>ENA-ORRU01000880-ORRU01000880.1-human-gut-metagenome-genome-assembly--contig:-NODE-880-length-20319-cov-17.641877_pt1 | contig 20319 bp, 16 predicted proteins | sample MGYA00242184_ERZ509151 | MGnify/ENA primary metagenome ERZ509151 (study PRJEB26280, sample SAMEA2338667) | human gut metagenome | biome: human gut; feature: human-associated habitat; material: faeces... | reverse complement strand
GATCCAGGAGGCCGAGAAGCAGATTGCAGCCTTCCAGGAGGAGTTCAAGCTGGCATCGACCAACGGTTCGATGATCAAGGAGGAGGTCGATGCCCAGGATGTCGCCGAGGTGGTATCGCGCTGGACGGGCATTCCCGTCACGCGGATGCTGGCCTCGGAGCGCGAGAAGCTGCTCCACATGGAGGAGGAGCTGCACAAGCGCGTGGTGGGGCAGGAGCAGGCCATCGCCGCGATCTCGGACGCCGTGCGCCGTTCGCGCGCCGGGCTGAACGACCCGCGCAAGCCGATCGGATCGTTCATCTTCCTCGGTACGACGGGCGTGGGCAAGACCGAGCTGGCGAAGGCGCTGGCCGAGTTCCTCTTCAACGACGACAACATGCTGACCCGTATCGACATGAGCGAGTACCAGGAGCGTCACAGCGTGTCGCGTCTGGTCGGTGCGCCTCCGGGATATGTCGGTTACGACGAGGGCGGACAACTGACCGAGGCCGTGCGGCGCAAGCCTTATTCGGTCGTGCTGCTCGATGAGATCGAGAAGGCGCATCCCGACGTGTTCAACATCTTGCTGCAGGTGCTCGACGACGGACGGCTGACCGATAACAAGGGGCGTACGGTCGATTTCCGCAATACGATTATCATCATGACCTCCAACATGGGGGCACAGGTTATCCAGGAGAATTTCGCTCCGGCTTTCGACGGCAATAAAATTTCGCCGGAAGTGGTCGAAAAGACGCGTCTGGAGGTGATCGAGCAGTTGAAGATGCAGCTCAAGCCCGAGTTCCTGAACCGTATCGACGAGATCGTGATGTTCGAGCCGCTGACGCACGAAGATATCGGGCGGATCGTCGATATTCAGATGAATATAGTCCGCAAACTGTTGAAGGAAAACAACATCGAGCTCGACTATACGAAGAAGGCGAAAGAGTGGATCGCCCGCATAGGTTACGATCCGTTGTACGGCGCACGTCCCGTCAAGCGTACGATTCAGCGTTATGTGGTGAACGATCTGTCGAAGCGGATTTTGGCGGGCGATGTCAATCGCGAGCATCCGATCGTCATCGATGCCGACGCCGATGGCCTGACCTTCAAGAACTAAAGGCGAAGCGCTTTTGTCAGGTAGATATTCGTATTCGTGAAAAATCCCCGCTGTTTTTACAGCGGGGATTTTTTATGGGACAGGTCGGTTTAGCGCACCGAAAATCCTTCATCGGCTTTCATCGGCACCGGTTTGTCGCGGTAGAAGCCGCTTTCGAGCTTGTCGCGGATGGCTTTGAACGCCTCGATCGTGAACTTCACGTCGTCGAGCGTGTGGGCTGCCGTCGGGATCAGGCGCAGGATGATTTCGCCTTTCGGGATCACCGGATAGACCACTACCGAGCAGAAGAGGTTGTGCTTCTCGCGCAGATCGACGATCAGGTTGGTCGCTTCGGGGATGCCGCCTTTCATATAGACGGGGGTTACGGGCGACTGGGTTACACCGATCTCGAATCCGTTCTCCTTCAGTCCGCCTTGCAGGGCACGGGTAATTTCCCAGAGCTTCTCCTGGTATTCGGGGTGCTTGCGGATCAGATCCAGACGCTTCAGCGCGCCGATGACCATCGGCATCGGGAGCGACTTGGCGTAGAGCTGCGAACGCATGTTGTAACGCAGCAGGTTGATAAGCCAGCGGGGACCGCAGACGAAAGCTCCGATGCCGGCCATCGACTTGGCGAAGGTGTTGAACAGCACATCCACACCGTCCACGACGCCGAAGTGAGCGGCCGTGCCCCGTCCGTGGGGACCCATCGTGCCGAAGCCGTGGGCGTCATCGACCAGCAGGCGGAAGTTGAAATCTTTCTTCATCGCCACGATCTCGTCCAGTTTGCCCAGGTCGCCCTTCATGCCGAATACGCCTTCGGTGATGACGAGTACGCCGCCGTTCTGCTGCTCCGCCAGTTCCGTGGCGTGTTTGAGTTGCAGGCGCAGCGACGCCATGTCGTTATGGCCGTATACGAAACGCTTGCCCTTGTGCATGCGCAGGCCGTCGATGATGCAAGCGTGTGCCTCGGCGTCATAGACCACCACGTCGCGCGGGGTGAGCAGGCAGTCGATGATCGAGATCATGCCCTGGTAGCCGAAGTTCAGCAGGAAGGCGTCGGGTTTGCCGACGAACTCTGCCAGTTCGCGCTCCAACTGTTCGTGGTATTTGGTCTGACCACTCATCATGCGGGCGCCCATCGGGGCTGCCATGCCGAATTCGGCGGCACCTTTGGCGTCGGCTTCGCGCACTTCGGGGTGATTGGCCAGGCCCAGGTAGTTGTTCAGGCTCCAGTTCAGCATCTTCTGTCCCCGGAAGGTCATGTGGGGACCGATTTCTCCTTCGAGTTTGGGGAATGCGAAGTACCCGTGAGCATAGCCCATGTACATACCGATAGGGCCTCCGGCATTCTTTTCGAGGCGTTCAAAAATATCTACCATACGAGTTCGTTATTTGATTTTAAGATTATGCGTTTCAGTACTCCACAAAAGTAAAAATAATTGTCGGGATGTTCAAACCTCCCGGATTCTTTTCGTGAAAAGTAGTATAAATACTTACTGTTTGTCACCGGATAAGCGGTATTGTATTTGTCCAGGCATCCCGTTTTCCCGGTCGTTGTTTTCGTGGTTTCATGTATTTCTTTAGTATAGATTTCCTGCGCTGTTCTTCGGTCGTCTTTTTGAGTTCTTCTTTATGGGCATCGTCCCGTGTTTTTTATCGCTTCTCCCGTTTCTGAATTCAGGTGAAGAGATGGAGGTATATGTTCCCAAATAACGATAAACTTTTCGTCGGGTCAATCTTGATTTTCCGGAACTTTCGTGCGAAATTTGTCCGTACAATACCCCGCGTGGTGTTCGTATTTGAAAAACATTTTCTAACTTTGTCCTGCCTGCCCGTATGGGCGGCGACATATTAGTTTAGTGAAAGTGTTTCGCTAATCCTTGGCAGGAAATCTGGTAAATGTTATTTTACTTGTATTTATTTTGTTGTACACCAATAAAATAGCAGTCATAGCACCTTGCAAAAGAAACAGAATAGAAACAAAATCGGTATTTTAGGATATTCTTCGGTTTTTACTTTTCACTTGATTTTATTCCTTGCATTTGGTTGCACACAAAGTGTTTCTCAAAGTTACTCTCCCCACGACTTACCCCTTCCTCAAGAATATCGTTTGGCTAGCTATAGAGAATTTTGCAGCCAAAAGAGAAAATAGGCAAATGTACATCTTAAGGGTATACGCTCATTGTTTTTTGCACCACGCAAAAGTAAGTACTTCTATCAAATCATAGGCATATATGAAAAGGCAAATATGCCTACCTATATTTAGTTTACTTTGATTTAGCATATATATAGGCTAATAGACTAAACTAAACTGAATTTTCAATGGATTTCCACATTCTATCCTACACATATGCACAGCCAAAAGAGAAGAAATTTTCACCATGTGTTTTTCTCTTTTCGATGCAATAATATCATAATTTATCGGATAGAAATGAATACAGGTTTGTTTGCCCCATTTTATTCCTTATAAAGTTACTTCTACTGCTTTGTGGAAGGTAATCTAATTAATTCGCAATTAACCGTATCTATTGTTTTTTCTTGGTCAAATTTTACTGCTTTAACCAAATTAGCCCAGTCTCGAAACTTCATTTCAGGACTATCTCCATAATGCGCTTGCACAACTTTTATTGCTTCCAAGGTATGGGGTGTATCTATAGCTAAAAGGGGTCTTAGCTTCTCTAGTAACTTGACATCTGAAATAGTTGTAATCTTACCATTCTCGATAGATGGAGTATGAGTTATCACTTGTGCCTTAGGAGATGAATTTTCGAAAAATGAATCTATATTCTCAAAAAACATCAATAAGTCCTTACGCTTAAAAAAGACTGGTTCATCATCATTTTTCAATCGCTTACGCAATAATTCGCCTGGAGAAACTTCTTCTTGAAAAAATGTTCGTGAATAAAACGACACGCTCTTTCTTTCATTTAATCGTTTTTTAGCAATATGAAAATTCCAACATACTAAAACGTCATTTATTCTATCATAGCCCAAGAAAATGAAAGGATAGGCAGATTCCTTTATTTCTGAGAATTCATCTTTTATTGGTAGTTGAGCTCGTGTCGTATCAGGTCTATCTTTAAAATATGCAGAAGAAAGATTTTTTACATACACATAATATTTCCTCCCTTTTAACGACATTAAAAAGGGTTGTATTCCGCTTATATATTGAAAACTGTCTGCTTTTGCAAGTACATTCAACATTAGCTGAAGCAATGTTTCTGGTAGAACTTTCTCATTCATCATACGCTATAAACTTGAAAATAGTTTACTATGTGGGTATATTGCAGCAATATTATCCGGAACATCAATTTGTGATAAATCACAATCGAAATGGATATTAGTAATTTCATTCGGAATACTTTCACTATTCAATGACGGTATATATATAGCAGGAATCAGTTTATAGGAATCTACTGCCTGTTGATAATCAAAATAAACATCATATACCTTTTCAAATTCAGAACCTAATGTTCGAAATATAATTTCATTTAACTTATACCGCAATTCCAATGAACAAATTTGAGTCTCTATGTCCTCTTTTAAATCAAAGATATTTTTTCCTATTCCAGATTGAATAACAAAGATCGAAGATATAATCAAATTGGTGTTTTCAGTGGGAGATAATTGATCATACGAAAATTTATGTATTCTATGAGATTTAGATGTGCTTTTTACCTCTATTTTATCTATTCCATCATTAAAATCATATACATCATTTAATGAAGAATGCCATGCTTTTAATAAATATTCCGGATTACTGGCTATAGATATAACAAACAACTCCGCCCATAAGCCTTGAATTGTTTTTTGTGGAGGTAAATTAAAGCATCGAAATAAATCAACCAATTTTTGTATTTCATCATGCAGTTGTTTTTGAGTAGGATAATTGCCTAATTTACTTAATACAATTTCTACTACATCTATGAAATAATTGATATAATCGACATTCTCTGTTTGCAATGCAACTATTGTATAGTAATTCTCTATCGGTTTATCCGTATTTGACAATTTCAATCTACATAATTGATTGAATTGAATAGAGATTAAATCCAATTTTATGTTCGAAAGCGAACTAATATTCGAACTAGCAATAAAAAAGATTGGAAACCCCTCATAAGATATGCCTATTTTATGCGTATCAGAAAAAGGAATATTATCAGCAGCATAACAATTATGCTCCGTCAAAATTTTTGTTTGTAGTTTACTAAATATGGAATGAAGTGATACTTTCATATTATTCTTCTGTTTCTACATAATTGATTGCGAATTCTTCCGGATAATATATCGCCAAAGTATAAGCCGTTCGTCCCGCCCATTGAGTAGAATTGCATTTTAGTTTTACATGATGAATCTGAATACAAATTGAGTCTTCAAATTTTATATTCGCATCACCAGGATATACGGTACTACCGGACATCGAACGTCCAGAATGCAAATTATTTATTCTAAATGTATCAATATCAAAAGCACGTTCGCGGGGTATTCCTCTATATGCCATTTGTATGATATATGCGTACTCTAATGCTCCTTGTTTTTTGGTACTTAAGTATTTTATATATCTTAAAGTTGCCTCTTTTCTTGCAGCATCAGGCATATTCTGAAATTTAAACTCTGTTAAAAATTCAATGATTCTCTGAATTGGAAGCTTGACATATCCATGATTTCGATCGTCCGTACCATAATTCTCAAACAATTTCAATTCTACATCTGCAAGGAAGCGGTTTACAAATGTGGTATTTTCATCAATTGCTTGGAACGCATTCATTTTACGCCATCCATTCAATTTTGTTGTTACAGTATGTTTAGATAAGATATTTTTTCGCGTGGCATTTAATCTATTAGAGATTAATAGTAGTCGCTCAACATCTTCAAGGTTTTTATTATCGAGAAGCCATTTTCTCATTTCTTCTTCATGCTCTACATATTCTTTGTATTCAATTATTACCTCAAAAGGTAAAAACACACGGCATGACCAAAGATAATTTTGCTTATATCCAAAAAAACGACATCGCTGTTGAATTGTATCTGCGGTAGATTTTCCGACACTACATCTCGGCATATATGTTACTGCAAGATGCTCTACAGTAAAACCCCGATTAAGCATATCTGCTCCAACCAATATGTGAGAACAACTGCTAGCCCAATCAATCTCTTTATTTTCACCTTGTCTCTTATTCCTGCTTATAACTAATTCAACATTGGTGTCAAGAATGATATCATCTATACAGCACCAGATATCCTCAAAGGATGGGGCTGACTCATTGTGAGCTTCATACATCCGTATAGATTCTGGATAACATTTTGCAAAGCTATCTTTCAATTCTTGGTATCCCAGGTCTTGTTCTCCATTAGCTAAAATATTCGACCATGCATCAATGATATTTTTTATCCATCTATAAAATTTCTCGCTCGCATCTTGATCTCTATCCGCATGTATCATCATAGATAAAAAAGATTCTTTCTGTAAAAGTTTTACTATGATAGCAACACCCATTAAATGTAACTGTAAGGCGTTTACAAGTGAATCCGGACAATCAGCAAGGTTATTGTGCTTTGAATGAAAAACTTCTCCTTCAGGAATTGTTATGATTAAACCTGGCTCATCACAAAAAAAAGTTTTGCCACCAGTATAAGTTTTGCCAGGAGTCAAAACAGTATGATGCTTAGGTGATAGTAAGTCCATTATACTTATTAACAATGGTCCTTGCGGAGTTGCCGTATATTGTATGTAGGAATGGTTTGCCAAAGCCCCCTTTAATTTCATGATACTACTATATGTAGTTGTATATTCATCATCTTCCCATTCTTCTGATTTACTATTTTTGTAAGCATAGCCATTCAGACTTGCTTGATCAGCTTCATCATCAATAATTAAAACTCCTGCTTTTCCTAATGTCTGTTTAAGTTGCATGGAATTAAACATTGCAGCCAAGTCTGAGATATACTTATGATGTTTAAGCACTGTTATCAAAATAGTTGGTTTAGAACTAATATTCAAAGCATTGCGTATCCTTTGCGCATACTCTAAAGTCGGATTTTCAAAAAGTTTATAGTATGCGCTATTTGCACTTCCATTAATTAAATCCTTTCTTAATCGTTTAGTGGTCTGAGAAAGAAGATTGTTTTTAGTTCCGGCAAAGTATATAATTATACGAAACCCATTGTCGTGAGCAAGTGCAGAAAGCGTTGTGAAAGACATGGTTTTACCACTTTGTACATAACCTACCACTAGATTGGTTACAGACTGCACTTCATTTTTGTAGGGGTTTGTACAATGCGATAAGATTTCAATTGTTTCAGAACTCAATGTATCGATGCCATCTTCATCTAATTTTTGCCCAAAACGAGACAATAATTCCATTGTTCGTTCCCCTATGACTGGAGAAAAATCATTTTTATGAGTATTGAGTATTTCTATTTCCATAACTACTGCAAAATATTTTGATTAAATAATATACGCAAATTTGATGCGAATTTAGTGCCTTTATCTGGTGCCATAATTTCAGCTAACGTCAATGCCTTAAAAATAGCAACTATCGGTGCATAGTCCTGTCCTTTTTTAAAATGCTCAAATCTCGTAAAGAACGGATGTGCTAAATTAATTTTGCATGATATTGATTTGGTATCAAGAAATAGATTTTCTTCTGTGTCAGTAGTAATTACAGAGTACAAAGAATCAGTTTCTGTTTCAGTTACCAAATCCATTGTGAGGATATAATTTTTCCCATTGTATTGAAAAGATTCACTATAGCTATCAAGTGGTTTTGCATTTATAATTACATCTTCGTTTTTCTGCAAATATTGTTGGTTGCTAATTTTGGCTTCCACTTCACTAACTTGACGAGATAGTTGTTTGGGTTTTGCCTTCTTTTCCAAGTCCTTTTTTATAGCTTTGGAGATTTTTGTGTATTGATCTTTACCGCGTTGTCTATAATTATCCGTTTGCCCAAGAATATTCAGATTGTCCGCTTTTAATTCATCCTTTAAGGCGTCCATAAAAAGATATAAATCTTCTTCTTCTCTGAAACCATTTTTATTAAATGATACTTCAAAACCCTCTAATTCAATTTCTCCGAATAAACGTCTGTATCTAAAACTACCAGACTGTCCAAATATAACAGTTGGGAAATACCTCTCATCTCCTCCTCCAACAATTACTCGACCTCGACGCATTAACACTAAACCATTTGCTCCATTTTGGATTTTATCAAGTATTGCTATGAATCCTTTTGCTTTATATTCCCCCATTTCAAAATCTATTTCTTTTCTCCAAAGAATATTTTCACCATCAGGAGTTTTATAGAAAGGGGCATAAAGTATTCCATAATCTGGTGCTTCAAGACTTTGACCATTTACAATGATCTCAACATTCCCAGTTCTAAGGAACTGTCTGTAAATACTTGATAAGTGTCTGCGTATCTTTTCCATTTGCCCTGGTTTTGGCGCATTTGTGGATAATTGAGATAATATTATTCTTGTATAATGCTCATTAGCTGGAGCATTTTTCTCAATCACAACAAGTTCTTCCTTTTCCTCTGTTGTTACTTTTTGTAAATCAAATTCAGTAAAACGTTCAACATCTTCTCCTAAAGCTTTTGTATATACACACCATTTATTTGCGAGCCAAACAGATGCTGTTTTCATACCCATTCCAAATTCATTTAAGCCGGTGTCATCCAATGGAATATGCGCAGGCTCAAAAGCCCTTTGATAGTTTACAGCATCAATACCTGCGGCATTGTCAGATATTAAAATTGTTCTATTCTCCCAATCAACAGAAATCTCAATGCGAAGTTTGTAATTAGATTCTAAATCAAATAATTCTGTTTTATGATTCAAGAAACTTTGCACTGCATTATCTACATACTCTCCCAATGTATTTGAGACGGTATTGTTTAAATTTCGAAATGTACTATATACATTGGGTTTTAATGCAATTGACACCTTATTTATTTGTTTCATTTCCATCAAATAACAAATTTATTGCAATACGTTTTACAACTTCTACATTAACCGCATTTCCAAAAGCTTTAAATGCGCTGGCAATCGTATCAGGATATTCCGCCAATTCTTCCATACATTGAAGTTTGGCTCCTTCTTTTCTTGTCATGTACCGACCTTTTTCTCCATTGGGAGTTATCAACCACGGAATTATAGGAATTTGAGTTGTTGTTAACACCAATGCAGGCGAATAGGTCGGCAATTTCACACGCATTCCAGATGGACGGAACTGAATAATTTTATTATATATTGTAGGGTGTTCTTCATAACCACAATTCCATTCAAATTTTTGATGGCTATTTTCGAATCCTTCTTGCTTAATTTCATCAATCCATGCATCAATCCATGATTTATTATCTTGATAGAATTGTCGGTTCTGTCTGATGAATTGTTTTTTCCAATCCGGGAATTGTCGTCCTGTTTTAGGTTTTCCTTGAGAATATATGGGAAGAAGTTGCAAAAAATCATCTTTTGAGTTTCCAACTATATCTTCTCCAAATTTACCTTTTTTCCCAGACAATTGTTGCCGTTTCTGAAAGTAAGGTGCTACCCCCTCGTAATCATAAGTGGCACCAAATTCCATTGCCCAAATAGGGAATGTTGGTAGTGTACTCTTATTTTGAGAAAGTAAATCCAAGAATTTTTGCCATGCTGCCATGTGCTTTCTCGTGACTGGACGTAAAGACATATAGTCTGTATCTTCAGGAATTAGTATTTGAGAAATATCACAGTCAGGCCTTTCCTCATGTTTTGGAAATGCAAAAGTTTGCAACCCACCTCTACTTTTTAAACGACCAACAATATACATTCTTGTTCGATGCTGGGGAATACCAAAATAATGGGGAGATATAATATCTTCTTTTACCTCATAAAGCATTGATAGCTTTTCATGAATTACACGATACGTATTTCCTTTATCATGAGATTTCAAGTTAGGAACATTCTCAAGAAATACAAATTCAGGCTTGTGAAATTCGAGAACTTCCATTATTTTATTAAACAAGTTGCCCCTTTCTTTCTCATCCTGAAACCCTTGTTGTTTTCCTGCTTGTGAAAATGGTTGACATGGAAAACCACCACATAAAATATCATGTGATGGAATGTCCTTTTCGATATTAATAAGATTAATATCCCCAGCACACTTCATACCAAAATTACTCTCATACAAAGTGCGTAAATCTTGCTGGAGTTCACTAGCAAATACACATTTGCAGCCCAATTGCTCTAAGGCCAAATGGAATCCTCCTAATCCTGCAAATAAATCTATAAACTTATATGTTGGCATAATTGGATCGTTTTTAAATTTGGTGTCATAATTAATTTTTCAGACATCCAATAGGTACAACATAGACTCCATCTGTTCGCTTATAGGCAAAATCACCAACGCCTGTCAGCACCATACAAAAAGCAGGAGCTTTCATTCGAGATGTATCTATGATATTTGAGAGTGCCATTAATGTTTTTGCACCATCCTCAATCAATTTCTCTCCACCCAATTTTATTTCAATGAGACCATACGAACCATTACGCAAATGTACTACAGCATCACATTCCAAACCATTCTTATCTCTATAATGATAGACAGAACCATCTAAGGCATCAGCATAAACCCTAAGATCTCGAATACACATTGTTTCAAAAAATAACCCAAAAGTATTTAGGTCGTTAATTAAATCATTGGGACCTAAACCAAGGGCTGCCACGCCAACCGAAGGGTCAACATAATACCTTGTATCAGATGTACGAACCGCTGTTTTACTTCTCAAGTTAGGATTCCATGCCGGCATATCCTCAATTACAAATATTTTCCGCAAAGCGGTAAGGTACGCATCTATCGTTTCATCGCTGACATCCTCTGGTTCATTTGTTGATATGTCGGCAAGGATTGTGGCGATACTTGCTTGAGAGCCTTGATGCCTGGCATATGAACGCATAATTCTTTTTGCCCGTTCTGCATCTCGTTTTACATTGTCTACTCGTGATATATCGCTATTTGTTATCGCTTTATAATATTCTGTTGCCTGTAATAGTGCCGCCTTTTCTGTTTTCTTTTGCAAAGTTTTAGGCCACCCCCCACGGCAAACAACAAACGCAAGCACTGGCAATGTAAGTTTATTCAAGGCTCCTATTTTATCCGGGGCAAGGAACAGTTCCGACAGACTTATCTCACCTGTAGAATCCCCTGATTCCCACAAACTCATAGGACGCATGGTGAGCCATCCATATCTTCCAGTACCTGTGTGGTGAATTTCCTTAGCTTCGACAGGTACAGCAGAACCTGTAAGCATAAACTGCCCGTCTTCATCTCGGTGATCTACTTCAAACCGAATAGCATCCCAAAATTGAGGAACTTCCTGCCATTCGTCAATCAAACGAGGAGTTTCCCCTTCGAGCAAAAAACTAATATTGGTTTGAGCCATTTGCCTATATTGCTGTTGCTTAGTAGGGTCATCCATATAGATAACACTTTTGGCCTGTTGTTCAGCCGTGGTCGTTTTACCACAAGCTTTAGGTCCCTCTATCAATACAGCACCCATCGCCTCTAATTTATCACGCAGAAGTTGATCCGCTATTCGATTCTTATATTCCATACACCGTATTTTTCTGCAAAGATAGCTTATTTCTTTGTATTCCAAATCAATTTCAAAAATATATTTGGAAATTTGACGCAAAATCATTTGGAAATTTGGCTTTGTTTCGATTGGAAATTTGGCGTATAATTATTTTATACTATTGCGGTGATATTATTTACGGCATTTTCTTTGGAATATTCTCTATCTCTGACCTCATAATTAGGTATTAAGCATTTGCCACAGCCGTTTTCGTTTGGGCTTGCCCGTGTGCCACGAAATATCTTTCGGGGGAGCCTAATACCCCAACCGCCTTACGGCGTCGGGTAGGCTGCCATACAATCTGCAAGCAGAGGCGGTGGGATTATCCGATATATGACGGATTATAGAATGGCAGTCAAATGGATAAACAGCCTTTCCCGGTCGGAAGATTTTAGACCTCAATTCGCGAATAGGTTTTAACCGACAAAAGGGAGCTGAAAAAATTGTTACCAATAATTGTTTCTCGCGGGTTAAGAACGGATTTGCTTCTCCGACATAATCCGTTCATTTCTCAGCGGTCGAATTACGACCTTTTCCTTGTCGATAATGCTACCGGCATTCGAGTGTAAGAATCCTGTTTTAGAGTACGATTTCGGTCATCAAAGTTCAACCGCATTTCTTTTCAGTTGTTTGCATGAAACGGTTTACTTTAGTTTTCTTGCCCTATATATAGAGAAATACTAAACTAAACAGAATTATATATACCCGCGCGGGAATAAACTACACCTGCAAAAAAAACATCGGGAAACCAGAAAATTCGGCAGTTGCTTTAGTCGAATAATCCGTTTACTAAATTGACCGCATCGTCCTTTTTCTGATTGATGATTTTGGCGTAGACTTGCGTCATTTTCACATCAGCATGGCCGAGTAATTTCGAAGTGGTGTAGAGGTCTGCTCCGAGCGTCAGCATCATTGTCGCGAACGTGTGGCGGCTCGTGTGAAATGAAAACCGCTTATCTATTCCAGCCGCTTTCGCCCAAGGTTTGAGAAGCGTGTTTATCATCGTTGGGCTCGGCAAATCGAATACATGATCTTCCGATGTCTTCTCTCCACGTTCCGGCATCCACTTCAAGGCTTCGGGGGAAAGCGGCAGATAAATCGGCTCTTTGGTCTTTTGCATAGATACAGCCAAACGATATTGTCCCCTATCAACAAAGACATCTTTCCACTTTAAACTGATGATATCGCTTATCCGCAGTCCGCAGAAGCAGGAGAACAAATAAGCCTGTTTTACGGCTTCGTTTTTCATCGGAGCAGCAATCAATGCCCGCACCTCTTCAATGGTCATATACGACCGCTTGCTCTCCGGCAGACGGATTTTATCCGAATTGTTGATCTTCGTAAAAGGATTGACTTTTATAATTTCCGCTCGCACGGCTGCATTCAAAGCTCCGTTCAGAATGCGGTAATAGGTGTGTAGCGTAAAATTAGATACTTGTTTGCCCTTCGGTCGATATTCAGTCAATAGATAGTCGATATACTCTTGACAAAACGCCTTGTCGATTTGATCCATCGTTACCCGTTCTCCGGCATAATTTTTCAAGATGCGGATAGTAACTTGGATTTGGTTTCCATCTTTCTTTCCTCGCTTCGCCTGATTCTCTTTGTAGGTTTCCATCCAGTCCAGAAGAAAAACCTTTTCACGGGTTTCGATACCCGCTTCGCCGTTGGTAAGTTGAATGATTCGTTTCGATTTGATGGCATTGGCTGCGGCCATAGTCGTTTGATTCCGCACACGGGCATTGTTATCCGTTTCGGGGATAAGATACATCTTCAGATACTCATACGTCCGTTTGCCGTCCCGATAGATATCCAAATACAGACTTTTGTTTCCATTGGCCAACTCTTTCATCCGAAGACGGATAGGTTCTTTGACTTTTGCGGGCTTCTTTACTCGTGGCATAGTTCCTCCTTGCTTTACTCGTTATTCCTGCCACAAAGGTAGAAAGAATAATCCGAATTAAGGAACAAATAAAAAACAAAAATGTACCGAAAAAGAACCAAACAACAATAATCAAGTAAAACAAGAGAAGATGTAGATACAGCGTAATTACTTATTATACAGATTGTTTATTTTCACTTGATTAGTTTTTGTTTTCTCCTTCAATCTATACTATATAAATCTGGTAAATTTCAAAGTACAAGGATAGGCAATACGACACTCATCACCGTGCATAGTTATATATCATTATCCAGATATAGACTATTCGGTGTGGGGTATTGTTTATTTGTACTTGGGCTTACCAGAGCCTCCTGCCAGATAAACGAACGACTCCACACTTTCTTTTTATCCGTAACCCATCGTAGTAGGAGTCGATACGGTACAAATCTTATTTTTATGAAACAAAAAGCTTTTGCCTGGGGATTCATTTTCTTTTTTGTCGTCACATTTATTGCGCTTTGGGGGGATGATGGATTTTCATCAATAGACATTTGGGGATTTGTTCTTGTATGTATTCCATGCGGTTTTGTCGGTTTTTTAGGCGGTGCTATTGCGATGGTAATGGTTAAAAATAAAAGGAAAGAAGACGAGGAATAATTTATCTGCCTATAATTGATCGAAGCGGAAATTAAATTACAGGAATCGTAGAAAAGATGAATTTATGAAAAAAATACTACCTATTATTTGCTTGGCCTGGTTGCTGTTGTCGTGTAACAGCGAACAAAAATACAGGCAGTTGGCTGAAGAGTTTTTGAAAGATATTCCTTCCGAAAGGGTCATAGCTACATTTACGGATGTGGATCGGCATTGTATTTTTTACATTGAAGAGGCTGAGTTCGATGAGGGAAAAACCTTTTTGGTAGAAGGTGATGCCGGAGGGGATAAATACCATAATATTATAAAGTATGATCTTAAAACAAAAGAGTATTCAAGAATATTACGGAACGATAATACGGAATTGACTGCAGGTTTGGAGGATGCCGCCGAATTCGCTGTAATCGACCATTTTGAAGCTAACAGCAATTTTATTTTGATTGCTTCCACGATCAGATATGCCCACTTGTTTGGTCGGTATTCTTATGATGAACTCGCTTTATATAATGTAGATGAAAACCGATGGCATTATCTTGGCGGATTTCCGAGTTCGGATATACAAATGACGGAAGAGAGAATATGGTGCCGTTCAGAATATTTCCCGTTTGTTTACAGTGATTATTTCGGGCCTTTGAAATGGGTAAAAGTATTCGATATGAATGGGGATTGCATTGAAAATTATGTGTATGACGAGTTATCCCAGAAATCTTATGATGCTCACAGGTTGATAGAGAATGAAGATGTCGATTATGCGAACGAGCTGTTTGGGGAAAATTTCGAGTCCTATATGAAGGGAATTACCTATTCGGCCGATAACCTTATTGAAGAGCATAGTAAGAATCCTGTGGTTTTCGATAACACCTATGACGGTCAGGAGATGCTGATTTTGGGGATTGTCGCTAATCTGGTGAGGGACGAGGAGCGGGATTGGAAGTGGATGCTTATCGACTGGGTGACTGTTACTCACTACTATTATTATATCGAGTTGCGGGGAGAAGATCACTTTTTCGACACCTTGACTTTTAAAGTGGAGAGTGAAGATGAACTCGCGAAGGTCAATAAAGGAGAAGGGGCGTTCATCCGGGCTAAATACAAAGAAGGCCGGTTCGTGGATTGCAAGGTGGTGGACCAGAAAATCAGGGAGGAATATATGGAACAATACAAGGAATATCTGCGTCAGCAAAGAGGGGATTCTTTGTAAGGATCGCAGCTTATCGGTGTTAGGACGATTTATGCTCGGTAGCCTGCGATGTCGAGTCTTTGCAAATTTACCGTTGCGGTTTGCGATCGGAGCTGTATATCCGATTCTATCTTGTGGACGGGGAGGCAGAGCCAATGGGTGCGGATTTTTTCCTCTGCCTCTTCTTTTCCGAGAAGGGCCCGGAGCGAAATATCTGCCTTTGTCTTATCGGTAAGTGAATGCGCATATAAAAATTCAGCCGGACTTCTTTACAAGTCCGGCTGAATCGGAAAAATACTTTTATACAAGAAAAATTCGCTTAATTGATGTTTTTACGGTCGGGAACCGTATTGGGCGATGCAGCTTCCATGTCGGTTTGCAGCTTGACCATCTGAATGGCCGCCGCTGCCGCTTCATTGCCCTTGTTCCCGTATTTTCCGCCCGCCCGGTCGAATGCCTGTTGCTGGTCGTTCACCGTCAGGATACCGAATGCTACAGGCATATTCCACTGTATCTGCAACTGGGTGATACCCTGTGTCACGCCCTGGCAGATGAAATCGAAATGGCGGGTTTCACCCTGAACGACGCAGCCCAGAGCGATCACCGCATCCACGTCCGTATATTCGGCGAAAAACTGGGTCCCGAGAGTCAGCTCGAAAGTGCCGGGGACATATTTGATCTGAATATTCAGGTCGCTGCATCCGGCGCTGCGGAGGGTTTGGACCGCTCCTTCGAGCAGGGCTTCCGTGATTTCCCGGTTCCACTCCGCTACGACGATGCCGAACTTCATATCGGCTGCCGACGGCAGCGGGGCGTCCAACTGCGAAAGGTTGTGATGCTTGGTTGACATGCTTGGATTCGGGTGTTTCGCGTTATTGCTGGATCGTGCCCATCAGTTTTTCTGCATTCTGTGCTTCGGCCGATGCAGGGAATTCGTTTTGAATCCGCTGGGCGAATCCGAGCGCCTGCTCTTTGTTGCCCATGGCATTGGCTGCCAGAGCCGCTTTACGCAGGTACATCGGGGCCGTCAGGTTGTTGTCCGAAACCTTGGCTGCCTTCTCGAACAGTTTGATCGCTGCGGCATAATCGCCCTTCTCGACGGCGATATCGCCCTGCAGACCTATGTTCTGGGCATTGACGATCTCTGCGGGAATGCCTTTGGCCGGTTTGTATTTTGCCAGGTAGGCGGCCGCGTTGTCCAGGTCGCCCAAACGCAGGTAGCAGATGCCGGCATAGTGCTTGGCCAGGTTGCCCGCACGCGTGGAACCGTACTGGTCGATGACATCGAGGAAGCCGGGGCCGTTGGCATCGCCTTCGAGAGCCAGCTGGTATTCGGGCGTGGTCGATTCGAACCGGTACTGGGCCTGAGCGATCATCTCGGCCGCCTTACGCTCGCGGGGCTGCGAGATCAACTGTCGATAGCCGAAGATGGCTGCGGCGAGTACGAAGAGGGCCAGCAGCGCGATGATCATCGATTTGCTGTTTTTCTCGAAAAACATCTCGGTTTTATTCATCGCTGTGCCGAGTGCTTCCTGCTCGTTTTGCTTTGTCATAGAAATATGCAGTTTTAGTTTGAATTTTCGCTTCTAACGTGCAAAAATACATTTTTTCTTTGAATAATGCCAATATCTGCCGAGAATTGTAGAGCCGCCACGAAGAAAAAAGATGAATTTCACCGGATGATGACCGCATTGACCAGTCGGATTTTCGAGCGGCGGTTGATTTCGGCGCCCAAGGCTTCGCGCTGGTAGAAAAGTTCGTTGCGCAGAATGCTCGAACGGATGCGGACGTGCAGAATGTGATTTTCGAGCCGCAGCTCGGTGGTTTCGGCGTCGGCTGCCGGACCGACGATCTCGCGCCAGGTGTCGCGCAGCCGTCCTTCGGCGACTTTGGCGGCGACGTAAGGACGCTGGAAAAATTCGTCGAGCAGTTCGCCGACGGTGACCGTCTTGCTTCGTTTCATCGCACGATTCCTCCGTTTTCGACCGTGAAGAGCGAGTAGTCGTCACCTGTTTTGTCCAGAATGGTGCGCAGACGCGTCGGGTTGCAGTCGGTGATGAAGATCTGTCCGAAACCGTCGTCCCCGACCAGCCGGATGAGCTGTTCGACCCGCCCGGCGTCGAGTTTGTCGAAGAGGTCGTCCAGCAGCAGGATCGGTTTTTCCCCTTTGGCTTGGGCGACCAGGGCATATTGGGCGAGTTTGAGAGCGATCAGAAACGATTTTTGCTGTCCCTGCGAACCGTATTTGCGCAGGGGATAGCCGCCGATGCGGAGTACCAGGTCGTCGCGGTGGATGCCCGCAGTGGTGAATCCGTTGACGAAATCCTTTTCCCGGGACTTGAGCAGCAACTCTTCGAAGGGGGTGTCGTTCAGCTCCGAGCGGTATTCGAGCGTCACCTGTTCGCGGTCGCTGGAGAGGTGGCGGTAGTATCGGGCGACTTCGGGTTCGAGCAGAGCTGCGATTTCGCTGCGTTTGCGGTGGATGATGCCTCCCTGTTCGACCAGCTGACGGTCGTATATGCAGAGCATCTGTTCGTCCCGCGAGATTTTGAGCAGGCGGTTGCGTTCGCCCAATACGGCGTTGTAGCGTACCAGAGCCTGCAGATAAGCACGGTCCAACTGGGAGATAAAACCGTTCAGGTAGCGGCGGCGTTCGTCGGCGGCATCGCTGATGAGCATCGTGTCGGCCGGGGAGACGATCACCACCGGGATCAATCCCACGTGGTCCGAGAGTCGTTCGTACTCCTTGCCGTTGCGCTTGAGCACCTTGCCGCCCTTGCGCGAGAAGGAGCAGACGATCACCTCGCGTTTGCCCGCATCGGTCGCGTAGGTCCCTTCGATGAGGAAGAAATCCGCGCCGTGGCGGATGCTTTGGCCGTCGGTCATCGGCAGCGACGACTTGCACATCGACAGGTAATAGACCGCATCGATGACATTGGTCTTTCCGGCGCCGTTGTCGCCCACCAGCGCATTGATTCCGGGGCAGAGCAGGAGCTCCTCCTGGCGGATGTTTTTGAAATTCAGCAGCGCGATTTTCTTCAGATGCATAGGACAAAAATACAAAATTTCCGGACACGACATTGCACATTGTGAATAGTTTTGTATCTTTGCAAACTATCGTACGGATTATAAACTAAAAACAACAATAGCACTATGGCAAAACAGAACGTCGCCGAACCGGAAACTCTCGGCACGGCAATGAACAAAACGGAGCTCTTTTTCGAGGAGAACGGTCGTTTGATGTCCTACATTTTCCTGGGTCTGCTGATTCTCGCGGCCCTGATTTTCGGTTATCGCTCGCTGATTGTCCTGCCGCGGGCCGAGAAGGCTGCCGAGATGATCGCCGAGGCTCAGAACCGTTTCGATGCCGAGACTCCCGATTTTGAACTGGCCCTGCACGGTGACGCCAACGGCGCCGGCTTCCTCGACGTGATCGACAAGTACGGTTCGACCCCCTCGGGCAACCTGGCCAAGCACTACGCCGGCATCTGCTACCTGCGTACGGGTGATCTGGAGAATGCCGCCAGGTATCTGGCCAAGTTCTCGCCCGTGAAGGGAATCCCCGGAGCGCTGATCAACGCCCAGAACTACGGTCTGCAGGGGGACGTGGCTGTCGAGCAGCAGAACTACGCCCAGGCCGTGAAGTTCTACGAGAAGGCCGTGAAGGCTGCCGACAACAACATGACCGCACCGATGTATCTGCGCAAGGCCGGTCTGGCCGAGCAGGCACAGGGCAATAACGAAAAGGCCGCCGCCTTCTACGAGCAGATCCTGACCTCGTATCCCGCCTCGATGGAGGCCCGTGAGGCCGAGAAACTGCTGGGCAGCGTGAAATAATCGACCGACATGGCAACCCGGAATCACAATCTTTCGAAATTCGACGCTCCGCTGCCGTCGGCTGCGGACATGCGGTTCGGCATCGTCGTGGCCGAGTGGAACCGTGAGGTGACCGAGGCGCTGCTCGAGGGTGCCGTGCGCACGCTGCGGGCTGCGGGCTGCCCGGACATGAATATCCAGGTGAAGTATGTCCCCGGGACCTTCGAACTCTCGCTCGGGGCGCAGTTTTTCGCCGAGTATACGGATGTCGATGCGGTGATTGCCCTCGGATGCGTCATTCAGGGCGATACGCGCCACTTCGACTTTATCTGCCAGGGGGTCACGCAGGGTATCACGCAGCTGCAGATCCAGTGGAACATGCCGATCTCCTTCGGAGTGCTGACCGTCAACGACATGCAGCAGGCTTTGGACCGTTGCGGAGGACGTCTCGGCAACAAGGGGGATGAAGCGGCTGCTGCGGCCATTCAAATGGTCAAGTTGCAGATCGACATGGAGGCTGCTTCGCCCGAGAAGGAGCCCGATCGCCGCAACATCAACTGACTCGGGGTCTGTCTCGGGGGGCTGCAGCGAGGCGAAGGCGTCTTGGAGCAGGAAACCGTCGAGGAGCCGGAAGGAACAGGCTGAATAAAAACCGAAAGGTTCTGAGATATACGGCCGTGAAGATGAAACTGCGAACGGCGAAAAGTTCTCCTGAAAATCATTAAAAAGGGACATTGCATTATGCAGTGTCCCTTTTTTTGCCATATCCGGATCAGGCCTCTGCCCGCGGCATGCCGTTGCTTCCGTATCCGTCGGAATCCGGATTACCCCCCCCCACACCAGCGGGATTAGAAGACCCCCAGATTGTCCAGAAAGAGCATCAGCATGACCAGCGGACAGAAGTAGCGCAACAGCAGAATGAAGAGCCGGTAGATGCGGAATTTCAACGTGCCGTTGTTGGTAATCTGATCCTTGAGCACCTGCTGGTCGAGCTTCCATCCGACGAAGATGCAGGTGAAGAAGCCGCCTACGGGCAGCAGAATGTTGGCCGTTACGTAATCCAGCAGGTCGAACAGCGTCAGTCCGAAGGGCT
>ENA-ORRU01000879-ORRU01000879.1-human-gut-metagenome-genome-assembly--contig:-NODE-879-length-20344-cov-2.547144_pt1 | contig 20344 bp, 17 predicted proteins | sample MGYA00242184_ERZ509151 | MGnify/ENA primary metagenome ERZ509151 (study PRJEB26280, sample SAMEA2338667) | human gut metagenome | biome: human gut; feature: human-associated habitat; material: faeces... | reverse complement strand
ATGCAGCTAATCGAGATGGTACTCTTGTATTTGATGATAGTGAAATAGCTAAGCAACAAGCATCACTTCAAGCTATTAAAGAGATTGCTAATACTACAATGATTAATTATCTTACGACTATTAATCAAATTAAGCAGTCTATTAAGCAAGAAGCGTATGAACTTGCTAATATGAACGATCAGCGTGCAGGAGATATTCAAGCTCGTGCCGGTAAAGCTGTTACTGAAATGGGACTTAATCAGGCTCTAATGGGATCTGTGTGGTCACTTAAAATCTTTGATTGCTTCCGCTCTCGTGATATGATGGCTAATCTTGATGCTGCCAAGATTGCTTGGATTGATGGCTATGAAGGTTCTTATGTAGATCCTAATACCAATGAGATTGTTCAAGTTCGTGTAAATGGTACTGACTTTGTTAATTCTAATTTAGGTATCTTTGTTGGTAACTCTGCTGAACTTAATGAACAAGTACGTAAGCTTGAGGAAATTGCTTTTGGTGCTGCTCAAAACGGAAATTACGATGTAGCTGCTGAGGCTGTTTGTAATCATAACGTTGCTTCTTTACGCAAATATATTAAAGAAGCTGCCGAAGCTCAACGTCAATTTGAACTTCAAAAAGAAGAGATTCAAAAGAAGTGGGATGCTGAGATTGAACAAACTCGTGCTGCTAATGCGGAAGCTCAACGTAAATTTGAAGCTGAACAAGCTCAACTTGATCGCGATTCTAAGGAAGCTATTGCTGCTGATACTAATCTTACTAATATTATTATTACTGATGCTAAGCTTCAAGTAGATAAGAATGGTAATGATTATATTAGTGAAGATGAATCTAATAGTGGTACTCTTGACGATTATCTTAAAATGACTAAGTTAAACTTAGATATTGATAGAGCTAATCTGGAACGTGCCAAGTTTGAGGAACAAAAACGCATGAATCGTATTAACGCCAATAAGCCACGGAAGTCTTAATGTAGGCTCTTATTTTTGTTGAATTGAACAACTATATCGATTGAAATTTGGGTTCGTCAGAGGTCTTCATTTAAGCCTTAAAATGGCATAAATTAATTGGAATTTCAGAGAGCCGTGTGATAGGTAGTACTAATGCTGTTTCTAATAATATTTCTAATGCCATTTTTAATACATATATTATTATTACATTTGTCACTGTTATAACTTAATTTATAAAAGATAAAACATTATGCCAAATCCTATTGTTCCTGGTGGTGTTACTGATAGTAATACTACTAAAACTGCGGAAGAGATAGCTGCTGAACAAGCTGCTAAAGCTGCTAAAGAAGCAGAAGAAGCGGCTAAAGCAGAAGAAGAACGTAAGAAAGCAGAAGAAGAAGCTAAACCTAAAGCTGAAGAAGAAGCTGCTAAAATCGCTACTCAAAAAACTGAAACTGAAACTGAAACTCCTACTAAGATTGTTCTTACTACTGATGACGGTGATGTTGAGTATGATCTTGATGCTGACGGTAATGCCGTTAAAGATGGAGAGATTGTTTATACTAAAGCTCAGTTAGATGAGTTTGCTGCTGCTGAAACTCAAGAAGAAACTATAGATGTTTCTGCTATTTCTGCTATTTCTGGTTTAACTCCGGTAAATGCTGATGGTACTCCTAAGCAATATGAAATGACCGTTGAAGGTCTTGCTCAACGTGATGCTGATATTGCAGAGCTTGCTAAACGTCAAGCTGAAAGTGAAGCTATCAACAATTTCTTTCGTACTAATCCGGATATTTATCAAGCTGCTCTTTACAAACAAACGTATGGTTCTCTTGAGGGTTTTGCTAATCATGTTGATTGGACTACAATGACCCTCGAAGATAAATCAGATGATCAGTTAGAAGCTGTTATTCGTTCTGCTGAAAAACGTAAAGGTACTTCTGATGCTCAAATTGAACGTATTATTCGTTTTTCTAAAGCTGATAAAGTATTAGCTGAAACTGCTAAAGAGAGTCTTGATTATCTTGCCAATGCTCAGAGACGTGAGATTGAAACTGCAAATGCTAGGCAAGAAGCCGAATATCAAGTTGCTCAAGAAGCTCTTGATAAAGCCTACGGTATTACCTATGATGAGAATGGTAAAGCTAAAGTGCTTAACGTTCCTGATTCTTTATACGATAAGATCGTTAATAAAGGTACTATCGGAGGTCTTGCAATTCCAACAGCAGGTGTTAAAAGAACTGTTAATGGTAGAGAACAAATTCTTTCTCGTAAAGATATTGTTAAGTATTTGACAGCTCCTGTTGTTGAAGTTAATGGTGATTTCTATACGCAAGCTCAGAAAGATGTTTTTGATATGCTTGCTGATAATGAAACGTTCGCTATGGTAGCACTTCGTAACTTGTTAGGTGCTGATATTAGTCAGTTAGCTGCTGCATCTATACGACAAGAAGCTGTTCGTCGTTTGAACATTACTTCTAGTGGTAAACCTAAAGTTAAGGTATCCACTCAAGGTGGCGGTACTAAAGTTAATTCTAATAGACGTCCTATTGTTCCGGGTGGTATTATTGATTCAAATAAATAATTATCGTAACTATGCTTAGAGAAATTGGAAAAAAACAGTATTCCAAAGAGGTTTACTCTGATGCCGATATGCTATTGAACTTTAATGTTCTTGGTGCTGTCGATTTGAATAAGTCTCTTACTTATCTTTGGGGTAGGAACAGTAATCAATTCCCTCTTCTTTCTCTTACAGAAGGTCAAGGGAATATCTCTCGTAAGAAACCTATTAATGCTGGTGATACTCAGTATAAGTGGAAGATTATGGGGAAACCTACTGTCACTTCCCCGATTGTGCGTTTGATTACGCCTACTCAAACCCCCGGTAAAGGGTTTATGTCTTTTAAAGCAGAGTTCCAAGACAACTGGATTCCTTATCAGTATTCTGCTATTACTCCTGACGGAAAGCACATGGTTCGTATGCAGACCGATGGTGAGCAAACTGCTTCTGGTGGATATATCTATGAAATGATTATCCTTGGTGGTAATCCTGATGAGTTTATTGATCTCAGCAATTTTGAGTAAATATTGGGGTATGGGTGCTCCTACGATTGCCGGTGAATTATCTACTGGTTCTCGTTCTACTGCTGAATCTTGGAGTGAAATGACTAACCAATTTGGTTTCCATAGATTCTCCAAAATTATTACTGGTAACATTGCTAATATCGTAACCGAGTTTGAACTTGATTATGATGATGGTTCTAAAGGTACTCTTTGGATGCCTTATGAAATGCGTCAGTTCGAGTTCATGCGTAGACGTTTGTTAGAAGAGGATTTGTGGTTCTCTGCTTACAACCGTGATATTAACGGTGTTATTCACAATCAAGAAAAACATTCAAACAAACCTATTCCTCGTGGTGCTGGTGTTCGTGATATTCTTATCGCATTCGGTAACTACTTCGAATACTCATTCATGACTATCGAGCTTATTGATATGATTCTTTCTCGTATCTTTGAAGTTCGTAATGATATTGATTTGAGTAATAAGAATATTGTTCTTTATACTGGTAAAGGTGGTTCTAAGATGTTCCAACAATGTATCAAGAATGAAGCTATTGGTAATGGTTACTTCGATAAACTTGGTGCAGAGGAAATTCAAAGTCGTGGTGGTATTTTGAGTTATGGTGCTTACTTTAATCAATATAAGCATTACTCTGGAGCTACCGTTTCAGTTAAAGTTGTTGACTTGTTCGATAACGGTTCTCGTGCTGAGATGGATCGTAAGAACGGTCGTATGTATGGAGGTTTCCCTATTACTTCATACACTATGGTATTCTTGGATCACTCTGTTGATAATACTTCAGGTGAACCTAATATCCAACTTGTTTGTGAAGAAGGTCGTGAATACTTATATGGTATTTACCAAGGTATTACTCCTCTTCCTAAAGAATGGGGTGCTTACAATAAGATGTTAAGTACACGTGAGGATATTGCTACCTATGAAGTTATATCTTCTCAAGGTATTAATATGCTTAATGGTACTACTTCTTTCTGGGCTGAAATGATTTTTTAATAAGCGTACATTACGATTATTGTAAAGTATAAACTTACTAAAGTATAAACTATATGATATACTCACGCAAAATAACCTTAGCTTTAAAGCTGAATCCGACTATGTTTCAAGTCGTGAATCAGAAAAGTATTGGTGCTTTCAATACTATTTTCGGTCCAAGTATTAAAGCAGTTCTTACTCTATCTAGTAAAACTGCTGAAATGGCTTCTATACTTCCTACGATCATTGGAGCTTCTGCTGATAGTCGCAATGTAAATTTTCAAGACCTCGTTTTGAAGCATCTTAAAAACTCAATTGTTGAAGTTCCCGCTCAAGGTTATGAGCTTGAAACTGGTTGGGAATTTTCTCTTAACGATCCTGTTAAACGTAATGCTATTCTTGATTGGGCTAAAAAGAACAGTATTAATACTGAGGTTGCTCCGAATAAATTAGAGAAAGCTATCTTTGATGCTATGCTCTTTGGTGAAGGTATTGCGGTTCATGAAGAGAATCTGTATATGTACATGACTCCTATTAAGCCGCAAGATTACATTCTTTGGCGTCTTGCTCTACTTACTTCTACTGTTGCTAATAAACCGGAAGATGTTGAGAAATCTACTAATATTCGGTTTTACTTACATAGCATTGAAGATGTTAAGCGTATGAAAGATGCTAAGACTAAAGCCGTTGTTAATACTGCTACTAAGTTGGCTCAGTTGTTCACAGGTGATGAGTCTTCTTATAAACGTATTAGAAATATGCTTATCTGTAATGCTCCTGCCGATACTCTACAGATTATTAAAATGGAACATGGAGATTTGCAGACAACTGTAGCTGAACTTTCTCAAACGAATGCAGATGCGTTTATTTCTCTGTTTGATAACAAGAATGTAGAAGCAATGGCCCAAGTCTATAAGTTACTCGCTGCTCAAGTCATTACGAAAGACGGTGATAATTACTTTGATACTGTGCGTCCGGAAGTAGTTCTTGGTTCTTCCATTGAGGGAGTTATGGCTTTCTTAGCTGCTCCTGAAAATGTTGAATATAAAGCACAACTTTTTACTGCTTATAAAGCTTCGGTTATAAACTAATAAAATAGTGTCAGTATGTATAGTAGTTGTAAAGAAGCACATATTGCTGTAAACGATAAGATTCAGCAGATTAATGCTAATAGGCAAGAATCTATTCGTCCGCAGTATATTGATATTGCTCTTAATGAAGCTATTGACGTACTGCTTACGCAAAAGATTAAAGCCTTTGAAGAGACTGGTCGTTATTACGATGATTTGCAGGTGCTAAAGACTACATATAGAAGTCCTCTTTACCTTCTAGCAAATGAGGGTAATAGAGGCTTCGCTTTTTTGCCTGCGAATTACATACATGGTGTCTCTTATAATGCAAGTGTTATATATGATAAGTTTAAACGTTATCGAGCAATTGAATCTGTTACTACTAGGATTTACGTTGTTAATATCAGTGAGCTATTTAAAACTATTCCCGGTTATATAGAAGATTTCGTTATTCAAATTGGTAATGATATCGTTACGTTTCATTATCCTGCTAAGATCTATCGTAAAGAGGGTCTATTTGAATATATTAACTATATGCTCTCCATATTGCTGCGAAAAGGTTACAATGTGACTTATGAACGCTACAATAACGAGTATTACCCCGAATCACTAGTGTTTTACTTCGATACGCCACAACTAATTGTAGTTGGAGATAAATATACTATTAAATTAGTACAATTTGACTACAAGCGTTATTCAGGCTTATACGAGGTTATCACTTCTGACGGAGTGGTTACAAAGGTACAAGAGAGCAAATCTGCTGGTATGGATTTAGTTTCTGATGTTCAGCGTAGGGATATGCTTCAAACGTATCACAATCGTCTTAATAGACACATTCATCCTATATGTACGATAGAAAGTAATAGGGTTTTAGTAGATATGGATGATACGTTTGTGATTACTGATGTTGCTATCACATATCTTAGACAACCTACTAGGTTTGATATTGTAACTGATACTGCTACTGAACTTCCATTTAAAACCGAGATTATTAACCTTGCTACACAGAAGCTTCTTGGTAAACTTAAAGATGAAGGTTATCAAATTGCTATAAATGAAAGTAATTCTTTAAAATAAAACGTTACTATGAGAATTGTAAGTTACGGAAAAACATTTGTCGATAATGTTACTGTTGATACTAAGTTATCTAACGGTCAACTCGGCATTTGTACTGCTTATGGTACTGCTTTGTCTACTACTGGTAGACCTGAGCCGTTTGTAATTATGTCTGCAATTCCTACTAAGGACGGTGGATTTATGAATCAACGTGGAGTGGATATTAATCCTTTTAACTTCACTTATAACGTTCGTAAATATACGGAGAAAGATCAGAAAGAAACTATTATTCTTAAAGGTCTTACGAATCCGGCACTTAAGCCTGCTGAAGGTATTGTATATAATGCAGATGCTGAGTTCTGTGGTGCTATTGAAATTTGTTCTTCTGAGGAGTATCGTCATGGTCTGACGGTTAATCCTAATCCTCAGATTGTTCAAATACCTGTTCGGATTCATGCTACTGATACCGTTGATCGGTTGGTAGAGAAGATTAAGAAAAACCTTAGTCTTACCGCTTATAACAAAGAGTTGTTTGATATTACTATCGAGAAAGCTGATGGTGCTGTTCAGATAACTGTTGTTGCTAAAAAGCCTACCAAATTGACGATGAACGTATTCGGTATTCTTGCCGATCAAAAAGCTAATGGTACTATTACCGTTGAACATACAAAGTTATCCGGTTTCTTAGCTGATGTTGCTCTTAGTGATGAAGACCTTCGTTATTCTCTGATTAACATGGGTTGGAATCCTCATGATGAGTGGCAGAAAGCTTGGGGTATTGGTGACCCGAAAGTTGGCTTTGATAAAGTCGCTTATCTTGTTATTTCTACGGCTGAGTTTAATCAATTCCCTGAGATTGCCGCTGATAACAATAGTCCTCGCAAATTCCAAATCATTGTTGGTACGGAAGCTGTGATCGATGCTGTTGTAAATAAACTTGAAGCTATTAAGACTTTAGCTAAAGGTTCCGGCGATAATGCCATTTCTCTAAATACTGCAACTGACTAAAGTTGCTTGGAAAACTACACAGTGCCTAACGGTTCTGCGTAGTTATATTTGTTTAAACTTAATGCTATGGAATGTAATATTAAAATTGTCAAGTTAAAACAAGTTCTTCCTCTTGGTACATTTCCTAAGCGTGAGCATAACGTTCGATTCTTCTATCATCGTACTGATGGTTGTTACTATATGTATGATGAAAAAGGTTGCGAAATTAATCTAACTACTGATGGTAATATTATTGCTATTGATAGAGAGTTGATTGTTGGTAGTGAGTCTTTGACTGATGACACTCTTGTTTGCATTGGTCTTAAAGCTAATTATGTGCATCTTAGTCGTGGTATTAGAAATAATACTTGTGGTTGTCAAGATACATATATTCGTGCTTGGACTTACATCAAAGATCTTCAAGATTTTATGCAGTCTGGTCATATCGAACGTGATTACTATAGAGTTACTTTAGTTCCTTCTCCTGAAGAGGGTGGTATTGTTGGATGTAGTGGTTCTGCTATTGTTCCTGATGAAAACTCAGATGGCTTCCGTTTCCAATTTGAAACTGGTAGTCGTGTTGAACTTTATGCTAAACCTGTTCAAGGTTATCACTTTAAAGGCTGGAAAGAGTTCCATACTAATGAGATTATGTCTATTAGTCCTAATTGGTCTTTTACTATTAAGAAAGATATGGATTTGATAGGCGTATTTGAAAAGGATGAAGCTCCTATTGAACAATTCTATATTAATGTCAATGCTGATCCGACTAATGCAGGATATGTAATTGGTGCCGGAACATTCCCAAAAGGTACAAGGCATTCTATAACAGCTGCGGCAATTCAAGGGTATCATTTTACTCATTGGACTGATAGTTTAAATCGTATTGTTTCTACTAATCTTCAATATGATCTTGTTGTTGAGAAAGATGAAACTTATACTGCACACTTCGAGCTTGATGCTCCTGTTATTGAGGAGTACAATGTAACTATTATAACTAATCCTGCTGATAAAGGTTCAGTTAGCGGTGGCGGTACTTATAAGTCTGGTCAAACTGCAATAATTGTTCCTAGTCCGGTTGAGGGTTGGGCTGTTGATACAGTTACTGCTTCTGGTGGTAATCTTGTAGATAATGGTAATGGTACATATAGCATCGTTGTTACACGAGATCTTACGATTACGGTAAACTTTAAAGAAGCTATTCGTTATTTCACGTTTAGTATCGTGGCAGATGCGAATGGTTTAGTTCGATATAAAGATATTAATGATGCTTGGTCTCAATGGGCAGAAAGACACGAAGTCACTGCTCCGGAAAAGACTATTGTTACTATCGCTGGTAAAGCTAACGACGGTTATGAATTTGAAAAGTGGGTGACTCCTACTGGTGCTAATCTTCCTAATAATGAAAATAATATCATTGTTGAAGAAGGTCTGCATCGCAAAGTTTATACTGTTTATTTCAAGGAAACTTACATTCCACCTGAAACTCATATTGTTAATATCACTGCTGGCTCTAATGGTAAATGCAAATATAAGATTGGCTCTGGTAAATATTCAGAAGCTGCATCTTCGCATTTTAACATTAGTATTACTGATGGTGAGACAATTGAAGTATTAGGTGTTCCTGATAGTGGTTATTCTTTTGAACAATGGAATATTGGTGGAATTACTTCTAACTCTAATCCTTATTCAAAGGTTATTACTGAAAATGTAGATTTCTCTTGTACGTTCGTAGAGATTCCACCGGAAGAAGTTACTATTACGGTAGGTTCTGATGGAACTAATGAAACTCGTTATCGTATAGGTGATGGTTCTTGGTCTAATTGGTCTACTTCTGAACACACGTTTAAAACTGCTGTAGGTTCGATTTATTCAGTTGAAGCTCGTGCGGTTGGTAACTACAAGTTTAGAGAGTGGAATACAAGCGGTGCAAAGGTTTCAGATAATCCTGCAACATTCACTGCTAAAACCAGAACAAATGCAACGCATATTGCTATGTTTGACCAAGTAATCATGCGAACGCTAACTCTTACTGCTGGAACGGGTGGTAAATGTCGTGCAAAGATCAATGGAAGTTGGAGCGACTATTATAGTGGCATAAAGACTTACTCTGATATTGTTGACGGAACTACCGTTTCTGTAGAAGCATTAGCAGATAGCGGCTATCATTTTAAGGAATGGACTGATTCGGGTGCGCCCTCGACTACTTCACGTGATATTGTCATGAATGACTCTAAATCTATTGAAGCTCGTTTTGAGGTTGATGCTCCTGATAAATTCCAAGTCACCTATGAAGCTATTCCTAACGGAAGTGCTACAATGGAAGGTGCTGGTACTTATAATGATGGTGATACTTGTATGATTAAAGTTAATGTAAGTCCGGGTTATACTTTGAATAAAGTGCTTGTTGATGGTGTTAAAATCACTCTTAACGGTAATAATCAGTATAACTTTGTGGTTGAGAAAAACATTAAGGTTACTATTGAATGCGATTTTATTCCTGAACCCACACATTATACACTTACAGTTAAAACCGAAGATGAAGGTGTAGCTCAAGGCGGTGTTGGTATCAATAAAGAATCTAATTTAGGAGTTGAAACTGCTGAATTTGAGGATGGTACGGTTGCTACTATTCATGCTACAGCTGCTGAGGGTTGTAGCTTTGGTGGTTGGTGGAAAGATGGAGTTAAGGTTTCTGATGATGTAACTCTAAGTGTTACTGTTGATGCTAATAAGACTTATATTGCTAAGTTCACTCAAGATCCATATCTCGAATTAGATAAGACTTCTCTTACTTTCGATGCTACTGGTGGAACTCAAACCGTTAATGTTACTTCTAACATCGAATGGACGGTTTCATAATTAGGGGGGGGGTACTAAGATGGCTATTGCTTCTTGGCTTACCCCTACCGCTAAGAGTGGTACGGGTAATAAAACGGTTGGTTTAACTGCGAGTAAGAATACTGCTGAAAGTAGAACAACTATTGTTACTGTTTCAGTCAGCGGTATTACGAAAACTATTAATTGTACTCAAACGGAAGCTGATAAGTTTACTATTAAGATTTCTTCTTCAACTACCAATAGTTCAGGAACTACTATCACAAATGTTGGTAATTGTTCTATTGGTTCATCCGCTACAGGTGGAGTTAAAGAAGGAACTTATTATCGTGATACTAGTGTCACATTAACTGCTAAAGCTGCTCCTACTGGGTATGATTTTGTTGGTTGGTATGAAGGCTCTAATCTTGTTTCTACAAGTCTTTCTTTTGCTGTTACTTTAACTTCTAATAGAATTCTTGTTGCTAAATATAAGATTAAGAGTTATATTGTTAATGCAACTTCTGAGGATACAAACAAAGGTACTGTAAGTCCTGCAGGTCAAACTGTAGAATACAGTGCTAATGCTACTGTAGTTGCAACTTCTAAGGCTGCTTATAATTTTGCTGGTTGGTACAATGGAGCAACTAAAGTATCTAGCAATGCTTCATATACATTTGCTGTTACTGCCAATATCAGCTTAACTGCTAAGTTTACAATTAAGACTTTCACAACTACTACTGCTAATTCAACTGGTGGTACAGCGAACGTTAATAAGTCTAGTGTAGAATACGGTGGTTCTGCTATTTGGACGGCTACTCCGAGTACTGGCTATAACTTTAGTAAGTGGTCTAATGGTTCTACAACTAATCCTCTGACAGTTTCTAACATTACTGCCAATACTCATATTACTCCGGTATTTGTTCTCAAGTCATATACTGTAACTTGGAATCCTAATGGTGGTACTGTAGATCCTACGTCAACTAATAAGACTCATGGTTCTACTTTAGGCACATTACCTACTCCGACAAGAGCTGCTGATGTTCAATATACTTATACATTTAAGGGTTGGTTTACAGCTGCAACAGGTGGTACTCAAATATCTGCATCTACTACTGTAACAGGAAATGTTACTTATTATGCTCAGTGGACTGCTACTCCTAGAAGTTACACTGCAACATTCAATAGTAACGGTGGTGATACTCCTAGTCCATCAATTATTACTAAAACGTATGGTTCAAAATTAGGTACTCTTCCGACTTGTTCTAGGACGGGTTATACATTCCTCGGTTGGTATACAGCATCTAGTGGTGGTACGAAAATTTCATCTGATACTAAGATAACTGGTACTGTTACCTATTATGCTCAATGGTCTATTAATAGTTATACTTTAACTTACAATGTTAATGGTGGTAATGCAGTAAGTCCTGCTTCTAAGAGCATTCAATATGGAAGTGCTTATGGTACTTTGCCGAAGCCTACGAAGTCTTCTGATGCTGAATACACCTATGCATTTGCAGGTTGGTACACTGCTGCTAGTGGTGGAACGCAAGTTACTGCTAATACGACAATGGGTGCAGGTAATACTACAATATATGCACATTGGACTGCAACTAGACGGAGTTATACGATAAATTATCAAACAACATATGGATCTTTGAATAGAACTAGTCAATCTGTTGCTTATGGGTCTAAAGGCTCTTGCACATTGACTATGCCTTCAAACGATGCTCAGTACACTTATACTTTCCAAGGTTGGTATACTGCTGCCAACGGTGGTGGAACTAAGGTTGGTTCTTCATTAACTTTAGAAACACCGAGTGTAACAGGTGCTACTACTTATTATGCTTATGTGACCAGAGCTGTTAATAGGTACACCTTTACATTTAAGGCTAATGGTGGTAGTACTCCTTCTTCTTCATCTATAACTAAAGATTATAATGAAGCTATTGGAACGTTACCTACTTGTTCAAGAGCTGCGGATAATGCTTATACGTATGCGTTCGCAGGTTGGTTCGATACTGCTGCCACTACTGGTGGTACTCAATTAACTACGACAACTAAGGTTACTTCTAATAAGACTTGGTACGCTAGATGGACTATATCTACCAGACAGTATAAATTGACAGTTACTGCTGGTACAGGAGGTACAGTTAGTGGTGGAGGTACTTATAATTACAATGCGTCAGTTACACTAAAAGCTACAGCTAATTCTGGTTATCACTTTGTTAAATGGAGTGATGGTAATACAAGTGCTACAAGGACCGTCATTGTAACTAAAGATGCTACTTATACCGCTACATTTGAACAAGATCCTTATTTGAATCTTGATAAAACTAGTTTAACGTTTGAAGCTGCTGGTGGTACACAAACTGTCAAAGTAACTTCTAATGTTAATTGGACTGTTTCTTAAACTTTTAAATGTTCCGCTACGCTTTGCAAACCCTAGTAGGGGAATAACTTGTGGGGCGTGCGGAACTTCAAACTTTTTTACGAATAATTAAATTATTACTGTTATGGTTAAAGACTCTGCTTTGAAATTGGTGGTTTAGTTGATGGAGTTGGTGCACCTGTTATGCGCGCCGGATATGCTTTGAAAGCTAAACCGAGTTGGATCACTTTAAGTGCTGTTGAGGGTACTGGTAACTCTCAAGTAGATGTTACTGCTCCGGTTTATAAAGGCCGTAACGGGCGTTCTGGTTTGATTACCGTTGCTGTTGAAGACTTGACTGAAGACGTTACTTTGCAGCAGGAAGGTTCTACGATTTGGGATGTTACTACTCAATCGTTAGCTTTCGTTAAAATAGGTGAAGCTAAGAAGTTCACTGGTAACTCTAACTTAGCTTCTATTACGTTTGCTGTTGATTCTGACGCTTCTTCTTGGTTGACTGCTGGTAAATTGATGGTAAATGAAAAAGAATATAATTCTGGTGCTGAGATTGAAGGTGATCCGGGAGCAGATGATGTTTACGCTTTCAAAATTACGTTTACCGCTGCTGCTAACCCGACGGTTAACACTCGTACCGGTAATATTACCGTAAATGGTCAGAAATATACTGTAACTCAAGCCGCCGGTGATGCTACTCTGTCTGTATCTCCGACTTCATTGACTTTCGCTGCTGCGGGAGACACTAAACAAATTACGATTACTACGAATACCGCCTGGACTATTTCGTAAGTCGTCTGTTAATTTGATTATAGATCTAATAGGTACTAATGTGCTTATTAGATCTTTTGCTGTATATACAGATATTTAAACTATGGAAGAAACAATTATTTTTAATCTTTTTAATTCTATAAGTTTTGCGTTTATTGCCATTGTACTTTTAACTACTTATGGCATTAATGAGATTATCACTAAGATTACTAAAAAGAAACTATCGAGATACTTCAAGTCTCTTGTTAGCTTAATCGTAGGTATTGCAATTATGGTGCTTTACTTATACAAATTAGATGCTTCATTGGAAACGGTGCTGCTATCTTTTCTGATATGTACCTTTGGGTATGATTTAATTATCAAACCTATACTCAAAGCTATAAAACGGCATTTTGCTGATTCTAAAAGCGTATGATCGCGGACTAAAGGAGTGCTACTGCTAAATTGCGTAGTACTCCCTTTTGTCATATCAAGGAAAATCATTGCTCGCTTAAATCATCGACTAAGCGTTCTATTAATGATTTAAATTCCTTTAGGTATGACACCTGTGACTTATACTAATTTGAATAAGCTCTTATTAATTAGAGATATTCAAGAGATTGCTAAAACTTATATCAATGATGATAGAAGTTATCGTTGGATTTGGAAGAACAAAATTGCTGACGTATATCATATTGGTTATGTAACTTTTATGAATTACATTAGTGTTCCCTCTATTAATGCAAAGATTGACGAAGCTATCGCTAAGAAGAAACGTTGAATATAATGTTCAACTATTGAGTATTAATGTTCATGTTATAAATCATTTCATTGTTATCAGTACTAATAGTAATATATCTGTTGTGCATCTCAATGTCGAGGCGCATTAAAACAAATTAATGCTATGAATACTGAAAACGAAACTGGTGTTAAAGTTCCGAAAGGACAAATTAACTACAACACTGTTGCAGGTTCTTTAGGTCTTGCTGCTTTTGCAGGACTTGGATTGAGAAATTGGTTAGGTAACGGTAATGGTTCGGTTACTGCCGGAGTTACTGCTGTTGCTGAAACTCAATTAGTTTCTGGTCTTATGGCTGAACTTGCTAAAGAGAAGTCTGAACGTTATGCCGATAATGTAGGTATAAACACGTTTAAAGAAGCTTTAGCTTTAATCAAAGAAGAACGTGAAACTCGTCAAGCTAACGACAAGATTATATTTGAAACTCTTGCTCGTTTGGATAAGGAATCTGCACTTAACAAACAGGATATTGAAAACTTCAAGAAAGAAGTCGCTCGTGAGTTCAGTGATGTTCGTCACGATTTCAAAGCTGCTATTGCTATTGAAGCTGAACGTAGAGAATCTGCTGATGAACGTATTTTCGATTATGCAAATTGCAATTTCGTTAAGTACATCAAAAAGATCAATGCTGCGGAGATTTGTCCGGTTGTTGAGTTAGCGGCTCGTACTGCTGGTCCGGCTGTACCTGATCCTAACGCTCCTACCACTTCTACAGTAAACGCTTAATCTTGAAGTGATATGACTAACGCAGAACTTGTTGCAGTAGCTGTTGGTAAATGGCTAACACCAATCGTTAAAACTATTGGAGGTGGGATTAAGATTCCTGTTACTTCTGGTATCGGAAAGTTTATGGGTAGTGTTTTTGGTTTAGACCTTTCTACTTATAATCTTCTGAATGAATTAGATTTTATTATAGAGCCTACACTTGATTATATTATTAAGCCTCAATTGGCTAAGTTATCTAAGTTCATACCTGATGAGCAGATTCCTAAAGTAGTTAATAGCTATCTTGATGCAGCTATTTCTAAAGCTACTGCTAAAGGTTCTGTGAATCTATTTGGTTTTGAGTTCGAAGCTACTGCTTTTCAAAATCTTAAACGTGAAATTGATAACTCTCTTAAAAATAATGTAAGTCATGATGAAAGACCCGCATGAGCATAGTGATATGCCACACGAAAGTGAAGATGTAAGAAAGAGGGATTGTCGAAAGTATAAAGAACTCTACGGAAAACATTTTACTAAAGACCTATGTGAATGGGCTGTTAAACGTATGGAGAATCGTAATGGTACTACTCACCATTATAGTCTTGATGAAGTCAAATCTATTTGGCACAAATACAAGATGAATGATCTCCATAATGCTAACTGGTATGATGTTATGTATGTAATGAATATGGCTTACGCAGATTTCTATGGTCGTTTGTTTACCGAACATCATGAATGTGCTATGTATGCTTATTTTTACATTAGTGATCCCGACGGTTACGAAGGTATTGTTTTCCAAAGATGGTTAGCTGATATTAAAGCCCAAGACGATGAAGTGCCTTGGCAGAGATTCATCTAATTAGTTTTGGTCGCAGGTGTTATTTATATCAAGGCAATTTTAATTATTCCTAATCCGATTACTGGTTCCGCTGGTAATCGGATTTTTTTGTTTATAGCAACTTATTCAAACACGCAAGTATGAATTATAAAACACGTTGTGTAATGAGTAGTATTTTTATTGCTATATTGAACTTGATTGGTGTTATTATTTCATCTATTGGTGTTGTCTTCGTAAAAGAATGGATTGTTAAGAAGAGACGTAAGGTTGTTACTAATCTTCTTGCATCTAAAGCAGAATGTTGGATGCAACTCGATAAAATAGCCTCAAACATTAGAGAATCTCTTAATGCTAAAGGTGTTTACATTGCATACTTTCATAATGGTGGTAAGTTCTGTAATGGTATTAATATAGATAAGTTTACTGTTATCGCAGAAGATTACGATATTAGTATTACAGATCCTTATAAGAATCGTTATAAGAATGTTCTTACTTCTATTATGCCTTATACTATTCTACGCTTATACAGAGATAATAAGTATATTTTCCGTATGAGTGCTTTGACAAAGTGTCATTCTAATATGTATGTTAGGGATCTTCATTCACGTGGATGTAATACTGTTATTAGCATTCTTATTCGTGACTTGAAAACTGATATGCCTATTGGCTTTCTTAGTGCTGAGTTCGAGCTTGACTTTGAACCTGACGCTGAAATGATGCAAACATTCTGGAAAAATCACAATCGTATTTCTCGCAATATGACTATGGTTATAGATACGACAGAAGATACCATTAAAAACTAAAATACCATGACTGTTATTTACGCAAGAACTAGTCTGCCATCAAGGTGTGGTAGAGGTTTTAAAAATCAAAAGAACGTTATTAGAGTTACTAACCGGTATACTAATGCTGGTCCGTGGCACGGGGTTGTTCCAGTTAAGAATCGTCCTATTATGATCATAGGTAGTTCTGATACTCCTGAACTTGAATTGTCTACTAATCTTCTTAAATTTATCCCTAGAGGTGAAACTAAGGAGCTTGGTATTACTACTAATAAATCTTGGCGAATTGTTTAATGTATTATTATGGCAACACTTAATCAATTAGGAAGTAAGATTTCTAATATATTAGGTAAGCCCGGTGATCATAGCATTCAAGAGAGAGCTAAAGATGCTTGTAAAGCACTCTTTGCTACTTTTATTCGTCAGAGTATTGAGCGCAATGGTGTAGATGAGGTGCTTAAAGTTAGCTTTAATGTTCCTCTTATCTGCGTTCCGCTTACCGATATAGAAAACACATATGCGGGAATTGGTGCTAAAGATATGGTTCTTACTACTGAGCATCGAGTTCCTACACCTTTACGTATGCCTAATGATGCACCTTTTCTTCATGTTTATACTCAACATGATGATGGGAGTCTTATTACATATAAGTACGCTAATAATAGCGTAGTTCCGCTCCTTACCACAGTCTATTCCCCTACTGGAGTTTGGGGAGTGTATCAAATCGTTAATGGTAAACTTAAAATTATTATCAAAAATACTCTCAAAAACTTTGAGATTAATGCTAAAAATTATAAGTTTGTAACAATTGTGTATGTAGCTGAAAATCCTGCTGAGGTTATCACTATGTATATGGAAGATGATGGTCAAGATATTGAACTTCCTCTTCCAGCTGATATGATAGAACGTATAACTTATGAGGTTCTTAGAACTGAATTTGGTATTAAGCCTACAGAACACGAAGTTAAGATTATTAGTGATGCAACTTATGCTCCTAATGATCCTAATGGTACTCAACGTTTAATCCATAATAAAGTAGAATAAACTATATGGAATCCATGCACTATTACCACGACTATCTCGAACAATGTTATAACACTATCGAGAAATTAAGTACTGATCTTCATAACATTTATGTTAGACGTAACAATCTAGCTAATATCTGTTATGCTAATCTGAATCTTCTTGAATCGAATGGAATAACTAAAGAGATTATTGATGATCTTATTTTAGGTAAACGAGTTAAAGGTGTTAAGCTCTTACGTAAACTTAATTGGAGTGACGAAGCTAAAGCAGTATCTCTTCGTATTACGTTCAATCGTTTTGTTTATCTATCTACTATTCGTATTCCTAAACTTCTTGCTATTATTAGATATTACGATTGGATGTGTCGTATTCCTTATCCGATATTTAATCAAATACAAAGAGGTCTTAATAAGTCTCTAATTGAGAATCTTATTCGTGGTGATAGTGTTTCTTTAGGTACTTACATTGGTAAGTTTCAAGTTCAACGTGCTGTTGCTAGAGAATCTGTTGATTGGGCTGCTTCGTTTCGTCTTAGGGATGAGATGATTGCTGCAGGTATCGAAGTTAAGAGTTTTCTTAATCCTTATGGTAAGAATTGGCATGTTAAATCTGATAATCCGTATTATTGGTTCTGTAAATGGATACGTCATAATATGGGTGTTGATGTTGTACCTAATCAAATATTCTATAAATTTAAACCTAATCATTGTCATGTAAACATTATGACTAGCGATAAGATGCTTAGGCATAAATCTATAGAAGACGTTATTAAAGCGGATAATCTTGCATTTGATGCTAAACTCAAATACATGATTGAACATGATAAAACTATTATGGATAGGTATCCGCCTACTAAAAGCAAAAGAGAACGTATTAAAAACAATGAAGTAGATGAATACATTAGACCAAAACTTGATTAGTTCTAGTGTTGTTATTCATAGGATTATAGAAGATTATGATGTTCATTCTATGGACTTTATGACTCGTATTCCTACTTGGATATGTGAAGCTCTTGCTGATTTAAATATTCAACAGCATCTTATTAATGTTGGTAAAGTTATCGACTTTGATGAGTATCGTTGTGAGATTCCAGAGGGTTGTGAGAATATACGTCTTGTTACAATTAATGGTAAACGTGCGGATTTTACTACTAATCCTGCTCCATTTGAGCATGATGATGGAAATTATATACCGCTCGCCGTTTCATTCCCGATAGGGATAAACCTTACAGAAAATGTCGTTTTTGACTTCATACAGACGATTTCCGGCAGTTTATACACGTATTCGATTAATGGGTCGTATTTGCATTTGAATGTCAGAAAAGGCACGCTAGGTGTCTTATTTCACGGATTGCCAATGACACTTGACGAGATTCTTAAAATCAATGTTCCTCTTATACCTAATAATGATGTTCTTATTGATGCTCTAAAGAACTTTGTTATGATGCGTATTCTTCAACGTAATTACAGGCATCATGTTTTAAATCTTAGAGATAGTAATCCTTATACTAATCCGGCACTTGCTTACGATAATGCTAAAATTAAAGTTCGCAATGCTTGTAATAAGCTTACTAAAGATAAACGTGATGATTGTAGTAGGTCGTTATTAAACTTCTTAAATATGAAAAATCATTATGTGAACGGCTATGAAAGTAAATGCAGGTCTTTACCCTAACGCGAATCCGTCATTAGTCAATAGTGATACTAAGTCTTATGCACTTAATGTTCTATATAACGAGGATGGTGAGACTCTTATCAATGAAAATGGATTTGAGAAACATCATGATTATTCTGATTATGGTCAGTGTATTGGCACCATTCCGATTCCCGTTGGAGTGGTGCTTTTTTTCGTTAATAGAAACGGTGCTAATCCTAGTGTACCTGACGGAGATTACATTATATGGCATAGTGATGAAACTATTGAAGGTGATATAAAGTATTCAGATGTTATTTATAAAGCTCCTCTAGTTGGTAATAGTACAGTTTTAAACTTTAGTGAAGATCGTCCTATTACTGGTGCTTATTCTTATAACAAAAATAATCATCTGATTATTACTTTTACAGAAGGTAATTCGACTGCTGCTAATGAAACTCGTTTGATGAATCTTAATACCTTTTGTGATGACTATAATCTCGCAAAAGACTATTCTGATGATAATATGACTATTTACAGCTTAGGTACTGATTTAACTAAAGAGAAACTATTGAATCTTATACCTGATGTTGAATATCCTACATTAACAGTTCAGTCTATTGATGGGGGTGGTTTACTTGCAGGCTCATATCAATTTGCTGTTGCATATAGACTTAAAACCGGAGATTATACTGATTATTCTTTGTTATCTCCTACATACTTTGCTGCACCTAAATATAATGAAAGTATTAAAGCTGGTCAGCTTACTTCTCGTAAGTTTCAAATTGATATTACTAATATAGATTCTCAATTTGATGAATGTAAACTTGGTATTATCTATAAAGATGAAGATGAAGAGAAAGCTTACGAGTATGAAAATATTGATATTAAAGGTAAAAATAGTACAACTGTTTATATTAGTGGTATCAATAGTTTAAATACAGTTACTCTTAATGATATTGTAATTGGTAATATTTCATATATTAAAGATCAAGCTCATACTAATTTTAATTCACAGCTTATTCGAGCTAATGTTAGTATGAATGATATTACTGGTCTTGACAAGCATATCAAAGATAAAAATCTATGTACTGCTAATGGTCTTAATGGTACTGGTAATATTAAAATTAAAGAAGAATTATTCAAATCTGTTGGTAATAAAGGTGACTTTGAAAAGAAAGATCTTTCTAATGATACTTGTATCAAAGATAATGAATACTACTTCTTATATTTAGGTCTTATTGATTATAAAGGTAAACTCATTAATGTTTATCCTATTTATAATACTCAAAAGAGTAGTTATTACTTCAAAACTTCTAACTTCAATATGATCGGTAGTGATGGTGCTGTTAAACATCGTATGTTTAGATTTAAATTCAATCCTACAGATTTCTTTTCTAAACTCTTTAAAGATACTACTAAAATTGAAATTGCTGATGGTCTTGAAGAAGTTGGAGTTGTTGCTCGTAAACAAATTAAATCTTGGGTTGTTTACAT
>ENA-ORRU01000875-ORRU01000875.1-human-gut-metagenome-genome-assembly--contig:-NODE-875-length-20391-cov-149.830399_pt1 | contig 20391 bp, 10 predicted proteins | sample MGYA00242184_ERZ509151 | MGnify/ENA primary metagenome ERZ509151 (study PRJEB26280, sample SAMEA2338667) | human gut metagenome | biome: human gut; feature: human-associated habitat; material: faeces... | reverse complement strand
CCGCTTCTTGTACTACTTGTCTGTTTATGTAAAATCTTTCAAAGAACTCTTTCTTATATTGCTAAGAGAAGTGATTTCTCAAAAGCGAGTGCAAAAGTACTAACATTTTGCGAAACCACCAAATTTTCGAAGAGAAAAGTTTCAAAAACCACCATTATTTAACAGTCTTAAACACTTTTACCCCTCAAATCGCCTATTTTCGCCCCAAATCGCCGTTTTTAAGCTATCTGGGTGTGTAGGCACACATCCTACCTTATTTCACCCAGATTCGGCGGGTCAAACGAAGTTCTACTACAGGATAAACCTTAAAGCTCTTCAAGAGCTTCACATAGTCGCCTACCTTACCCGGTACGTTCTTCACATCCTTTGCCAAATCCACACCAGGTTCTGTGGTTACATGCTTCACTGCCTCTGTATAATCCTCGTTAGCTGTAAAGGTAACCTTCTGGATATCGTTGGTCATGATCTTTGGAGTACCACCCCAGAATAAGACACCGGCATCGAAGGAAACATAATAATCGTCGCTATTCTTGAAGAGCTTGCCACCATAACCGAAACCTAAGTAAGGCTTGAAGTTGTTAACCTTGATGGTAGCAGATACATTATTATTAGCATCCGGTTCCAGACGGAATGGAGTACCATCCTTGCGCTCGCCCAGGGTAACACCCATTCTGCCATAACTCATGAACTTATCATAGAGATCCTTGCCAGCTACCAACTGCTGATCACCTACAGACATATAAGGTACAAAGTTCTCATAAGAGTTCTTCACACGCTCATAGAGGTTGTTGTACATACTCACTGCTACCAGAGAGGTTCCATCATAGACTGCATTCTCTGCCTTGGCAACCTGTGAAGGTCCCCAATAGAAACCGGTAGTAAAGTGCCAGTTCTTGTTGCGGAAAGGATGAACATCTACGAGTAACTTGAAGTTGTTCATGGTAGGAGTACCCACCATATCGATACTATTTCCTACTCGGGTACCGGTATATTCCTCGAGCATGTCAGCGAGGCGATTGAACTTCTCTGCCTGCACCTGCTCACTCTCCTTCTCATCACCCACCTGAACCGCAAAGTTCATGGTAGCATGCACACGGGGAGTAAAGGAGAAACCCGTACGAACCTGGAAGATTTCATTGATAGGCACTGCCACATCAACACCCACACCCGTGGTACCCAACGTTACAGAGGCATCCACATTCTTAATCCATTTATCTGTATTACCTGCACCGTTCACCTGTGCAAACATACCCATCGTTGGCAGCAGCGCTGCTGCCAATGCAATTACATATTTTTTCATATTTTTTTTGATTTTCATTAAAAAACGGTGCAAAGTTACGCAAAAAGCCCCAAACTCACAAGAGTTTAGGGCTTTTTATTTATTTAATAACGACTTTCTTGCCATTTATGATGTAAATTCCCTGATGCAAGTCGCTGATAGAAGTTGCATTCTTCTTAATCTGCACACCTTCTAGGGTATATACATTATATAATGAGGCAGGCTTCACAGTGATGTCCTGGATGCCTGTAGCATACTGCTCTGCGGTAACCATCTTCATCTCGGATGGAGCTGAAGAAGAAACGGAGAGATACCAGCTGTTGGCAGGGATAGCCAAAACGCTCAAGTTATCTCCATTACTATCCTCTTGGTCGATATTCACAGATTTGAGCGCATCCTCCGAAGTAGTCATCGCAATATAGCCATAAGAGTTGGCTGAGAATGCTCGCATACTGGAAGCATCAAATTTCACAGAGTTGAAATGACCAGACCAAGGATTACCGATACAGAAGTAAACACCCTTCACCTGGGCAGCCAGATCAGATGGCACTGCCACATCGCTTACAACAGGAGTTACCTGATTCTTGCTGACATCAGTAGAAGTACATTCTATCAACACAGGGGTCTTTGCAGGAATAGTACCTGTCAACTCCTTGATGATAACCACACCTTCCGATTCGACGACCTTAGTTACATAGTATGCCTTCATACCAGCGCCCAGCGTATAAGGATAACCGGCAAAGACGGCTGCGTAATGCTTATCACCAACCGTTACGGTTGGCTTTACACCAATGTAGTTATCAGATGTATTGATAGGCGTAATATTCCAAGTACTATAAGTACCCGTAGTAGTTACATAACTTTCCGCCTTACTTGATTTCTTATCGGTAAGCGTGATACGCTGACCACTATCCTGCTGCCAAGCCTTGTAGTAATTGCCAACCGGAGAGAGGTAGATGTAATACTGGATAATGCCATAAAGGCTGGTTCCCTGACCTACCACATTAAAGCTTTCACCGCTGATATGATCCAGATAGAACACGCTTCCCGGATCATGCGAGATATTCTCCCAGATAGAGCTGGTAGCCATCGCACCGCAATCCGCACTGGTAGAAGCGAAGTCAACTCCACTACTATGGTTATCGGAAAGCGACATGTATCTACCGGTAGAAACATTCTTCACACGGTAGTAGCCAGCACCACTCAACTGCGCCTGTGCACCGAGCATGGTAGCACACCCCAAGAGAAGCAGAAACAATCTTTTTTTCATTCTAATACTGTTTAGTTACAAAAAAATAACCGGTCTCCAAAGCTTACATAGTAAGAATGAAGATCGGTTATAATATTTAATGAACTATTTAATTCTATATAGAGCTAAATTACTTAGCAATACAGATTGTAACACGGTTCATATCGTTCTCCTCGAAAGGCTGAACGCGGCAACCCTTAGACTCCTTGATCATGCGGCTCTTAGCAACACCCTTAGCTGCGAGTGTGTTGTAAACAGTCTGAGCACGGCGAGCAGCAATCTTATCGTTGAATGCAGCAGAACCTGTACCCTTATCTGCATAACCAGTCAAAGTGATCTTAGCATCTGGGTTCTCCTTCATGTACTCTACGATCTCAGCGATCTTAGTTGACTGAGACTTAGCGATGTTTGTGTTACCGATTGGGAAGAAGATATCACGACGGAAGTTCTCCTCAGCTACCTTAGACTCAACCTTAGGAGCTGGAGCTGGAGCTGGCTTCTCGATGATACGCTCGATGATCTTCTCTACTGGCTTTGGAGCAGGGATTACCTTAGTGGTATGAGTCTCACCAAGAGCAACCTTTACACCTACCAATGCGTTGAAGTACCAGTCTGGGTTACCAGCCTTCTTTGAGTTGTACTTGTCGCTCAATGTGTTAGCAGAAAGCTCAACGCCCAACTTTACGCGATCGCTTACGCGGAAGTCAACGTTAGCACCTACACGTGCAACGAAACGAGTCTTTGTACCATCCCAAAGGTTCTCCAATGGAGTAGCACCATACTTCAGAGCTTCAGTAGCTGCTTCACTCTTCAAGATAGCAGCCTTAGCATCAGCAGCCTCGTCATTACCCCAAGCGATGTTAGCGCCGATACCACCGAATACGCCAACCTCAACCAAACGGTCTGGGTTGTACTCGCAGAAGAGGTTTGTGAGGTTGAATGTAGCGTCAACCATAGGAGCTACATAGTTCCACTTCCACTTGTAAACGTTGCCAGCCACGTTCTGACCAGCCTTGCTCTGCCATGCATTCAAAGAAAGACGAGCACCTACAACCTTATTGAAGTTATAACCTACGCCTACCTGAGCATTTGGAGACAACAACTTACCGAAACCGATCTCACCCAATGTGTACTGGCCACCAATCTGAGCCTGTGCATACCAATGTGGAGTGAAGACATTTACAGTCTTATCTGCTTCCTGAGCTGACGCACTAACGCAACTCAAAGCAACAACACCTGACAGTATTACCTTATTTAATTTCATAATCTTTAATCTAATTATATTAAAATATTGTTTTTAAGATTTGGTCAGCGGCAAGCAAGCTTGCCACCAACGATATTATTCTTAAATTACTTTACAACAACGTGGAATATCTTATCAACAGCCTCAACACCAGAGTAGTCAATAGCCTTGTAAACGATAGTGTACTCACCAGCCTTTGTAGCGTTGAAGATTACCTTGTTGATTGAACCATCGAATGGCTCAGCAGCAGATTTACCATTTGTCAATGTTACAGTAGCACCGCCTTCATTTTCAGCCTTGTCAGCCTTAACAGAGATAGACTTCTTGTAAGCAGGAGCAAAGAGCTCAGCTGTCCAAGATGTAGCATAGAGAGTAGTAGCACCTGTACCTACGAAACGAGTACCGAGGCGACCACCGATTGTGCTAAGAGTGTTAGGGTTGCCATTCTGATCAACATAAAGGATTGTTGGCTGCAACAGCTTATTAGCGCTACCAATCTTAGAAGAAACCTTCTGCAACAATGGGTTAACCTTAGCGATTACATTCTCCCACTTAGAGCCTGTCTTGCTGAGTACATCCTTAATTGGCTGCAACTTACCTGCAATCTGCTTGTTTGCAGAAGCAAGGAGATCTGCAATAGTACTATCCTTTGTCTTAATAACAAAAACAAACTCAGTAGCAGTACCACCAGTAGAAACAAATTTCTTCTCAACAGTAGCATTCTTGATTCTATACAACTCGCCATCAACTAACTGACCATTATCAATATTAGTTCCCTGACCATAGATTACAACATCATTACCTTCCTGCTGACAGAACAAACCGTTTGGTGTAATAACAGAATATGTATAGAACTCATCAGCCTTATCATAAGAAATCTCAACATTGAGAGCGTCGATAACCTTGTCCAACTTACTTGACAAAGAAGGCAAACGGAAGTTCTCAACAGCCCAATCTGAGAGCTTGTCAAGAGTAGCATTGTCCTTCAAGAAGTTGAAAGAAACTGGCTTAACAGCGAAAGCAGCGATATCATAGTCACTAACCGCATGCTTAACTGTCTTTTTGAGCTCAAGATTCTTTGTATCTGGATTATACAAATAATACTCAGCCTTAACACCGTAAGCAGTCAACACAGGAATGTTCTTATACAAAGCAGAAGCAATCAAGCTCAAATCCAAATCATTGCTCTTTGGATTTTTCAACTCGTTAAGAGCATTCTTAGCTGCAGCAGCCAAAGCCCCCTTATCAAATTCAACGCCATCGTTCTGAGGATCAGAAGCAATAACAGGAACCTGATAGAAACCATTAGCAGAAACAGAAGCTGCCTTTGTACCAAAAGTCAAGACCTTATCAGTATTGTCGATATCACCGAGTTTGAAGCCCTTAGCTGGCTCACCCTGGCTGTTAACCAACTCTACCTTAACCAAAGAAGGATCAATCTCTGTTGGGTTCAAAGAAACATAGAGGTAACCAGCATTACCGCCCTTACCGAGCACCTGATTAGTCTTTACATCCCAATCCTCGTTACCTTCTGCAGCAACACCATAGAAAGAAGAAGCCAACTTCAAATTCAAACCGATGAATGAAGCATTCCAATAACCAGTTACAGGATTCTCTGTTGCATTAACAGTAATACCATCAAGCTTCTGCTCAAGCAAGGCATCGAGTGCGCTATTCAAGCTACCAGAAACAGAATCAAGACGATTATTCAAAGCGTCTGTAATCTTCTTAGCTGCTTCAGCATCTGTCAAACGCAATCTCTCAAGTGCAGAGACACGAGAATCAACACCATTAACCTGGCCCTGAAGATTCTGGTAAGCCTCAGAACCCTGGATAGCAGCCTCGAAGCGCTCTCTATCAGCATAAACACCATCCTTGATAACATCCATGTTTGCCAGGATACGAGCATCAATAGCATGTTCCAAATCAGGGTGGTCCTTCTTCAACTGGCCCAACCACTGGTTCAATTCAGTCAGTTTTGCGATCTGAGAAACGCTAGTGTCGTAAGCACTGTCGCTTTCGTGATCTGTACAAGATACGAAAGTGCTAGCTCCACCCACCAAGAGGGCAGAGAAGAGCAAAATACTAGTTAATTGTCTTTTCATTTTTTATAAAAAATTTAATTAAACTTATGTTGTCTAACTCATTATATATTTTAGAAAGGTCAAGCTCGACGAAGTAGCCAGTGTATGTTGTTGACTTAGGTCTTGCCGTCACTCTCCTACTTTAAACATTCTTAGTTTCCATTTTTATCGTTACCAATTTGTATATATACCGCTGCAAAGGTAAAGCTTTTTTTTGAATTAGAAAGTTTTCTCCCCATTATTTTTAGCAAAATGCCTTAAATTTTAAATATTTTAAGTATTCTTCCCTCTTTTCTCCCCCCTTTTTCCTCCATTTTACTACAATGATAACGTTTACACGAAAATATCCTTGTCAATCAGCTTGACCTACATCAACCATCCGAACAAGAAGACACTTCAGTTGTCTAAAAATAAAGAAAAGAAGAGGAAAAGAAAGAGAGACTTGGTGACACAGGTGACGGCGGTGACACCTGTTTTCTAAAAAAATCCTACGCGCGGGCGGGCAGGAAAAATTTCTCCAATCAGCCTCCCGCCCGCCTACGCGAGAGATTTTTTAAGAAAATGCTGTCATCGGTGTCACCCTGTCATTCCGGGACAAGTCGCCTTAGCACCATAAGTATCTTACTTAGACCTCGTAAACAAGTCACTTAGCACCCGTAAGTAAGTCACTTAGCCACCGTAAGCAAGTCACTTACCGAGCACAAAAAAGGGAGGCTTACCTCGTCACAAGGTTTACCTCCCTACACTTATAGTTAAAAATAACCGAATATTACTTGTTCAGGAACTTATCTACCTGGGCTGCAATCTTTCTACCGCTTGCCATGGCACGAACCACCAGAGAAGCTCCGTTGGCTGCATCACCAGCCACGAAGACATTCTCGGCAAACTCAGGCTGCTGTGGCTTCAGGAAGCCCATTGCCAGGAACACAGCCTCAGCCTTGATGATCTCAGGCTCGCCAGCCTCTACCATCAATGGGCGACCACCCTCTGGGTTTGGCTTCCAGTCGATAGGCTGAACCTTCACACCTGTCAGCTTGCCGTTCTTTCCCAGGAACTCCAGAGAGTTGATGTTCCAGCGGCGGGTACAACCTTCCTCATGACTGGAGGTAGTCTTCAGGGTGCGAGGCCAGTTTGGCCAAGGATTCTTAGGATCCTCAGGACCCTCTACCGGCTTAGGCATAATCTCAATCTGGGTTACGCTCTTGCAACCCTGGCGATGAGCGGTACCGATACAGTCGGAACCCGTATCACCACCACCGATGACCAATACATCCTTGCCCTTGCAGTTAACCAGCTCATCCTTAGAGAACTCCATACCGGCGAGGATACGGTTCTGCTGAGAAAGCAGTTCGAGGGCGAAGTAAACACCCTTCAGCTCTCTTCCAGGAATCTTCAGGTCGCGGGCTGTCGGCGTACCAGTAGATACCACGTAGGCATCGAAGCCTTCCGGCAACTTGGTAACGTCAATCTGCTGATTGTATCTGAACTCGATGCCCTCCTCTTCGAGAAGACGGAGACGGCGGTCGATGATGCTCTTGTTGAGCTTGAAGTTAGGAATACCGTAACGCAACAGGCCACCGGCATTTTCACGTGCCTCGAAGACCGTTACCTTATATCCCTTGTGGTTCAACTGGTTGGCAGCTACCAATCCTGCAGGACCGGCACCGATGACAGCCACCGTCTTGCCATTACGCTCCGGAATCTCAACATGAACATAGTCCTCTGAGAAGGCGTGCTCCACGATGGCGCACTCATCCTCACGGTTGGTGGTTGGTTCATGATCCATGAGATTCAGTACACACGCCTTCTCGCAGAGTGCAGGACAGATGCGTCCTGTGAACTCCGGGAAGTCGTTGGTGGAATTGAGGAGACGGTAAGCCAACTCCCAGTCGCCCTTGTAGAGGGCATCGTTCCACTCCGGTGCCTTGTTGCCCAGCGGACAAGCCCAGTGGCAGAAAGGCACGCCACAATCCATGCAACGGGAAGCCTGCTGTCGGCGGTCGTTGCTATTCAAAGTCTGTTCTACCTCGCTGAAGTCGAGGATTCTATCGTGAATTGGTCTATAACCTGCTTCCTTGCGAGGTATAGTCAAAAATGCTTTTGGATTTCCCATCTTTTCTCTAATTTTAAAATTAGTAATCGCGCTGCATATCCGCAATCTTCTGCTGCAACTTCTTTACCTGCTCCTCCTGGAGAACTCGCTTGTACTCGATTGGCACTACCTGGATGAAATCCTCTACGTAGTGGTTCCAGTCATCGAGCATGGTACGGGCAAGCTTACTGCCGGTATAGAGATAATGCTGACGGATCAGCTCGTGCAACTCCTTGCGATAGGTGCTGTCCTCCACGAGGTTGATCTCCACCATATCCATGTTACAGAAGTAATCGAAGTTGTGGTTCTTATCCCATACATAGGCAACACCACCACTCATACCAGCGGCGAAGTTACGGCCGGTTTCACCGAGCACTACTACTCTACCGCCCGTCATGTACTCGCAGCAGTGGTCGCCAGCACCCTCAATCACGGCGATGGCACCGGAGTTACGAACACCGAAGCGCTCGCCTACCTTACCATTGATATACAACTCACCGCTTGTGGCACCATAGAGACCGGTGTTACCGGCGATGATGTTATCCTCGGCAGAGAAGTTGCTGCGGATAGGAGGAAGGATGGAAATACGACCTCCTGAAAGTCCCTTGGCGAAATAGTCATTGGTCTCACCTTCGAGCTTGAAATCTACTCCCTTGACCAGGAAGGCACCGAAGCTCTGACCTGCAGAACCCTTGAACTTCACGTTCACGGTCTTGTCTGGAAGACCTGCCTCACCATATTTCTTGGCAATCATACCGCTCAGCATCACACCGGCAGCACGGTCGGTATTCTTGATGGCGAAGTCGAGGTTCACCTCTTCCTGATTCTCGATGGCACGCTGGGCACCACGAATCAACTGCTGGTCGAGTACATTGTCGAGGTCATGAATCTGCTCGGTCGTATGATAGAGCGAGCAATGACCAGTCTCACGATGCAGCAGGCGAGAGAAGTCGAGCAAGTCTGCCTTCTCCTCGATGCTCTTGGCCACCTCAGGCTCTACGGCATCAGCACCCTCGGTAGGAACAATCTCCTCATCCTTCTTGCGGACGATGAGCTCGGTATGACCGATGATATCGTTCAATGAGGTGTAACCCATCTCAGCCAGATACTCACGAACCTCCTCAGCGAGGAAGCGGAAGTAGTTGATGAGGTACTTGTAGCTGCCACGGAAGTGCGCACGGAGCTTAGGATCCTGTGTAGCAACACCCATAGGACAGGTATTCAGGTTACACTTACGCATCATGACACAACCCAAAACGATGAGGGCGGCAGTACCGAAACTGAATTCCTCAGCACCGAGCAAAGCCATCAGGATGATGTCGCGACCGCTCTTCAACTGACCATCCACCTGCAGGCGAACCTGACCGCGAAGACCGTTCTTCACCAGAGTCTGCTGGGTTTCAGAAAGTCCGATTTCAGGAGAGATACCTGCGAAACGCATACTAGATGCAGGGCTGGCACCTGTACCACCCTCAGCACCGGAGATAACGATGAGATCTGCCTTTGCCTTAGCCACACCGGCAGCGATGGTACCCACGCCACTCTCAGCTACCAGCTTGACAGAGATAGCCGCCTTAGGGTTCACATTCTTGAGGTCGAAGATGAGCTGAGCCAAATCCTCGATACTGTAGATATCGTGATGAGGTGGAGGAGAAATCAGGCTGATGCCAGGGATAGAGTGACGGGTCTTGGCGATGACCTCGTTGACCTTGAAGCCAGGCAACTGACCACCCTCACCCGGTTTAGCACCCTGTGCCACCTTGATCTGGATTTCCTCTGCATTTACCAAATATTCTGTAGTCACACCGAATCGACCGGAAGCCACCTGCTTGGTCTTGCTGGAGAGGCTGATGCCATCCTGTGTAGAATGGAATCGCTCGTTATCCTCACCACCTTCACCGGTATTGCTTCGAGCGCCGAGGGCGTTCATGGCGAGTGCCATTGCCTCGTGAGCCTCCTTGGAGAGGGCACCGAAACTCATCGCACCGGTAACGAAGTGCTTGACGATTTCCTCTACCGGCTCCACCTTATCGATAGAGATAGGATTCTTGCGGAAGCTGAAGAAGTCGCGGATGAAGATAGGCTCCTGCTTATCGTCAACGAGATGTGTATATTTCTTGAAGAGATCGTAATCGCCCTTGCGTGTTGCGAGCTGCAGGGTGGCGATGGTCTCTGGGTTCCAAGCGTGCTTGATACCATCCTTGCGGTAGTGGAACTGTCCCATGCTAGGCAGGAAGTCGAGCTTCTTGGTCTCGAATGCCTTGTCATGCAGGCGGATAGCATCACGGGCGATGGTCTCGAGTCCGATACCGCCGATGGTGCTCACCTCTGTTCCGAAGTAGCTCTTCAGGAGGCTTTCGCTCAAACCGATGCTCTCGAAGATCTTGGCACCACGATAGCTTCGGATGGTAGAGATACCCATCTTAGCCATAATCTTGAACAAGCCCTTCTTCACAGCCTTGATGTAGTTCTGCTCGGCTGTATGGTAATCCTCCTGAATCTTTCCCTTCTTTACCAGGTCGTCGAGGATGGCGTATGTCAGATATGGACAGAGGGCTGATGCACCGTAACCCAAGAGAAGGGCTGCGTGCATTACCTCACGAATCTCACCGCTCTCAACGATGAGGGCAGTCTGCACACGCTTGCCGGCATCAATCAGATAATGATGTACGGCGCTCACGGCGAGCAATGATGGTATGGCGGCATGGGTCTCATCCACACCACGGTCGCTCAAGATGATGTAGTTGTAGCCATCATCCACGCTCTTGGCAGCCTCCTTGCAGAGTTCATCCAGAGCCTCATGCAATCCTTCTTCGCCCTTGGCGGTTTCGAAGAGCATGTGGAGTTTGACGGTATTGAATCCCTTGTAGCGGATATTCTGAAGGATATCCAACTGGGTATTGGTCAGGATAGGATGTGGCAAGCGAACCATCTTGCAGTTGCTTTCGTCCGGGTTCAGAATGCCGGAACCTACACGGCCGATATACTCGGTAAGACTCATCACGAGGTTCTCACGGATAGAGTCGATGGCAGGGTTGGTAACCTGAGCAAACTGCTGACGGAAGTAGTTGAAGAAAATCTGTGGCTGGTCGGAAAGTACGGCAAGCGGAGTATCATTACCCATAGATGCAGTAGGCTCCTGACCCTTGGTAGCCATCGGAATAATGGTACCGTCGATGTCTTCCTCACCAAAACCGAACTCCAATTCCTTGCGAGTGAGGTTTTCCACACCGTTTTCCACCTTTCGTCCGCTGCGCAGCTTTTCCAGTTCAATACGGTTGGTGTTCAACCACTGGCGGTAAGGATGCTGCTCAGCCAGGCGCTCCTTGATTTCGCCATCATAGTAAATCTTGCCTTCCTGGGTATCAATCAGGAGAATCTTACCCGGCTGCAAGCGTCCCTTCTCGGCAATCTCGGTTGGGTCGAAATCCATCACACCTACCTCAGATGCGACTACCATCATATCGTTCTTGGTGATGGTGTAGCGTGCAGGACGCAGACCGTTTCTATCGAGCATACCACCGGCATAGCGGCCATCGCTGAAGAGCAGGGCGGCAGGACCATCCCATGGCTCCATCAGGATAGAGTGATACTCATAGAAAGCCTTCAGATCCTCAGAGATAGGGTTCTTGTCATTGAAGCTCTCTGGCACCATCACAGCCATGGCATGAGGCAATGACAGACCGCTCATCACGAAGAACTCAAATACATTGTCGAGGCTTGCCGAATCACTCATATCAGGCTGGACGATAGGAGAAATCTCACGGATATCGCCCAGAGCCTCACTGCTCAACACACTCTCACGAGCCTTCATCCAGGCACGGTTACCACGGATGGTGTTGATCTCACCATTGTGGGCAAGGAGACGGAATGGCTGAGCCAAGCTCCATGTAGGGAAGGTGTTGGTAGAGAAGCGGGAGTGAACCAGAGCCAGACCACTTGTAAAATAATTATTAGTCAAGTCAGGATAGTACTGACGCAGCTGAAGGCTGCTCAACATACCCTTATATACGATGTTCGAATTAGACAACGAACAGATATAGAAATCAGGATCGCTGACACGTTTCTCGATGCGCTTGCGGATGAGATAGAGGATGCGCTCAAAGACAGGCACCTTATCATCTGTCACACCTGTAATGAACACCTGTTTGATGGCAGGTTCATTGCTCAATGCAGCCTCACCCAGACAGTCTGGATTGGTAGGCACATTGCGGAGATGCATCAACTGAAGTCCCTCACGTTCAATCTCTTCAATCATAATAGAGAGGATATCCTGCTGTTTCTTCTCATCCTTAGGCAAGAAGACGAGACCTGTACCATATTTTCCCTTTTCCGGTACAGGGATACCCTGAAGAAGAATAAACTCATGTGGAATCTGGAGCATGATACCGGCACCATCACCCGTCTTGTTATCGGCACCCTCAGCACCACGATGGCGCATGTTCTCGAGGACCTTCAAGGCGTTATCGACCAGCTCATGACTCTTGTTACCGTGGATATTCACCACCATACCTACGCCACACGCATCGTGTTCATAGGCAGAACTGTACAATCCTTTTTCCATTTCTTGTTCGTTTTATATCGGTTATTTCTAACTATTTTATTATTGATATGCTTGCTCGTAAAAGCAATGTTATTGATACGCCGCTATTTATCGGCGTTATTTATACGCCTGTTCATGAACTCCCGCTACGGCTCTACCGCTAGGGTCGTTCTGGTTTTTGAAAGAGGCATCCCAGGCAAGGGCTTCGGCTGTAGAGCAGGCTACGCTTGGCACACTAGGCACACTCTTGGCAGCGCTGTCGCTTGGGAAATGCTCGGCGAAGATAGAGCGATAATAATACTCCTCCTTGTTCTGTGGAGGGTTGATAGGGAATCGCTCGGCAGCATGTGCCATCTGTTCGTCGCTGACGGCTGATGCGGTAATCTGCTTCAGGGTATCAATCCATGAATAGCCCACTCCATCGGAGAACTGCTCCTTCTGTCGCCATGCCACTTCCTCAGGAAGCAGATCGGCAAATGCCTCACGAACCACCTTCTTCTCGATGGTCTTGTCCGGACACATCTTCAATACCGGGTTCATGCCCATCGCTACATCCAGGAACTCCTTGTCAAGGAAAGGCACACGGCCCTCGATGCCCCATGCAGCCAGACTCTTGTTGGCTCTCAGGCAATCGTAGAGATAGAGTTTGCCGAGCTTGCGCACGGTTTCCTCATGGAAAGCCTTGGCATCCGGTGCCTTGTGGAAGTAGAGATAACCTCCGAACACCTCGTCGGCACCCTCACCGGAAAGTACCATCTTGATACCCATGCTTCGGATGACTCTCGCCAGGAGATACATCGGGGTAGAAGCACGAACGGTGGTAACATCGTATGTCTCGATGAAATAGATGACATCACGGATGGCATCCAGACCTTCCTGGATGGTGTAGTTGATTTCGTGATGCACGGTTCCGATGTGCTCGGCTACCAGTCGTGCCTTTGCCAAATCAGGCGCACCCTTCAAGCCCACGGCAAAGGAGTGAAGTCGAGGCCAGTATGCCTTGGTTTCGCCACCATTCTCCACACGGGTAGAAGAATATTTCTCGGCTATGGCAGAGATGACGGAAGAATCGAGACCACCGCTGAGGAGAACACCGTAAGGAACATCGCTCATCAGCTGGCGCTTGACAGAAGCCTCCAGGGCATCGTGAATCTCCTTCACGGCTGCCTCTTCCTGAGGTTCCGCATCCTTCAACTGGGCTTCAGCCTTCTTCTTATCATCAATCTGATATTTCTTCTGCATGGCAGCGTATTCAAACCAATCACGGGTATAGTAGCGCTTCATGCCAGGGTTCTTGCTATAGTAATAATGACCTGGAAGGAATGGCTCGTAATGGTCGCACTGGCCTTCCAGCGCCTTCAACTCGCTTGCTACCAGCACTTTTCCATCTTTATCATAACCAATATAAAGAGGAATTACGCCGATAGGGTCGCGGGCAATGAGGAACTCATCACGCTCAGCATCGTAAAGGGCGAAGGCAAAGATACCGTTCAGCTCTTCAAGCATCTTGGAGATACGGGCGTGGAGCGCATCCTCACCTTTATATATTAAGGTATCAAAGTCGGAATCTGCTCGCATCTCACGATAGAGAGAAAGAATCACCTCGCAGTCGGAACCGGTCTGATACTGGTATTTACCGGCAAAGCGGGCACGGATATTCTGATGATTATAAATCTCACCGTTTACGGCAAGCACCTGTTTCTTGTCTGGTGCAAACAAAGGTTGGCGACCACTTTCCGGGTCAACAATGCTCAGACGCTCATGTGCCAGGATAGCAGAACCACCACAGTAGATTCCGCTCCAGTCTGGTCCGCGATGGCGAATCTTCTGACTCATACGAAGCGCTTGCTGTCGCAATTCAGGAGTCTGCTCCTGAATATTAAAGATAGATACGATTCCACACATAATATCTTTTCCTTTCTTTTACGGTTATTTTTATCTCTTTTTACCTAAAACAAATAACATTTTGTTATGTTTCGGCTGCAAAATTACTACTTTTTGTCAACATACAAAAGATTTTCATTACCTTTTGCCTTAAGAAAAGGAGAGTAATTACATATCAGCACGTATTAATGCGTTTAAACTTTCATTTTGAAAGTACAAACAATATTATTCATTTCAAAATAACACAAAGAGAGAAAAACAAGATAAAAGCATTAATTCCGCTGAAATCCATACGCCCTGAAAGGGCAGAAGCTCCTAGCCCAGGGCATCGCCCTGGGTATTATAAACGGAAACCTGTCGCCCTGTAAGGGCAAAAGCTTTGAATTTGCTTCGTATTTTAAAGCTTTTGCCCTTACAGGGCGCATTGCACCAACCACTACACCCAGGGCGGTGCCCTGGGCTAGGAGCTTCTGCCCTTTCAGGGCGTATGAGTAAACACCGTTAGGCGTTCCGGTGATTTTGAAATCCGTTAGGCGTTCCGGTGATTTTGAAATCCGTTAGGCGTTCCGGCGGATTTGAAATCCGCCGTCTAAAAAGGTTCGACCACCCCTGGAGGGATTTGCAATCCCCCATCAATACAAAGAAAGTTTAGTTAAAAAATATATAGAATAGTGCCGTTTTTCCCAATTTTTTAGTATCTTTGCAACATTATTGTGTTTTATTACAAATAACCTAATTTATTCAATTATTCCGTAGATGTTACTATAGCATTATGAGAAAGAAACTTATAAATCTTTTAATGATGACCTGCGTATTAGCCGGCGGCTACTCTCAGGCATCGCTTGCTCAACAGGCTAAGTCGTGCAAGCTAACCCAGTTTGTCAACCCTAGAATCGGAACAGGTGGACATGGACACGTTTTTCTCGGAGCCAACGTTCCGTTCGGATATGTCCAGTTAGGTCCTACAGAACCATCCCGCGGATGGGACTGGTGCTCCGGCTATCATCATTCTGACTCCATCCTCATCGGTTTCGGACACCAGCACCTGAGCGGTACCGGTATCGGCGACCTGGGCGACGTGTCTTTCCTGCCCGTAGTAGATGGCAACCAGAAAGAAATCAAGTTCAGTCACGACAACGAGAATGTACGCCCTGGATACTATGCAATCAAACTGCAGCAGCCTAATGTATGGGTGGAGCTGACCGCTACCCAGCGTGCCGGCTTCCAGCGCTATACCTTCGGTGCTGATGCACAGCAGGCACAGCTGGTACTCGACCTGAAGCAGGGTATCGGTTGGGATGCAGCCAAGGACTTCAATGTAGATAACACCACCGCTACCACCATGGCTGGTCACCGTTTCTCAAAGGGATGGGCGAACGACCAGAAGGCATTCTTCTTCGCAGAATTCTCCCAGCCTGTTACCGTGAAGCCACTGGGCACCGGCAGATGGCTGATTACCGCTGCTGATGTCACCAAGCCATTGTTGGTAAAGACCGGTTTGTCGGCTGTAAGTACAGAGAATGCCAAGCTGAACCTGGAGAAAGAGATTCCGGGCTGGGATTTCCGTCAGGTAGTAGCAGATGCAGATGCAGCCTGGAACAAGGAATTGGCTAAGGTGAACATCGAGACCAGCGATTCTACCTCCCGCCGCATCTTCTACACAGCCATGTATCATACCATGACCGCTCCATCTGTATTCTCAGATGTCAACGGTCAGTATCGCGGTGCCGACGGCAAGGTCTATGACGGCAACTTCACCAATTATACCACCTTGTCACTCTGGGACACCTATCGTGCAGCTCATCCATTGATGACCATGATCCATACCGACATGTTGCCAGATATGGCTAGCACCTTCATCAATATCTATCGCCAGCAGGGCAAGTTGCCAGTATGGCATCTGATGGGTAACGAAACCAACTGTATGGTGGGCAACCCTGGCATTCCTGTTCTTGCCGATATGGTACTGAAGGGCTATGTAAAGGATAAGGAAGGAGCCTACGAGGCGATGAAGAAGTCGGCTATGCTCGATGAGCGTGGCATGGGCTTGCTCAAGAAGTACGGTTATCTGCCATACGACAAGGAGCCTACCAAGGAAACCGTAGCCAAGGGAATGGAATATGCGCTGGCTGATGCCTGCGTGGCAAAGGTGGCTCGCATGCTGGGAAAGAAGGAAGATGCCAAGTACTTCGAGAACAGATCAAAGGCTTACAGCAAGTACTTCGACAAGGAGACCGGCTTTATGCGCGGTCTGAGTTCCGACGGCAAGTTCCGCGTTCCTTTCAACCCATTCGCTGCCGAGCATCGTGAAGATGACTATACCGAGGGAAATGCATGGCAATATACCTGGCTGGTGCCTCATGATGTTCACGGACTCGTGAAGCTCTTCGGCAATGAAAAGAAGTTCGTGACCAAGCTCGACTCCCTCTTCATCGTTACCGGTGAGATGGGTGCCAATGCTTCTCCTGACATCTCTGGTCTGATTGGTCAGTATGCCCATGGCAACGAGCCTAGCCATCATGTTCTCTACATGTACAACTATGTAGGTCAGCCTTGGAAGGGTGCCCGTCTGCTCAGACAGACACTGGACGAGATGTACAAGGATGACTTCGACGGTTTGAGCGGCAACGAGGACGTAGGCCAGATGTCAGCATGGTATGTGCTTTCTTCCGTAGGTCTCTATCAGGTAGAGCCAGCTGGCGGCAAGTACGTCATCGGCAGCCCAATCTTCGACAAGGCAGAACTGAACGTGGGCAAGGGCAAGACCTTCAACATTGTCTGCAAGAACAACAGCAAGGAAAACATGTACGTACAGTCTGTGAAGTTGAACGGCAAGCGATACAGCAAGTCATACATCATGTACAACGACATCATGAAGGGCGGCACCCTCGAACTGCAGATGGGCAAGCAGCCATCGAAGTGGGGAACCCGTCCTGCCGACCGTCCATAAGAATCAAGCACTAACTAACAAAACATATAAATAATGAGAAAGACTATTTTAACATTGGCTCTTCTTGCCTCTATGAGCGCTATGGCTCAGGAGAATGCTGAGGTAGATGTGCATGCACGCTATACCAAGGTGGTAACCCCAGTGAATGGCAAATATGAGTCAAAGCGTCCTCCTGTAGAGGACCGTCTCTTCACTTCTACAGCTGTAGAGAAGAAGATCAAGGAAGTACAGAAAATCCTGAAGAAGAATCCAAAGCTGGCGTGGATGTTTGCCAACTGCTATCCTAACACCCTGGAGAGCACCGTTCACTACCGTGTGCTCGAAAATGGTGATGATGATACATTCGTATATACCGGTGATATTCCAGCCATGTGGCTCCGCGACTCAGGTGCCCAGGTATGGCCTTACGTAGCCCTCGCCAACAAGGACGAAAAATTGAAGAAGATGCTGAAGGGTGTGATTCTCCGCCAGTTGAAGTGCATCAACATCGACCGCTACGCCAATGCCTTCAATGACGGTCCTACCGGTGCCGGCTGGCAGAAAGACCGCACTAAGATGCAGCCGGATGTATTCGAGCGCAAATATGAGATCGACTCCTTCTGCTACCCTATCCGTCTGGCCTACGAATACTGGAAGGTAACAGGCGATGACTCTATTTTCGGCGAAGTATGGATGAAGGCTATCGAGAATATCCTGAAGACCTTCCACGAGCAGCAGCGCAAGGTAACCGCCAAGGCTTATCACTTTACCCGTGTTTCTGACCGTGCCTTCGATACCATCGGTTGGGACGGTTTCGGTGCTCCGGTAAAACCAGTAGGACTGATTGCTTCCATGTTCCGTCCTTCTGATGATGCCACCATCCTTCCATTCCTGATTCCATCCAACTTCATGGCAGTTTCTTCCATGAACAAGGCAGCAGAGATTTTGAAGCACGTGGCAGAGAAGGATGCGGCAAAGAAAGATGCAGCCTTGAAGATTGCGCAGGATTGCAGCAGTCTGGCTGACGAGGTACATACCGCTCTGCAGAAGTATGCTATCTACAACCATCCTAAGTATGGCAAGATCTATGCTTACGAGGTAGATGGTTTCGGCAATCAGCTCCTGATGGACGATTCCAACGTTCCTTCTCTCCTGGGTATGGGATATATGGGTGATGTTCCTATGAACGACCCTATCTACCAGAACACCCGCCGTTTCGTTTGGAGCGAGGACAATCCTTGCTTCTTCCGTGGCAAGGCTGGCGAAGGTATCGGTGGTCCACACATCGGCTACGACATGCCTTGGCCTATGTCTATCATGATGAAGTGTTTCACAGCCCAGAGCGACGATGAAATCCGCTTCTGCATGAAGATGCTGCTGAATACGGATGCCGGTATGGGATTCATCCATGAGTCTTTCCACAAGGACGATGCTTCTAAATACACCCGTCCTTGGTTCGCATGGCAGAACACCCTCTTCGGAGAGTTGGTCATCAAGCTGATCAATGATGGCAAGGCAGACTTGCTGAACAACCTGTAATACACATTATTATATATAAAGAAAATGCCGATAGTTTCTGATGTTTCAGAACTATCGGCATTTATATTTATGCTAACTGGCGTCAAATATGCCATTTCTATTCTTCTTCTGCCACTTTCCAATCGATCAATCCCTTGCCATCTTCGTCAAGTTCGATTCCGAGTCCTATCACCTCTCGCCTGTCAGCCTTGAAAGGCTCCATATAGCGACAATCGATAATCTGGCGAACGGCAGCTTCCTTGCCACCATTGTTTCTCAATTTCAGTTCTATCACATAGATATAGCGAGAAGTAGTTGCTACAATATCTATCCTGCCCGTGGAAAGCATGTGCTCTACTTCAACCTTCAAACCGATGGCATTGAAAATCGTACTGATGACCAGACGATAGCGCTCCTCCATATCCATAGAAGCCATCTTCTTGTTGCTATAAGGCACATCGGCAACCAATGCCTTCAATGACTTCATCGCATCCGGCAACTGCCCGGTGCCCAACTGCATATACAGATTGGCCTGCAACGACTGGATGTCTCCCATCTCTCGCATAGTCAGAGCTGGGAGCACGGTTTCGTAGAGCGCCTGCTTCACCTCTTCATTAGGGAATCCCAAAACATAGCCGAACTCATCACTATCCTTGATGGTGAGATAGCCCGACTGATAAAGGAACAGGGCTGGTCCACCCCCCGTTACATCCGACGTCTCCAGGATGTTGCGCAGAACACGGCAATTCTCAAAATCACCCAAACTCAACTCTGCATTGGTGATAAACTTAGGAAGCCGGGAAGTAGCTCCGGATGCGGCCCAGAAATTAGCCAAATTCTTCGAATTCAACGCATTGATGAGACTGAAAGGATTATAAATATCTACCATATTATTACGGCTGAAGTGATACCCATCATAATACTCCTTCAGTTTGTCATGGGTCTGCTGCAGAGTCCAACCATTCACTTCCGCCATTTTCTCCAACTCTGGCATGAAATTCTCGCTGATTTCCTCTTCCGTGATACCGCAAAGAGGGGCATACTGTGGCAGGAAACTGATATTGGTCAGATTGTTGAGTGCAGAGAACAGGGAAATCTGCGTAAACTTGGTGATGCCGGTGATAAAGACGAAGCGCTCGTACTCATCGTCAGCCTTCAAAATGGCAAACACGTTTCGATACACATTGGTACATTCTTCATGCTCAGGAGTTTTCCAGGAATGCTGCAGCGGAGAGTCGTATTCATCGATGAGTACGACAACCTGCATGCCAGTCTGCCGATAAGCTGTGGTAATGATGGCATCAAAGCGATCAGCAAGTTGCGCGGTAGGATCAGGCGTTATGGCATACTTTTGTTCATACGACTTAAAGCACAGATTGAGATACGAGCGGATTCCTTCAGCGCTGGCTCCTCCACGGCTCATGTCGAGTCGGATGACTGGATATTGCTTCCAGTCATCTTCCATATCCATGATCTTGAGACCTTCAAAGAGTTCCTTTCTGCCGCGGAAATAAGCTTCCAGAGTATCTACGAGCACAGACTTGCCGAATCGGCGAGGGCGGCTCAGATA
>ENA-ORRU01000825-ORRU01000825.1-human-gut-metagenome-genome-assembly--contig:-NODE-825-length-21265-cov-4.777888_pt1 | contig 21265 bp, 16 predicted proteins | sample MGYA00242184_ERZ509151 | MGnify/ENA primary metagenome ERZ509151 (study PRJEB26280, sample SAMEA2338667) | human gut metagenome | biome: human gut; feature: human-associated habitat; material: faeces... | reverse complement strand
ATTGTTAAATGATATGGAGAAGAAATTAAATATCTATGCAACAGAAGATGAGTTTACACCACCTTCCGCAAAATAATTATTTCAAAAATTACTTGAGGTAAATTTATGAGTTCAGGAAAAAAGAGTGACTCCAACTTTTTAGTACAGGGTTCCATTCTTGCAATTGCCTCTATAGTCAGCAGGATAATCGGTCTGCTCTATCGTATCCCGATGACCAATATCATTGGAGATACCGGTAACAGTTATTACAGTGCAGCCTTTGAAATTTATAATATCCTGCTGATTATTTCTGCATACAGCCTGCCATTGGCGGTATCCAAGCTGGTATCTGCCCGTGTCTCGAAGGGGCAAAGAAAAAATGCATATCGAATTGTAAAAGGGGCCCTGCTTTTAGCAACCGGTACCGGACTTACTGCAAGTTTGATTCTTTTCTTTGGTGCGTCATTCTTCACAAACATGCTGAATACGCCCCTTAGTATTTTTGCATTGAAGGTTCTGGCACCGACGATACTGGTAGTTGCTGTATTAGGAGTCTTACGTGGATTTTTCCAGGGACTTGGTACCATGATGCCGAGTGCCATTTCACAGATTATCGAACAGATTGTCAATGCGATTGTCAGTATTGCAGCTGCCTATATCCTCTATGGATATGGGGCAAGAATCGGAGCTGTGCTTGGAAATAAAGAAAAGTATGGCTCTGCTTACGGTGCTGCAGGTGGAACACTGGGTACCAATATGGGAGCAGTGTTTGCACTTTTATTCCTTGGAATGTTGTTTCTGGCATACAAACGTATTTTTAAACGACAGATGCGCCGGGATACCAGCAGCAAAACAGAATCCTATCAGAATGTCTTTCGTGTACTGATTATGACCATTGTTCCGGTACTTTTAAGTACCACAATTTATAATATCAGTGCAATTTTAGATCAGGGTATCTATAAGAACGTAGCGGAATTACAGGGCTATAAGCCGGATGATATTGATGTCTGGTGGGGAATCTTCTCCGGAAAATATAAGACTATTATCAATATTCCGATTTCCATTGCTTCTGCGATGGCGGCTTCCTGCGTACCAAATCTTACAGGTGCGTATGCAAGAAAGGACAGAGAGTCCGTGCGAAGCCAGATTAACATTGCAATCCGCTTTATTATGGTAATTGCATTCCCTTGTACCATTGGAATTGCAGTGCTGTCAGGACCGATATTAAAGCTGCTTCATCTTTATGGCAGTACAGGAACTATCGCAGCAACCATGCTTACAACGGGAGCTATTGCAATTTTGTTCTATTCCCTTTCTACATTATCTAATGGACTGTTACAGGGAATTAACCGGATGAGAGAGCCTGTTAAAAATGCGGCTATCGCATTGGGACTGCATCTGATTGCACTATTAGTGATGATGTTTGGTTTACATCTTGGTATTTATGCAGTGGTATATTCGAATGCTTTATTTGCATTCTTTATGTGCCTCTTTAACGCAATGTCTTTACGGAAATACAGTGGTTATCGTCAGGAAGTTGTGAAAACTTTCTTAATCCCTGTGGCAGCTTCTGCCATTATGGGTGTCGTAGTCTTTGGCGTTTACAAAGGTATTTTTGCTGTTATTAAGGTAAATGCCATTGCAGCTATACTTGCGATTGTAATCGGAGCTGTTGTATACGGTGCAATGCTTTTATTATTAAAAGGTTTAAGTGAGGAAGAATTAAAGAAATTCCCGAAGGGATACCTTTTCGTCCGTATTGCCAAGAAATTACATTTATTATAAAAATACAATAAAAGGGCAAAACATAGAATTCTTGAAAAAATTGTATAAAAAGAAAAAATCTGCGCATACTGTTTGTGGTGATGAATATGAAAAACACAAAACGTATGCGCACTTTTTTCCTTGGAGCACTGGTATTATCTATCTCTGCATGGATTGGTGGAAGACAGTATTATCTGAAACTGAATGAAAAAGAACAGGAAAAAATAATAGAGATTCAGGAAGCTGATACGGAGCAATTCGAGGATAGCGTGGAAAGTGCAAACATTCAGAATAAAAAAGCATTTGTTATCCGGGAAGAGGACGGGTACCTGAATGTCTATTTCGGCGAAGAGGATGCCTTATACATGTATACTGGAATTGCGTATCAGGGACTGCCGGAAGAATTGAAAAAAGAAATCAGCAATGGGAAAACCTTTGATACACTGGAAGATTTATACCGTTTCTTAGAAAGCTATTCCAGTTAAAAAGTTGATTGTTTCAGACTGTTATGATACAATCTAAAAGGCTGAATAGGTCTGATTGCATAGCAGTCCAAAAGAAATAGAGAGAAGAGTAAATAACTGGCATGAGTAAGCATACAGAACGCATAGGTGTCGTTGTGGTCGGTGGAGGTGCTGCCGGATTGGTGGCAGCCATTATGGCGGCACGAAACGGTGCAAAAGTTCTTATTTTAGAGCACAACGAAGTACCTGGTAAGAAGATTTTAGCAACCGGAAACGGTAAATGTAATTATACAAATAAAGTGCAGGGTGTGGACAAATATTACGGACAGAACCCTGCTTTTGTTGCACCTGTATTTGAGCAGTTTGGACTGGAAGAGACACTGCAGTTCTTTAAAGAACTTGGCATATATCCAAAGGAGCGTAACGGCGGATATTATCCTCAGAGCGAGCAGGCAACTGCAATCAGGGATGTGTTGCTGATGGAATTAAAGAAACAGAACGTTGGAATGGTCTGTGGCTGTGGCATAAGAGGCATAGAAAAGACCGCAAAGGGCTTCACTTTTCATAGCAAGGGCGGTGATTTTTATGCAACAAAATGCATAATGGCAACCGGTGGTAAGACCTTAAAGAAAAGTGGCAGTGACGGAAGCGGTTTCCTATATCTTGAAAGTCTGGGACATCATATCATAGATTTAGTACCGGGGCTTATCGGATTGAAGGGAAAGCAGTCATTTTTTGCTGATATTGCAGGAATTCGTGCAGATGTAAAGGTCGATTTATACATAGAAAGCACGCATGTATGCAGCGAACAGGGAGAATTGCAGCTTACGAATTATGGAATATCCGGCATTCCGGTATTTCAGCTTTCAAGAGTTGCCACAAGAGCGTTATCAGAACAGAAAGAAGTCTATGCGACACTTAATTTTGTGCCATTCTGGGAGAAAGAACAGTGCTTAACCTATTTCAAAGAAAGATTTAAGACAGCAGATGAAAAACACATCGGGGAAGCCTTAATCGGCTTTTTCCCGGAAAAATTAATTCCGGTATTATTAGAAGAGTCACATATAAAAGCTGCAAAATATGCCAACCGGCTGCAGACAGAAGAATTAGAGAGATTTATAGATACGGTGCAGGGACTCCGGGTGGATATTACTGACTGGAATACCTTTGATACGGCACAGGTGACTGCCGGTGGCGTAGACACTGATGAAATAGATGCAGAAACCATGGAGTCAAAGCTTTGTCCGGGACTTTATTTTGCCGGAGAAATGGTGGACATTGACGGAATCTGCGGTGGTTATAATTTGCAATGGGCATGGAGCAGCGGCGCAGTAGCCGGGATACATGTGGCAAGGGAGTTATCATGATACGAGTAAATCAGTTAAAGCTTCCGATTGAACATTCGGAAGAGATGTTAAGAAGACAGATTATCAAAACACTTCATCTAAAAAATGAAAAGGATCTGATCCGTTATCAGATTCGAAAGCAATCCATTGATGCAAGAAGAAAAAATGAACTTTCCTTTGTATACACAGTGGATGTGGAATTGAAGCAGGAAAGTATGATTTTACATAAGAATAAAAATTCCAATATCAGTAAAGCAAAGGATATACATTATCATTTCCCGGATGCCGGAGAGAAACAGCTGTCCCACAGACCGGTTATTGTAGGAAGCGGTCCGGCAGGAATGTTCTGTGCCTATGAACTGGCAAAGCATGGCTATTGTCCAATTATTTTGGAGCGTGGAAGCAGTGTGGAAGAGAGGACTGCTGAAGTAGAACGGTTCTGGAAGGACGGCATCTTAAATCCAAAGACGAATGTACAGTTTGGCGAAGGCGGAGCAGGTACTTTTTCCGATGGGAAATTAAATACGCTGGTAAAAGATGTGGCAGGAAGAAACCGGGAAGTGTTAGATATCTTTGTGAAAATGGGCGCTCCGGAAGAAATTATATATATAAATAAGCCTCATATCGGAACTGATATTTTAAAAACAGTCGTAAAAAACATCCGGCTGGAAATTGAAAGAATGGGTGGAACTTACTGCTTTTTCAGCCAGCTTACAGACATTACGCTGAATGGGAAGAAAGATAAAGTAGAAGCCATCCGGATTAACGGAGAAAAGGAAGTAGCAACAGACGTTCTGGTGCTGGCAATCGGACATTCCGCCAGAGATACTTTCCCAATGTTACAGGAAGCGGGACTTATGATGGAAGCCAAAGCATTTGCGGTGGGATTTCGTGTAGAGCATCCGCAGGCGATGATTGATGCATGCCAGTATAACGGACATAAAAATGCCCTGCTGCCTGCTGCATCCTATAAGCTGACTGCAAATCTTGAGAATCACCGCGGGGTATATTCTTTCTGTATGTGTCCGGGGGGTTATGTAGTAAATGCTTCTTCGGAGGAAGGTATGCTGGCAGTCAATGGCATGAGCTATCATGCAAGAGCCGGGCAGAATGCCAACAGTGCCATTATCATATCGGTTCGACCGGATGACTTTGAAGGGAATGGACCGTTAGCTGGAATTGAGTTTCAGCGGAAATTGGAAAAAAATGCCTACCGCATTGGAAACGGAGCAATTCCGCAGCAGCTTTACGGAGATTTTAAAGAGAATCGCATATCCACAGGATATGGGGCTTTTGAAAGTACCACAAAGGGTGCACATATATTTGCAAATCTCAGGGAAATTTTTCCAAAAGAATTAGCAGCATCTTTTCAGGCAGGAATGGAGCTCTTTCCGAAATACATTCCGGACTATAACAGGGAGGATGCCATTTTATCCGGCGTGGAGAGCCGAACTTCCTCTCCGGTGCGGATTACAAGGGATGAATCCTTTGAAAGTAATATTGCAGGCATTTACCCTTGCGGAGAAGGTGCCGGTTATGCCGGCGGTATTATGTCAGCAGCCATGGACGGATTGAAAGTAGCGGAAGCAATTGCAGGAAAATATGCAAGACTTAAAATAGATTAAAACAACAGGTGTTTTGAAATAGAAAAGGAGATACAGAACATTGACGGAATATACACCAATGATGCAGCATTATTTAAAAACACATGAAGAATACAAGGACTGTATTTTATTTTACCGTCTGGGTGACTTTTATGAAATGTTTTTTGATGATGCAAAGGTTGTATCAAAAGAATTAGAGCTTACCTTAACCGGAAAGAGCTGTGGCGCAGAGGAACGGGCACCCATGTGCGGAATCCCATATCATGCAGCAGAAACTTATCTGACCAGACTGGTGAAAAAAGGTTATAAGGTTGCTATCTGTGAGCAGGTGGAAGACCCGAAGCTTGCCAAGGGAATGGTAAAGCGTGAAGTAACAAGAGTTGTAACGCCGGGAACTACCTTAAATGCACAGGCACTGGATGAAACGAAAAATAATTATATCATGTGTATCGCATATATCGGTGACCATTATGGTATTTCTTCTGCAGATATTACCACCGGAGACTATTATGTGACAGAAGTGGATTCGGAACGGAAATTATTGGACGAAGTTAATAAATACCAGCCGACAGAAATCATCTGTAATGAAGCATTTTATATCAGCGGAATTGATATCGATGATATGAAAAACCGTATGGGAATCGTAATTTATTCTCTGGATGCATGGTATTTTTCTGATGAGACAGCACAGATGACTTTAAAGGATCATTTTAAAGTCAGGGATTTAGAAGGACTTGGTCTTGCAGATTATGACAGCGGCGTCGTTGCAGCCGGTGCATTATTAAAATACCTTTACGAGACACAGAAAACAACCCTTTCCAATCTGGTGGCAATTCATCCGTATACCACCGGAAAATTCATGATTATTGACAGTTCTACCAGACGAAACTTAGAGCTGGTTGAAACCCTCCGGGAAAAGCAAAAGCGTGGTTCTCTCCTTTGGGTATTGGATAAGACCAGGACAGCCATGGGAGCAAGAACCTTAAGAAGCTTTGTGGAACAGCCATTAATTGAGCGTACGGAAATAGAAGAACGTTATGATGCCATTGACGAATTTAATACCAATGCCATCACAAGAGAAGAAATCCGGGAATATTTAAATCCGGTCTATGATCTGGAACGGTTGATTACCCGTGTTACTTATCAGACCGCAAATCCAAGGGATTTGATTGCATTTCGCAATTCCATACATATGCTGCCACCGATTAAGACACTGATGAGTGATTTTCAGTCACCACTTTTAAAACGTTTATATGAGCAGATGGATACGTTGGATGAATTATACGAATTAATCGAACGCTCCATTGCGGAAGAACCGCCACTTACCCTTCATGACGGCGGCATTTTAAAAGAGGGTTATAACGAAGAGGTGGACCGCCTGCGGAAAGCCAAGACAGATGGAAAGAGCTGGCTTGCTGATTTGGAGGCAAAAGAGCGGGAGAAAACCGGAATCAAGAATCTGAAAATCAAATATAACAAAGTATTTGGCTATTATCTTGAAGTAACCAATTCCTTTAAAGACCTGGTGCCGGACTATTTCACCAGAAAGCAGACTCTGGCAAATGCTGAGCGTTTTATCACACCGGAATTAAAAGAATTAGAGGATGTTATCCTAGGTGCGGAAGACAAGCTGATTGTCTTAGAATATGAACTGTTCCGGGAAGTCCGCCAGAAGGTGGCGGATGAAGTGGTCCGTATCCAGAAGACCGCCAAAGCAGTGGCACAGATTGATGTATTTACATCTCTTGCAACGGTAGCGGAACAGAATAATTACTGCCGTCCGAAATTAAACGAAAAAGGTCTTATCGACATCAAAGACGGCAGACATCCGGTAGTAGAACGGATGATTCAGAATGAAATGTTTGTGGCAAATGATACTTATCTTGATAATGGCAGCAACCGTGTGTCCATTATTACCGGTCCGAATATGGCAGGAAAGTCTACCTATATGCGACAGAGTGCGTTGATTGTACTGATGGCTCAAATCGGAAGCTTTGTTCCGGCAAAATCAGCCAAAATTGGAATTGTAGACCGTATTTTTACCAGAGTAGGGGCTTCTGATGACCTCGCCAGTGGACAGAGTACCTTTATGGTTGAAATGTCAGAAGTGGCAAACATATTACGGAATGCCACTTCCAACAGTCTTTTGATTTTAGATGAAATCGGACGTGGAACCAGTACCTTTGATGGATTGAGTATTGCCTGGGCAGTGGTAGAGCATATCAGTAATCCAAGGCTTCTTGGCGCAAAGACATTATTTGCAACCCATTATCATGAACTGACGGAGCTGGAAGGCAAATTAAACAGCGTAAATAACTACTGCATTGCAGTAAAAGAAAAGGGTGATGATATCGTTTTCCTGCGCAAGATTGTAAAAGGCGGAGCTGATAAGAGTTACGGTATCCAGGTAGCAAAGCTTGCGGGAGTGCCGGATAATGTCATTGAGCGTGCCAAAGAAATTGTAGAAGAATTAAGTAATAATGATATTACGGAAATCGTTCAGAATATCAGTGCGGAGGGAAGCAGTAAACGCAGCAAACCGAAGTTAGACGAGGTGGATTTAGAACAGATTTCACTGCTTGATACCATGGACAACGATACGATATTAAACGAATTAAAAGAACTGGATTTGGGTCAGATGACACCAATCGAAGCAATGAATAAGTTATACGAATTACAGAATAAAGTGAAAAACAGATGGTAAAGGAGGTGGATGGCGTTATGCCACAGATTGCACTGTTAAGTCAGGAAACAATTGATAAAATTGCGGCAGGAGAAGTCATCGAACGACCAAGCTCGGTGGTAAAGGAGTTAGTGGAAAATGCGATAGATGCAGGTTCCAGTGCAGTAACGGTTGAAATCAAAGAAGGTGGAATATCCTTTATCCGTATTTCGGACAATGGTTGCGGAATCGAAAGGGAACAGATTCCTTTGGCATTTTTGCGTCATTCCACCAGTAAGATTAAATCCGTAGAAGATTTGTTTACCGTTACATCCTTAGGGTTCCGAGGTGAAGCATTATCAAGTATCGCAGCAGTAAGTCAGGTGGAACTCATTACAAAGACGAACGGTGATTTTACCGGATCCCGTTATCTCATTGAAGGCTCAAAGGAAGTTTCTTTAGAAGAAATCGGTGCGCCGGATGGAACCACTTTTATTGTACGGAATCTTTTTTATAATACACCGGCAAGAAAGAAATTCTTAAAATCCGCCCAGACAGAAGGCACCTATATTCATGAACTGATGCAGCGGATGATTTTATCCCATCCAGACGTAGCTTTCAAATTTATCATGAATAATCAGGTAAAACTGCAGTCATCCGGAAATGGAAATATCAAGGATATTATCTACCATTTATACGGAAGGGATATTACAAAAGCGCTGCTTCCGATTGCACATGAAAGCGAGCTTTTTAAAGTCAGTGGATTTATTGGAAAGCCGATGATTTCCAGAGGAAACCGGGGCTACGAATTATATTTTGTCAATGGCAGATTTATCCGGAGCCAGATTTTATCCAAGGCTATAGAGGATGCCTTTAAACCGTTTCTGATGCAGCATCAGTATCCCTTTACGGTACTTTATTTTGAGATTGACAGTAGTCTTTTGGATGTAAATGTGCATCCCACCAAGATGGACCTTCGCTTTTCCAACCAGCAGGAGCTGTACCGGGAAGTGCAGGGTATTTTATCGGCAGCGCTAGTGCACCGTGATATTATACCGGAAGTTCCGGTGGATACACCAAAGAAAAACGAGATGGAAGTTCCTAAGATAGAGAAGGTAATGCCGGAGCCATTTGAGCAGAAACGTTTGGAAGAAATCCGGAAGGCAGTACGAAAAGACAGTCCTTACGAAATAAAATATCCTGTCAGCAGACCAATGGGAACCGGATCAGTCAGCTCTGCGGCACAGGAAAAGCTTCTTGATACGATAAAATCAATGCCACCGGAAGATATGATGGAAGAACGGATTCAGAAAGAGCCGCTTCCGGAACAATCGAAAAAAGAAACGGAAAAAGAACTGGCAAAAGAAGCCTATGTCCTCCGGGAGGAAGAAACCTACGGAGCAAAGCCGGAAGGAAGCTATGAACAGGGTTCTTTCTTAAAAGAAGAGGAGATGGCAAAGCAGAAGATTATCGGACAGCTTTTTGATACCTACTGGCTGGTAGAATATAATGACAGACTGTTTATTGTAGACCAGCATGCTGCCCATGAGAAAGTCATGTATGAAAAATTAAAAAAGCAGTTTGAGAAGAAAGAGTTTACTTCTCAGGCTATCAGCCCGCCGATTGTCATAACATTATCCATGCGTGAGGCAGAAGTACTGGAGCGATTCAAAGAACAGTTTACGAAGCTAGGTTTCGAAATTGAGCACTTTGGTGGTGCAGAATACAGTATCTGCGGAGTTCCGGGTAATCTTTACCGGCTGAATACCAGGGATGTATTGATTGAAATGTTAGACGAGCTTACCGATGGCATATCCGAGCGGGCAACGACGGATGTTATTTTAGACAAAATCGCATCCATGTCCTGCAAAGCTGCAGTAAAGGGAAGCCAGCGACTGAGCCTGCCGGAAATGGAACAGCTTATGAAGGATTTGATGAAGCTTGATAATCCATATAATTGTCCACATGGAAGACCAACGATTATTGCTATGTCAAAATATGAAATTGAGAAAAAATTCAAGCGGATTGTGTAGGAAAAGATGATGAAGAAACCAATTGTAGTACTGACAGGTCCTACTGCGGTAGGAAAAACAGAATTATCCATTCAGCTTGCAAAGGTCATTGGCGGAGAGATTATCTCCGCCGATTCCATGCAGGTGTATAAACATATGGATGTAGGTTCCGCAAAAATCACACCGGAAGAAATGGATGGTGTACGTCATTATCTGGTGGATGAATTAGAGCCTTTCGATGAATTTCATGTGGTAAAATTTCAGGAATATGCCCAAAAATATTTAAATGAAATATATGCCCACGGAAAGATTCCGATTATTGCCGGCGGCACCGGATTCTATATCCAGGCGCTGTTAAATGATATTGATTTTACGGAACAGGAAAGTGACAGTGCATACCGGAAAGAGTTGGAAGCGCTGGCAGAAGAACATGGCAATCAGTATCTTCATGACCGGTTAAAGGAAGTGGACCCGGAATCTGCCGAAGCCATCCATCCGAATAACAGAAAACGCGTCATCCGTGCGTTGGAATTCTATCAGGAGACCGGTAGAAAGATTTCTGAGCATAATGCAAAAGAGCAGATGCGGACTTCACCTTATAATTTTGCCTATTTTGTATTAAATGATGAGCGCAGCCACTTATACAAAAGAATCGATGCCAGAGTAGATAAAATGATAGAAGATGGACTGGAAGCAGAAGTCCGCCGCTTAAAGGAAATGGGCTGCACCAAAGATATGGTGGCAATGCAGGGAATTGGCTATAAAGAAATGTTATCCTATCTTGATGGCAGTTATTCTTTGGAAGAAGCAGTTTATATTATCAAGCGGGAAACAAGACATTTCGCAAAACGGCAGATTACATGGTTTAAACGGGAACGGGATGTCATCTGGCTTAACAAAAATGAGTTTGATTATAAAAATGAGGCAATTCTTGCATACATGATAAAGATACTTAAGGAAAAAGCTATTATTTCTTAAGTTTTTATTCATACAAAAAGAAAGAGAACATTATATGATAGACTTGCTGTAGTTTAGGAAGGAATTGCAGCCGGAAAGACGAGGAAAATGATGAGAGAAGAAATGATTGAAAAGAAATATGAAGAAATGGGTATCAGCAAAGAAGTATACCTTTTTGGGAAAAAGATAGAGGATGAATTAAAAGAACGTTTTGCAGCAATTGATGCAACAGCAGAATATAATCAGATGAAAGTAATTGATGCCATGCAGAAAAACAGAGTTTCCGCAGAATGCTTTGCCATGTCCAATGGATATGGATATAACGATCTGGGAAGAGATACACTGGAAAAAGTATACGCAAGCTGTTTCCATGGAGAAGATGCTCTGGTCCGTCCGCAGATTACCTGCGGAACCCATGCATTGGCACTGGCATTGATGTCAAATTTAAGACCGGGGGACGAATTATTATCACCGGTAGGAAAACCGTACGATACCTTAGAGGAAGTTATCGGTATCCGACCATCCAAAGGCTCACTGGCAGAATATGGCATTACTTATCGCCAGGTAGATTTACTTTCCGATGGCAGCTTTGATTATGAGAATATCAAAAAAGCAATCAATGAGAAAACACATCTTGTGACCATTCAGCGTTCCAAGGGATACCAGACAAGACCTACCTTATCCGTAGAGCGGATTGGAGAACTGATTTCCTTTATCAAATCCATAAAACCGGACGTTATCTGTATGGTAGATAACTGCTACGGTGAATTTGTAGAAGAAAGAGAGCCACTGGATGTAGGAGCAGACATGATTGTAGGTTCCTTGATTAAGAATCCGGGGGGCGGACTGGCACCAATCGGCGGCTATATTGTCGGCAAAAAAGAATGTGTGGAAAATGCAGCATACCGCCTGACTTCTCCGGGACTCGGCAAAGAAGTGGGTGCTTCCTTAAATGTAATTTCTTCTTTCTATCAGGGACTGTTTCAGGCACCGGTAGTTACAGCAGGTGCATTAAAGGGTGCAATTTTTGCTGCAAATATCTACGAAAGACTGGGCTTTGCCGTTGTACCGAATGGCACAGAGAGCCGTCACGATATTATTCAGGCAGTTACCTTAAACAGCCCGGAAGGTCTGATTGCATTCTGCAAAGGAATTCAGGCTGCAGCGCCGGTGGACAGCTATGTAACACCGGAGCCATGGGCAATGCCGGGCTATGACAGTGATGTCATTATGGCTGCCGGGGCATTTGTACAGGGTTCCTCCATTGAATTAAGTGCCGATGGTCCATTAAGAGAGCCGTATGCCGTATATTTTCAGGGTGGACTGACCTGGTATCATGCAAAACTTGGAATCCTGATGTCTTTACAAAAACTTTATGAACAGAAACTTGTTAATGAAGATATGATGTGTTAATATAAAGTATATGCCTTTTTGGAAGAAATGGGTTACCGGTGAGAGTAGAAAGAGGTTATAATATGACAGCAAAAAATCTGCCAGTCTCCGAACAGCCCTATGAAAAGTGCTTGAAATCCGGGGCGGCATCCCTATCGGATGCAGAGCTTTTAGCGGTAATTATCCGCTGTGGCACAAATGGAAGTTCTTCAACAGAAGTAGCAAAGCATGTATTGAGCAAACGCACCGGAAATCTTTTAGGGCTTTATCAGATGAGTCTTAAGGAATTACAGGAGGTTCCGGGTATCGGGAAAGTAAAAGCAATCCAGTTAAAGTGTATCGCAGAGCTTTCAAAGCGGATTGCACAGACCGGACGCCAGCAGGCAGTTGTAATGCAGAATGCTTTTTCCGTAGCAGACTATTATATGGAGCAGCTTCGGCATGAAGAAAAAGAACATCTGATGCTTTGCATGTTTGATACGAAGTGTCATCTGATTGCAGATTCCATTCTTTCAATTGGCACAGTAAATGCCTCACTGATTTCCCCGAGGGAGATTTTCTTGAAAGCATTTGAATATCATGCAGTACATGTGATTTTAGTGCATAATCATCCCAGCGGAAATCCGCTACCAAGCAGGCAGGACATTGAAGTTACCAGAAAGATAGTGGAAGGCGGCAGGCTTCTTGGAATTGAGCTTGCTGATCATATTATTATTGGTGATAAAAAATATTTTAGTTTTAAAGAACAGGAAATGCTATGATTTCCGGAGGGAGAAAGAAATGTCGAATAACATTTATGGAATTGATCTTGGAACCTCTAATATGAAGGTATATTGCAAGGCAACTGGGAAAATACTAAATGAAAAAAATACGATTGCCATCATAAATAAGAATCAGATGTATGCTTATGGTGATGCAGCGTATGCAATGTATGAGAAGGCACCGGAGCAGATTCAGGTTTCTTTTCCGATTATCTGTGGTGTTATTGCAGATTTTAATAATATGCAGACCATGATACAGGAATTTTTAGAAAAACACGCAAAGGGCAAGACCCGTGGTGCAGAATTTATCGTTGCGGTACCAACAGATATTACGGAAGTTGAGAAAAAAGCTTTCTTTGATATCTTTTATAAGAGCAAAATGAAACCGAAGTCTGTCCTTTTATGTGAGAAGCCATTGGCTGATGCTGTTGGTTTGGGACTTGATGTCAATGAGCCGACCGGAGCCATGATTGTAGATATCGGAGCAGATACCACAGAAATTTCAGTAATTTCCCTGGGTGGACTTGTATTAAGTGACTTACTGCATTTTGGTGGAAACCGCATTGATGACTCCATCAGCAGTTATATCAAAAAGAACTTTAATCTTGTGATCGGGCGCAAAACTGCTAAGACTTTAAAAGAAGAACTTGGTTCCGGTACACCTGGCATGGAAAAGAGTATGGTTATAGTTGGCCGTGATGTAGTCAGTGGTTTGCCGATTGAGATGGAGATTACTGCAGAAGTCATTTATGCTGCAATTAAGGATAATCTTAATTCTATCTGTAACTCTATTAAAATGATTTTGGAGAAGACTCCGCCTGAACTTGCAAAAGATATTATTCATTCCGGTATTTATATTACCGGTGGCGGTTCTAAAATACATAATCTGGATAAATTATTTACTGAGATTACCAATATAAAGGTAAATTCCTGCGAGAATCCGGAAGAATGTGCAGTTCGCGGATTGAATAAGATTGTTTCAGATGAAAAATATAAACATTTAGGATTCAGTATGAAGTCCAAAATATATAAATAGAGGCATAAAATGAGACGTAGACCAAAACATCAAATTCCAACAAAGTATATATTATTGTCCATGACCGCATTATGTATTCTGGCAATGTATGTCAGTTTTTCATTGAATCTTGGTGGCGGACCGTTGAATTCGATTGCCGGTGCAATTTTTGAACCAATGCAGAAGGGAATCAATTATGCTGGTACATGGCTTTCTGACAAGGCAGATAATTTAAAAAATCTGAATGACGTCATGGAAGAAAACGAACAGTTGAAGGAACAGGTAGAAGAACTGACCAACGAATTAAACACCATTAAATTAGAACAGTATGAACTGGATAATTTAAGGGAACTGTTAGCTTTAGACCAGCAGTATTCGGATTACAAGAAAACCGGAGCAAATGTTATCGGAAAGGATCCAGGCAACTGGTTTTCTGTCTTCACCATTGACAAAGGCTCCAAAGATGGAATTGAAGTAGATATGAATGTTATTGCCGGAAACGGACTGGTAGGAATTGTTATTGATGTGGGACCACATTATGCAAAGGTGCGTTCTGTGATTGATGATTCTGCCAAGGTATACGGCATGATATTAAATACGTCAGATAACTGTATCATAAATGGTAATCTTCAGAGTATGAATGAAGACCAGGTAATCGAGTTCTCCGGATTAAACGACAGTGAGAACAAGGTTCAGATAGGAGATCAGATTGTAACTTCCAATGTCAGTGACAAATATCTGCAGGGCATTCTGGTTGGATATGTCAGCAGTATTTCGGAAGATTCCAACCACCTGACCAAATCAGGAACCATTACTCCGGCAGTTGACTTTGAACATCTTCAGCAGGTTTTGGTTATACTTGACAAAAAGGAAACGGGGTCTGATTGATGAGAAGAAAAATCACCGTTACATTAATTATTATTGTATGCTTTTTATTGCAAAGCACATTATTTAAGGCGTTATCCTTTGCGTCTATTTCCCCGAATCTTTTGATTGTGGTCTGTGCATCTTTTGGATTTATGCGCGGAAGAAAAGAAGGGATATTTATCGGTTTCTTCAGTGGACTGCTGATAGATATCTTTTTTGGGGAGATGATTGGATTTTATGCCCTTTTATATATGTATGCAGGCTTCTTAAACGGATGCTTTAAGAAGATGTTTTACCCGGACGATATTAAGCTTCCAATGCTTTTGATTGCCGGAAGTGATTTATCTTATAATCTGTTTATCTACTTTTTCCGGTTTTTATTCCGCAAGCAGTTTGCAATTGGATATTATATGTTACACATTATCATACCGGAACTTGTATACACGCTTTTGATTTCTGTAGTTTTATATTTCATTATTTTGAAAATTAACCAGCGGTTAGAGCGTATTGAAAAAAGGAGTGCAGCGAAATTTGTTTGATACACTGAAAGAAATACTTCATAAAGTTGCAAAATCAAGAATATTTGTACTCTGCGTTGTCATGATTCTTTTGTCATCGACTCTGATAGGCAGACTATTTTACCTTCAGATTATCAAAGGTGAAGAGTATCAGGATAATTACAGTTTAAAAATCCAGAAACCACGTATCTTAAATGGTTCCCGTGGCAATATTTATGACCGTAATGGTAATCTTTTAGCCTACAACGAACTGGCAAACAGCGTAACCATTGAAGATAACGGTTCTTATGACAAGACTTCAGAAAAGAATGAGGCTCTTAATACAGAACTTTACAATATTATCAAAGAGCTGGATAAAAACGGCGATGTCATTGAAAATGATTTTGAAATCGGACTGGATGATGACGGGAACTATTATTATACGGTAGAGGGAACCACATTAAAGCGTTTCCTTGCTGACACTTATGGACATTCTTCTGCGGATGATTTAGCCTATAATAAGAAGCTGAAATATAACGAAGCAGAAGCAACCCCAAAGCAGGTAATGGATTACCTTTGCAGATCCAGTAAACAGAATGGCTATGATTTATCAGAAGATGATTATGCCAGAGAAGACTTATACCGGATTGTGGTATTGCGTTGTGCCATTGCAGAAAACAGCTATCAGAAATACATTTCCACAACCATTGCCCAAAATGTTAGTGATGAAACCGTAGCATATATTACAGAAAATATGAATGCATTGCAGGGTGTGGATATCTCGGAAGATACCATCCGAAAATATGTAGACAGCGAGTATTTTTCCCATATTATCGGATATACCGGAAAGATTTCCCAGGAAGAATACGATGAATTATCTGCTGATAATGATGAGTATTCTTTAAATGATGTCATTGGAAAATCCGGGATTGAGCAGGTTATGGACGAAACACTACAGGGCAAAAAGGGTAGTGAAACCGTTTATGTCGACAGCCTTGGAAAAGTAATGGAGACAACCGAACGGATTGAGCCACAGGCCGGAAATGACGTTTATCTTTCTATTGATAAAGATTTGCAGGAAGCGGTTTATAATCTTTTGGAACAGGAAATTGCCGGAATCTTATATTCTAAAATTGTGAATATCAAAGAATATAATACCGCAGCCGGAACAGCGTCCGATATTCTGATTCCAATTGATGATGTGTATTTTGCATTGATTAATAATAATGTATTGGATTTAAACCACTTTAGTGCTGAAGATGCTTCTGATGTGGAAAAACAGATTTTCAGTGCCTTTGGAAGTAAACAGCAAACGGTATTATCCCAGGTGGAAAGCAGCCTTAGCAGTTCAGCAGCAACTCCAGTGGATGAGTTGCCGGAGGAAATGCAGGATTATATGACCTATATTCCGAAAATGCTGGTCAATAATAAAATTTTGCTTACAGATTCCATTGATAAATCGGATGAAACCTATAAAAATTATGCAGGTAATAAAATCAGTGTAAATGAATATTTAAATTATGCCATCAGCCAGAAATGGATTGATATCACGAAATTTTCCGTAGACGAGAAGTATTCTGATTCTTCCGAAATCTATGATGCACTGGTCAGCTATATTGTAGAAGAACTGGCATCAGATAAGGGATTTTCAAAGATTATGTATAAGTACATGATTCACAATGACCTGATTAATGGAACGCAGCTTTGTCTTGCACTTTTTGACCAAAAAGTGTTAAACTATGATGACACGGCAGTAAGTGGGTTACAGTCCGGCAGCATCAGTGCCTTTAATTTTATAAAAGAAAAGGTGAAGAATCTTGAAATCACACCGGCACAGCTTGCACTGGATCCTTGTTCCGGCTCCTGTGTCATTACAGATGTAAAGACCGGCGAACTGTTAGCCTGTGTTACTTATCCGGGCTATGATACCAACCGTCTGGCAAATACAGTAGACAGTAATTATTATAATTTGCTGTATCAGGATTTATCAAATCCGTTCTATAATAATGCAACACAGCAGACGACAGCACCTGGTTCTACCTTTAAGATGGTTACTGCATCAGCAGGACTTACTGAGGGTATTATTTCACCTGGTACAACTATTTTGGATAAAGGACAGTTTGAAGAAGTGGCAAATGGACCAAAATGTTGGATTTATCCAAGCAGTCACGGTTCCATCAATGTTTCAGAGGCATTAAGAGATTCCTGTAACTATTTCTTTTATAAAGTTGGTTACGATTTAAGTATGGTAAATGGAACTTATAATGAAGACCATGGTGTGGAAATGATTAATAAATACTCATCCATGTATGGTCTTGATTCTAAAACCGGAATTGAAATTGCAGAAAGTAAACCGAAGCAGACCACAGAGTTCCCGATTACTTCTGCAATCGGACAGAGTAACAACAGTTTTACTACGGTACAGTTATCCCGTTATGTAACCGCAGTTGCAAACAGTGGAACCGTATATAATTATACCCTGTTAAAACAGGTTACAGATTCCGATGGTAACGTATTAGAAACCTATGAACCGACCGTAAAGAACACGATGGACAACATTTCAGAGAGTACCTGGGATGCCATTCATTCCGGTATGAAGATGGTGGTAGAAACCCATGAGCAGTTTGATGGACTTACTGTGGATTCTGCCGGTAAAACGGGTACCGCACAGCAGGTACCAACCAGACCAAACCATGCGTTATATGTAGGATATGCACCATATAATAATCCTGAGATTTCCATTGCAACCCGTATTGCATACGGATATACATCAGCCAATACTGCAGAACTTGCTGCATCAGTATATAAATATTATTTCCATTTGGAGGATACATCTACCTTGTTAGATGGTCAGGCAGAAGATGTTGGAGCTGCTGCCAATGCCTTTAATGATTAAATGTCAGGAGGGAAGTATATGTCGCAACCAGTTGTTTTAAAGAGTAATCCCCATGGAATCAATCTGATTTTAGATGATAGAATTCCATTTCAGGAGCTATTAGACGAGATACTTCATAAATTTAAAGAATCCGACAAATTCTTTAAAAATGCCAGAATTGCCTTGTCTTTTGAGGGCAGGGAATTAAGTCAGGAAGAAGAACTTGCAATCGTTGATTTGATCAGTCGAAATACCAGCATTGATGTGGTATGTATTTTAGATAATAATTCCCTGCGGGATGAAATCTGTGCCCGAAAGATTCAGGAATTTGATGAAAGCCAGTCTGGAAGAACCGGTGAATTCTATAAGGGAACACTGCGAAGTGGACAAGTCATCGAATGTAAGACAAGCATTGTTGTACTTGGCGATGTGAACCCAGGTGCAAAAATTATTGCAAAAGGAAATATTGTGGTATTAGGCTCGCTTCGTGGCAATGCCTATGCTGGAGCGGCAGGAGATGAGCATACCTTTGTAGCTGCCCTTGATATGGACCCGGTACAGATTAAAATAGGCAATGTAATTGGAAGAAGCTCTGACCGCGGACCACTGAGTGCCATTAAGAACCGGCGGAAGACTTTAGAACCGCAGGTAGCTGTTGTTATGGATGATTCCATACTAATCGAACCGATTACAAGTGGATTATTAATGAATATATAAGATTTAGGAGGAAGAATAAATCATGAGCGAAGTAATTGTTATTACATCAGGAAAAGGCGGTGTTGGTAAGACAACAACTACTGCAAATGTAGGAACCGGTCTTGCACAGTTAAATAAAAAAGTAGTATTGATTGATACCGATATCGGATTACGTAACCTTGATGTAGTTATGGGTCTTGAAAACCGTATTGTATACAATCTGGTAGATGTTGTAGAAGGCAACTGCAGAATCAAACAGGCATTAATCAAAGATAAGAAATATCCGAACCTTTTCTTATTGCCGTCTGCCCAGACCAGAGATAAAACCTCTGTTACACCGCAGCAGATGCAGAATGTCATCATTTCGTTGCTGCGGAATTGGGAGCACAAGCGCTCCAGCCGCCAGCGCCCACAGCGCGAAGAGGAACTGGAAAGATAAGTGAAAAGTACAATATGTAATAGCTTACGAAATGTAGTTTTGTGGGCTTTCTTAGCTGCACCCATTTTTAGGCAGGAGAAGTGAGATGCAATACGAATATTTTTACGGCGCTCAAGCCGAGCAGTTCTCTTTTTACCGTATACCCAAAGCGCTATTTACAGAGCCGAACTTCAGGGAGCTGTCCACCGATGCCAAGGTACTGTATGGGATTCTGCTGGATCGAATGAGTTTGTCGCTGAAAAATCAATGGTTAGATGCACAGAACAAGGTTTACATTATCTTCACCGTGGAGGAAATCATGGATGCACTGAACTGTGCCAACCAGAAAGCCACGCGCCTGATGGTGGAACTGGAAAAGCAGGCAGGGCTTATCGAGCGCAAGCGACAGGGGCTTGGTAGACCGAATTTGATTTATGTAAAAAACTTCGCAGCAACGATAAATAGCAAGAGCTGTGAAAAAGGTGATTCTTGATATGTGATTTTCACACTTCTGGATTCTTGAAAATCACACGGAACTAATACTGATAATAATTAGACTGATTATAGTGATACTGAGAATATAAATTACAGTTAGGAAAACAGAATAGGTGGTAGAGTATGCCCGGTGTAACAGAGCAGGAAATCGCCCAAGCGAAGCAGATGAATCTGTACCAGTATATGCAGCTGTGCGAGCCGGACAACTTCAAACCGGAAGGACCCGGACAGTTCCGCCACAAAGGGCACAGCTCGTTGACCTTCGCAGAGGATGGTTCGTGGACGTACTTCAAAACGAAAGCTACAGGCCGCACAGCGCTGAACTATCTCATAGCGGTCGAGGGCGTTTCGTTTGTAGAAGCGGTGCGGGAAATCAATCGGATACAGGGCGGTGTCCGTCCTTCTTTCCAACCTGTAAAAGCGCCCTCACCCCCTGCCGAGAAGAAACCGGCAAAGGAATTCAGGCTGCCGAAGCCAGATAAGAACAACTACGCTGCTACTGCCTATCTTCGCAAGCGCTGCATCCACCCCAATGTTCTGACGGTCTGCAAGCAAAAGAGAATCCTGTATCAGACGAGCTTCAAGGACCATCCGAACTGCGTATTTGTCGGGCGCGATGGAAATGGAGAGGCCAAGGGCGGCAGCTTGCGCGGTTGTTCGCAAATCCAGTTTCGCCGCGATATTCCCGGCAGTAAAAAGATATATCCGTTTTACATCGGAGCTGTCGCAGATGCCGACACGGTGGAAGTGTACGAAGCGCCCATAGATGCCATGTCAGGCGCATCCCTCAAAATCGTGCAGCACACCGGAAACTGGCGCGGTGTTCACTATCTGGCGCTGGGCGGTACGGATTACGCCGCACTGGATGCGTTTCTTACATACTACCCGAACATAACCCACATTGTCCTGTGCCTTGATAATGACGAAGCCGGTAGAACCAGAACGCAGGACATTATCAAGCACTTGGAGGGCAGCGGCAAAACCGTGGAAAATCGTCCGCCGCCTATCGGCAAGGACTATAACGACACGCTGGTGCAGGTCACACAGGAATATCAGAAGCACTGTATCAGCTTGGATGATATTTTGGAGGAAACCAGATGAAAACTATTGCTATCGCAAATCAGAAAGGCGGCACCGGCAAAACGACTACCGCGTACAACCTGGGCATTGCCCTTACCCAGCAGGGCTACCGTGTACTCATGGTAGATTTTGACCCGCAAGGCAATCTGTCCTGCTACTGCGGTATCCCGCCTGAACAGGACCTTGAGCAGACAATCACAGAGCTGCTGATGAAAGTTGCCTATGAAAAGCCCCTCTCCCACAGAGAGTGCGTTTATCAGAGCAAGCGTACGGATGACTCTGCACCACAGGTGGATTTCATTCCATCCAATCTCCGGCTGGCCAGCTTTGAGCTGGCAATGGGCACCATGATGTGCCGCGAGGTGCTGCTGAAAACTTGTC
>ENA-ORRU01000823-ORRU01000823.1-human-gut-metagenome-genome-assembly--contig:-NODE-823-length-21294-cov-6.939074_pt1 | contig 21294 bp, 15 predicted proteins | sample MGYA00242184_ERZ509151 | MGnify/ENA primary metagenome ERZ509151 (study PRJEB26280, sample SAMEA2338667) | human gut metagenome | biome: human gut; feature: human-associated habitat; material: faeces... | reverse complement strand
TATACTCATCCTCTGAAAGCTTCTTTGGATTTAAAATACCTTTTCTTGTCTCGATGAAGTCCGCATTTTTAGAAGACTTAAAAAGCCCCTCAACTATTGCTGCCACTCTCTCGCCGATAGCCGGTGCGCTTGATAAGCCCGGTGACTCTATACCTGCGCAGTCAACAAAATACGGTGCGTCAGAAAGCTCCTCGATGATAAACTCATGTCCATCCTCATGTGCACGGTTTCCCGCAAACGATGTTATGACCTGACGCATAGGAAGTGACGGCACCGAACGTGTGCCGGATTTCACAACATGCTCTAAGCCTGCTCTCGTTGTATTTGTACCATCCTTGTCCTCATGGTCATCTGCTGTAGGTCCGATTAGGATATTTCCGTGTACTGTCGGAGTTACGAGCACACCCTTACCGTATTTGCCCGGGAGCTGGAAAATGGTCTTGTCAACGATACCTCCCGCAGCCCTGTCTAAAAGCTCGTACTCTCCGCGCCTTGGTGTGATATGTATTTTGTTTTCACTTACCATGTTGTGGAACACGTCAGCATATACACCGGCTGCATTTACAACGCAGCGTGCATGAATTTCACCATTTTGAGTAATGAGAATATAGCCTGTCTGCTCCTTTTGTATCGCCTTCACCTCGGTGTTAAATAAAAACTCCACACCGTTTGCCGCAGCATTCTCAGCAAATGCAATATTCATGCCAAACGGACATACAATGCCTCCTGTCGGGCAGTAAATAGCTGCCACCACCTCATCAGACAGATTCGGCTCCATCTCATGTGCTTCGCCTGCATCAAGAATTTTAAGTCCCGGCACCCTGTTTGCAATCCCCTGATTATAAAGCTCCTTAAGCCTTGGCATATCGTCATCGCTAAAGCACACTATCAGTGAGCCGTTTCTTCTAAACTCAAAATCAAGCTTCTTCGAAAGCTCATCCATCATCTCATTTCCACGGAGATTCATCTGTGCCATAAGTGTACCGGTCTTACAATCAATTCCGGAATGGACAATAGCACTGTTGGCCTTTGAGGTGCCACAGCACACGTCCTCCTCCTTTTCCACCACGCAGATGGACAGGTTATATTTCGAAAGCTCTCTGGCACAGGCGCTTCCCGATACTCCCGCTCCTATAATTACTACATCATACATGTTATTTTCTCCTACCAATTTCCATATATTGTTTAATTGCTGTATCACTAAGCTCATTTAAAACAATACAAGCATCAGCTATTATTCATCCTTCGCCCAGTTAAATGCGCAGGCGACAGCCTTTTTCCACATTTTAAGCTTCTTTTCTCTCAAATCAGCCGCTATCTCCGGCTCAAACACACGGTCAATAGACCAGTTTCTCTTTATATCATCCATACTTTCCCAGTAGCCAACTGCAAGCCCTGCGAGGTACGCTGCGCCCATGGCTGTTGTCTCCACGCACACAGGCCTGTTGACCGGTGCATTGCTGATATCAGCCTGCATCTGCATGAGCAGATTATTGGCACTGGCACCGCCGTCCACCTTAAGTGATGTGAGATTGATGCCCGAATCAGCCTTCATTGCCTCAAGCACATCATTTACCTGAAATGCCATTGATTCCAGAGTTGCCCTTATGACATGATACTTGTTTACACCTCTAGTAAGCCCCACAATTGTTCCTCTGGCATACTGATCCCAGTACGGTGCTCCAAGCCCTGTAAATGCCGGCACCACGTAGCAGCCGTTTGTGTCTTTTACCTTTCTCGCCATGTATTCTGAATCTGTTGAGGAATCGATAAATTTCATCTCATCGCGTAGCCACTGGATTGAGGCTCCTGCCACAAATATTGATCCCTCCAGTGCATATACCACCTTGCCGTCTATGCCCCAGGCTATTGTGGTAACAAGTCCGTTCTTTGATGAAACAGGCATCTCACCTGTATTCATCAGCAGAAAACAGCCTGTACCGTATGTATTTTTTGCTTCTCCTGCCCTAAAGCAGGTCTGGCCAAAAAGTGCAGCCTGCTGGTCTCCTGCCGCTCCCGCAATAGGAATCGGACCCCCGAAAAACACAGGATTCACCTCACCATATACACAGCTTGACGGCATTGGCTTTGGAAGCATGCTCTTTGGTATATCAAGCTCCTTAAGTATCTCATCATCCCACTTTAAGGTATTGATATTAAACATCATGGTTCTCGAAGCATTGGAATAATCCGTGACATGCACCTGTCCCTGAGTGAGCTTCCATATAAGCCATGTCTCGACTGTTCCAAACAAAAGCTCGCCTCTTTCAGCTCTCTCCCTCGCTCCCGGCACATTGTCAAGGAGCCACTTGAGCTTAGTTGCCGAAAAATAAGCATCTATCACAAGACCTGTCTTTTTCCTGAAAGTCTCGGTAAGCCCCTTTTCCTTCAGTGAATCCGCATACTCTGCCGTGCGTCTGCACTGCCATACTATCGCGTGATAAACCGGCTCACCTGTATTTTTGTCCCATACAATTGTGGTCTCTCTCTGGTTAGTAATGCCTATCGCACATATGTCGGCTGCCGTAGCCTGGATATTGGCCATTGCCTCCTTTGCCACCTCAAGCTGTGTGGCCCAGATTTCCTCTACATCATGCTCCACCCAGCCCGGCTTTGGAAAAAACTGCGTAAATTCCTTCTGTGCCACACTGCACATCTCGCCCTTCTCATTGAAAAGTATACATCTGTTGCTGGTCGTGCCCGCATCTAATGCCATAATATACTTTGCCATGTAAAAATCCTCCAACCAATTATTCGGTACCTAAATACTACTATTATTATAGCATGATATTTAAGCTATTTCCATAAAATCAGTACTCACAGACTTCGATTTCAAGCATATGTCCTAAAACCTTTAACTCATCTGAACAATCTCCGTAAATCACCACAAAATGAGGCTCCCAACCATCCTTTACACTTTGATTTACAATATCATAGCTATTTTTGTCTGTCCTGACTACAATTGATGTTCCGCAAAACTGCTTAGGCTTGTCGAGAGCACTTCCTGCTGTGACAAAAAATCTAAAGCTTCCATCTGCTTTTTGTCCTACTCTGAACACTGTGACTTTGTCAGCCGCCTTACAGCCAAAGTCCATTACAGGGCCAATCTTTCTGTTCGGATGCACTCCGATTGTTGCACCTGTGTCCTCTCTTGCGATAGAGCATGCAGCTGTTCCGCAATGCCAGAATGTAATTGTATTTTCACTCTCATCAAGAGACACCGGATCTCCGAAAAATACAGCCTGCTCAGATAATTTCATTCCCATATACATAGAGAGTGCTCCATATGTATCAGCCTCGCAGCTTGCAGCAACCCCCATATCATTTAGCATAGCAAGCACGCCACAAACAGGTGTTCCAAACGCGGTAAAGAAATCAGGCCAACATCTTGAAGAAAGTGCTCCAATATTATTTTCATCTACATACTCCTTATAGGCCTTGCACAGTCTCGCAAAATCCTTTCGATTATTGTCAGGAGTCTTGTCAAGACCAACAGTACACTTAGTCATTTTATCGAGATATTCACTGCACTCATCATCAGTATATCCCTTTGCCATATCAATAAGCTCTCTCACCTCAATTGACTCAAGTGTTGCTCCGAATACCTTTTGCATGTCAGCATCCATTGCACGTCCAAATCCAAATCCCTGAGGTGTATGTCCGACTGAGGCAATCCTTAGATTTTTAAGCTCATTTTTAAGCCATGCTGCACGAATACAGGCACTAATTGTTTTCTTTGTCCTCTCCTCCTGTGGAGCTCCAAAGATATATTCAAAGTTACCATCCCTAAACGCAGCCAGTGCATTTCCTGCCGAATATGCTCCCGTCAATGAATTTAATCTCAACCGGCCTCCATCTATAACCGGCTCACGAAGTGTCCAAAGCAATACCGGACACGAAAATCTTTTAAGAACCTCACTCGCATAAGCTGCATTTGCAAAGGTTATATTCTGTAAAATTATCAGGGATGGCTCTATTGTATCAAGAAAATTAGTTAAATCCTGAATTGATAAAAGCATTTTATCCGGTACAATTGCAGCATCCGTTATTGTATTTAATAAGTCTATTGATTTTTCAAATTCCTTCTGTGCGCTCTCCAAATGAAATGTCGGAACCCCGACCGGCACATATGCCACCTGAAATTTTGTCATATATTTTACCTCCAATAAAATTTTCAAAAACTACTTAACCATAAGCAGTATTCCTGATATAAAAAGTAATATGTAGGTGAGCTTCATAAATATTTCCTGGCTCATCCTCTTTACAAGCACTGAGCCTGCTGCCATTCCCGCTATCAAAAACGGAATCGATATGCATTGAGTCATAACAAGCCCTGCATTCCACATTCCCGCGCATATATCCTGAACAAGTATCATCGAATTTAATATAATCCAAACAGTAGAAATAGTTGCTCTAAAGCTTGTCTTTTCCTTTATCTCATTGGATAAATACCCTATCAGAAGCGGTCCGCCTGACACAAACATACCATGAACTATTCCCGCACCAATAAGTAACAGCATTGATTTCCATGATGATTTTTCTTTTGTATCACGCTGCCTTTGCCCATATATGCTGTAAAACCCATGTATTGCAAGAAATATCACAAAAATACCCAGAAACTTGTATAATACTGCATCATATCCTGCAAGTGCGTTCTTTAGAAAAAAGCCGCCAAAGATTCCTATAGCCATGACGATGACTACCTTTTTCAACTGCTTCCAGTCTACATGTTTCCATTGTGTAACAAAGACATACACTCCGGCAAGAATACCAAGTACATTTAATATCGGCTTAGCGACATCATATCCCACCAGAATTAGGCTAGGAGGCATTGCGAGGATGGTCCCCGCAAAGCCTGTAATGCCCTGAATCACATTTGTCAGAAAAATTATTATGTAAAATAAAACAGTGTTCATTTATTTGACTCCATATTTTTCTCTGATTTCTTCAAATATATCAGCAAACTCACTATTTTTTCTGTAGAAGGCAGGTGTATAGCCAAGCTCGGCTGATACTGTTATTTCTCCGCCGTGATACTCTTCGCCTGTCCACAAATGTACCCATTCATCCTGTGGCAGATACACATCCCATTCATGCTTATCCTGCTCATAAACAGGTGCTATCAGCATATCTCTTCCAAAAAGATACTCATACTGTATGTCATAAGCTTTCGCATCAGACTCATAATGCATGAACAAAGGTCTTTGCACCGGATGTCCACTGTCTGCATTCTCTTCAACAAGTGTCTTTGTATACGGTGCAAGCATCGTGTATACATCAACGAGTCTCGCCAGCCGCTCCATGGTATCCTCATCATCGTAATACTGAAAATTGGTATCCGGTCTGTTTCCCTCATGTGTCCTCATAAATGGTGTAAACATCGCCATCTCAGCCCATCTGAGAAACAGCTCCTTTGTACGAGTATTATCAAAAAGCGATGTATAGCCTCCAATATCACTATGCGTGAGCCCACATCCCATCATTCCTGCACTAAGTGCTCCGCAGATAACAGATGCGAGTCCATCATGTATTGTAAAGTCAACCGACTGATCGCCAGCCCACAGCAATGTGCAGTATTTCTGGCTTCCTGCACCTCCGGCACGCATGAAGTAAACCACATCTCCAAGCTTTCCTGACTCTTTTACTGCCTCATAGTTACACTTTGCCCATAGCACCGGCCAGTGATTGTGCTCAATCATAGGTGATTTACCGCTGTATAAGCATATATCATCTGTAGGCAGATACTCTCCAAAGTCTGCCATCCAGCCATCAATGCCTATACCAAGTGTGTATTCTTTAATAATATCCTTAAACCACTCGAATGCCTCCGGATTTGTGAGATCCACAACTCCACAATAAAATTCACCAAAATCCACGAGATAATCACTGCCATCTGCCTTTGTTGCAAAATAGCCTTTTTCCTTGCCTTCCTTATAGAGCTCACCATCATTTACCAGATATGGATTAACATATCCCAAAAATTTTATGCCCTTTGCATTTATCTCTTTAATCTTCTTTGGCAGATCCGGATACATTTCCTTGTGGTATTTCCAGTCCCATTGGAGTCTCTTTCCGAATGATGTCACTCTCTTTCCGCACCAATCCTGGCACCATATGCCAGCTACCTTGATGTTCCTATCAAGGGTCTTATCAAGCAATCCAAATGACCTTTCATTTCCACCCTGAACACCGATTATGAGACCATTGTATACCCAATCCGGGAGCTTTGGCTGTCTTCCAAAATATGTTGTGATTCTCTCAAGCAGTTTGAGATATGTATCAGCACACTCTATGCGGATCTGCTTAGGCACCTCCCATATCTGCAGCTCATGAAAGCTGTCATTTCTGAAATCAAAATCAGCATATGCTGTTGAATCCACATGCAGATAATATTTATTTGTGGAAACAAAGGTTGGCTGTGGATAATTTGTGTTGTAATAGTCTCCTCCAGCTTTATTTTCTACATCCGAACGCCATGTAACGTAAGTTGTCTTATCACGTCCGACACCTGGTTCAGATGTCCAGATAGGAAAATTTCTTCCACGCAGATTAAAGTAAGACATCTGCTCACCGCAGCCATAGCATTTTTCCTCTTTATCCGCGGCTACCCTAAACCAGAATCGGTTAATCCTGTCATCCTTTTGTTCAAAATCAATGGTACACAGATTTTCGTCACATTTAATTTTCGCAATGATATAGCTTTCAAAGCATAGTCTGACTGTATCAGCTGTCTGAATCACATCTGTGAGCTTTAGTGGAAAACGCTCGGTAACATAATCTGTTATCTTGAAGTTACCTCTGTACATATCAACATCTTCCTGTCCTACTCCGACATAAATCATCGGTCTTTCTTTGCTATGCTCCAGAATCCTTTTTTCTCCCACAAAAAGCTGAAATTCATTATCATTTACTTTAATCTGCATTTAATAACCTCCCTAAGCTGTCTTTTTACGCTTGTTCATCTCTTTCACAATCAGAACAATTGTCTCAATCACAAATATTGCTGTTACAATAGCAATTCTTACTACATTTTTGTTCTCTGTTGCAATTCCTGCAGGCGAGAAAATGAAATACTCATATACCAGGAATGAAACAAGCCAGATTGCAAAAGCATTTTTATGCTTCCATGCTGTCATATCATAGCCATCATTTCTTGAAGCACTCTTGTCAAATACCTTTGTATTTGGTGCAATCTTGCTGCATACAAAGATGATTACAAGCATGATAACAAATGAGATAGCGTATATATACATATAATTAATTCCACTAACAGCATTTGTGAATGGTGTGTCAATATGTGGGAAGATAAACTTGTAGCATGCGTAAAATGCAATATGGAATATTGTTGCACATATTGCTCCAAGCTTAGAGCCCTTCTTTGAGAACATTCCTACAAGCACCATTGTAATGATAGGAATATTATAAAAACCTGTAAAGCTTCGTCCGAAATCATAAAGTCCTGTGCTAAGCACATCAAGGAATGGTGTAAAGATAATGGCAAATGCTGCAAAGCCCCATCCAATTTTCTTTGCAAGTTTTACTGTAGCTTCCTCTGAGAGATTTGGGTTAAAAATCGGCTTATAAATATCAATCATAAATACGGTACTAGCTGCATTGAGAAATGAATTATAAGTTGAGATAATTGATCCAAACAATGCTGCACAAAACAGTCCTACAACCGGCCATGGCAATGACCTAGCTACAAGTGAAGGATATGCAAAATCCTTGCTTGTAAGACCTGGTACAAGTCTTGCTGCGATTACTCCGGGAATAACAAGAAGTAACGGTACCATCATCTTTAAAAAGCCTGAAAGTAAAACTCCCTTTTGTCCTTCCTTTAAGTTTTTAGCACCAAGTGCTCTCTGAATAAGTACTTGGTTAGTACCCCAGTAAAACAGATTTGCAAGCAGCATACCTGTAAAAATACATGCAAATGGTACAGGATCATTCTTTCCACCAATCGCATTGAGCTTTGCCGGTTCATATGTAATAACATCCTTCACACCGACAATAAATCCACCTCCGCTTAATTTTCCAACAGCTATAAAACCAAATACGACTACAAGCACTGAGCCTAAAACAAGTAAAATTCCATTGATTGTGTCTGATACAGCTACTGCTCTCATACCTCCAAGTACGGCATATAGTGCACCAATAATACCTACAAGCACTATAAGAATTGTAAGTGCCATACCCTCGCTGATTCCAAATACTGTAGCAAAATCAAAAATCTGCTCAAATGCTATAGCGCCTGCGTACAGACATACAGGAATTCCGATTACTAAATATCCAATAAGAAATAGGATAGAAACCATACGGCGTACACCAACGCCATACCTCTCCTCCATAAACTCCGGCAGCGTTGTATATCCTTTTCTAAGATACATCGGCAAAAACACAAAAGCCATAATAATTGTGGCTATAACCGCTGTTGCTTCCCATGCCATGCCTGACATATTAGCTGCATATGACTGTCCCGACAAACCTACCAGATTTTCTGCCGACAGATTCGTAAGCAGCATTGAGCCTGCAATGAAAAAACCTCCAAGTCCATTTCCGGCAAGGAAATAACCCTTTGCCGTTTTCTGGTCATCGCTATTCTTCACTATCTTTCCTGAAATAATTCCAACCAGTGCTGTGAAAAGCACAAATGTCACCAAAGTAAATACTAAATGCTCCATAAAATCCTCCAATTTAATAGAAAAAATATACATCGATTTGTTGAAACTAACTATTCACATTCAATCTCTCACATGATATACTTTTTCTGAAAATTATTTCCCACGCAACCGAAAGTACAGTAATATGTCCAGTATTCAGTCTTTCGGTCACGTGGTTTTTTTAATAATAAAGTTCCTTATTCTCTCCAAGCAATCCAGGATATGCCCCTTGTTTTATCAATGGTTCTCTATCGGGATGTGCTATTACCCACTTATTTCTTTGCAAAAGCAGTCTCTCTTCTCCTATAGCAGCTTCATCTGTCCCTCCATTATTGAGTGGTGTATTGGTTCCCCTTGGAAGAATCACAACATCCTTAAATCCAATATCTGACACCCTGCATGGTGATAGATGAAGTGTCGTCTGGTACATCTCTATTGCTGTACCCTTTTCCACAAAAAATACCTTTGCATCTTCAATACGGTATGTATTGTCTTTTATCTCCCAGGTATGTCCCAGCACCAGCATAAAGTCAGTTACCGCTATATTGATTTCGCTGCCCTTATGGTACTCAAAACCATTGTATGTGGTGTTTCTGCCATTACAGTAGCCTATCTGTATAGGCATCTCTCCATATATACGATTTTTAAAAAACTCTGCTATATGTGTACGTTCAAGCTCTTCTACTGAAGCCACATATATATTTCCTTTCTCAGGAATTACAGTATTTTGTTCCATAAATGAGATAAGTTCGTTGCAATTGATATTTGAAATCACCCTTCCGTAGGTTTCAAAACATGGATCAGTGACACTGTATATAGTCACAGAATTTTTTTCATTCAAATGTTTTAACATATTTCCCCCACTTATCTTTGCATTGCCTTGACAGCCTTTATAGTAGCGCAGAAATCTTCTTTTCCAAAGCCAAGTTCCATTGCCTTGTCATATACCTGCTTTGCAGCGTTTTCTCCTTGAAGCTTTAATCCACTCTCCTTTGCCATATTCATGCAGATATTCACATCCTTGTACATGTTTTCAATCGAAAAGGCAGTGGTGTAATCCTCATTTTTGATTGGCACATTTTTGGAATCCAGATAAAAGTTCTGTCCACCGCCATATGAGATAGCTGTAGTATAGCTTTCTATATCTATTCCATATGCCCTTGCAAGTGTCAGTGTCTCATTTACACCATTTTGAATCTGTGATACAAGCGCGTTATGGCAGATTTTCATGACCAGACCTTTTCCGTTTCCACCCATCCTGATGATATTTTCTCCCATATAGGAAAGAATCGGCATAGCCTTCTCACATGCTTTTTCATCTCCACCGACATATATTCCGAGCTTTCCTGCAATAGCAGCAGGCTTCGATTTCACAACCGGTGCGTCCACAAACTCTGCGCCCGTCTTCTTTACCATTTCAGAAATCTCCACAGAAACAGATGGATCTATCGTGCTCATATCAATACAGAGCTTTGTATCATCAAGTGCCGGTAAAACCTCCTTATAAACAGCCATCGAATGCTCTGACTTTGGAACCATTGATATAATTACGTCTGATTTTTCTGCCAGCTTAAGCGAACTGCTGCAGCCGATTGCACCCTTGCTCTCCAATAGCTCTACCTTCTCCTTTACGAAATCAAATACATATACCTCATCATCATGCTTCTTCACTATATTCTCACTCATGGACTCCCCCATGATTCCGAGTCCTACAAATCCAATTTTCATTGCCTACAAACACCTCCCTGTTTCATCTATTCTGTAACTGTATTATCCCATGCATTCTGGAATGTCTCAAGTCCCTGTCTGGTATATGCATGTTTGATACTGTCCTTGTATACTGCAAGGCCTGTTGTAACGATATCTGCTCCTGCAACCGCACAGTCTACAATCTGCTTAGGTGTACGGATAGCCGCACAGATAATCTGTGTCTTTCCCTTATATCCATAATTGTCATATATATCTGAAATAGCCTGAATGTACGCTTTACAATCCTCTCCATTTGCCTCTTTCCAGCCGATGAAAGGTGAAACAAAAAGCGAATTATTCTTTGCCGGCAGAATAGCCTGTGCTGGTGAGAATACGAGTGTCACATTTGTTCTGATTCCCTCTGCCTCGAGTCTTCTTGCTGCCTGAATACCGGCCTCTGTGCACGGAATCTTGATAACAAAGTTGCTGCAGATAGCTGAAATCTTTCTTGCCTCTGCTACCATCTCATCTGCATCATCAAGGTGTGGGTTGATTTCAACGGAAATAGGGAATTTCTCGTATCCCTCGATTCCTTCCGCCTTAACCCAGTCTGCCATCTCACTGATTACAGTAAGGAAAGGCTTTCCGCTTACCATTATGTGGCGTGGATTTGTTGTCACTCCATCAATACCAAATGTATGGTAGGCCTCCTTGATTTCTTCGATTTTTGCACTGTCCAGAAAATACTTCATGATTGCTTCCTCCTTGATAGTTAGTTAAATTTGTTAATTAATTGTTGTAAAAAATATAAGCCGTTATGTTTTTCTCTTGGCTTCTGTTTGTATTATATTACTATAGCATTGACTTTTCAATAGTATATAACGTTGCAAAAGCATTTTCAGCTATTTGTTTAAATTTATTAATCATTTTTTGTGCAATATGCAATAGCCATAAAAAATAAGCAGATAAAACTACTTTTTATTATAAAAAACCACCCGGAACTTTTTTTGCGTTCCGAGCGGTTTTTTAGTTAATCCTGTGATTGTACAGCTCTATCCTTATATGTCAGCTATTATTATCTACTTGCTACAGCTCTTCCTCTACCATGCTCTTCTCTCTGTTGAACGCATCATAGATACATGGAATTACTATAAGCGTAAGGATGGTTCCGTATACGAGACCTCCTATTATTGCGATTGCCATCGGCTTTATCATATCTGAGCCATCTCCGATACCTATCGCCGATGTAAACATTGCGAGTATGGTGGTCATCGCTGTCATCAGTATTGGACGAAGCCTTGTACGGCCTGCGTCTATGATTGCCTCATGCTTGCTCATGCCCTCTCTCCTGGCCTGATTGATGTAATCAATGAGCACGATTCCATTATTTACAATGAGACCTGCCAGCATGATAAAGCCAAGCATTGATATGATTCCGAGCTCATTTCCCGTGATGAAAAGAGCTATAAAGCCTCCTGTAAACGCAAGAGGTATACAGAACATGATAATAAACGGTGACAGCAATGACTGGAACTGCGCCACCATGATAAGATAGATAAATATCACTGCAAGCACAAGCATAAGTCCAAGCTGACTCATTGACTCATTTATTGTCTCATCCTCGCCCTCCATGTCTATTGAATAGCCATCAGGAATGCTAAGTTTATCAATTTTTGATTTAATTTTATTGCTTAGTAATGTTACATTATGGTTTTCATCAACCGCACCTGATACTGTAATATATCTTGTCTGAGCATCTCGATGAATGGTACTTAGTGTCTGTTCCTGCGAAATAGTGCAGATATCACTGAACGGAATCTCCTTTTCACTGCCATCATTATCCTTATAGGTAAATGTAAGGTTTTTGATGTCGTCCACAGTCACATCAGACTGCTCTGCGGATTGTAAGTATACCTCATAGTCCTTTATGTCGGTCGTAATGGTTGTTGCGCTCTTTTGAGATGATATCTCACCGGATACGAGCTGGTATACCTGAGCCACCGTATAGCCATACTTTGCTGCTTTTTCCTTATCCACAGTTATCTTAAGCTCATTGGTTGTATCGCCAAGACCGTCATCTATATCTGTCACTCCATTTGTGTCCTTAAGGATATCTGCCACATCACCTGCAAGCTTCTGCAGCTTGTCTATATCATTACCCTTAATTCTGACAGAGAGACCACTTCCGAAAAACTCTGATGAGTCCATAGCTTGTGAAGATGCTGTTACCTTGCAGTCCAGATTCTTTGTGCGTTTTTCAATTTCATCTATTACCTTATCCGATGAAACATCCGACTTCTCATCAAGCAATATATACATGCTCACGCTGTCGCTTCCTGAGCTCATCAGGTTCATGGTCGAGCTGCCGCCTGCTGTAGCTCCTATTGTGTCTATGCCCTTTATATCAGATATTTTGTCCATGACCTTATCAGACAGCTCTGTAAGCTGCTTGAAGTCGAGCTTTTCGTCATCCTCTGCCTCTATGGTAAGTGAAATCTGATTTGACTCCATGTCCATATCCATAAATGTCATTCCCCTTGACATGCAAAGTGCGCCACTGCCGACTAAAAGCACTACTGCCGCAATAAATACCACCGGCTTAAATCTAAGACATGTGCCGAGCACATTTCCATACCAATCCTTAAAACGGTCAAACCATGGATGCTTTATATCCTTCGTCTTTTTGAGCATGCCTGAAGCAATTGCCGGTACAAATGTGAGTGCCACTACAAGAGATGCCATAAGAGTAAACGCTACCGTAAGTGCCAGGTCTACAAAGAGCTGTCTCGTGATTCCATCAGTAAAAATGATTGGCGCGTACACACTTACCGTGGTAAGTGTAGAGGCAAAAATGGCTCCTGCCACCTGATTTGCACCCTCAACAGCTGCCTTCTTTACCGAATATCCCTCTCCCCTTAATCTGTAGATATTCTCGATTACTACAATTGAATTATCCACCAGCATTCCTATTCCAAGCACAAGTCCCGACATTGAAATGATATTTAAGGTGATATCCGTAAAATACATAAGCACCACTGCCACAATAACCGATAGCGGTATAGATGCTGCGATAACAAGTGTTGGCTTTATATCCTTTAAGAACAAAAGCAATACGAAAATGGCAAGTATTGCTCCCACTATCATATTCTGCATCACACTTTTTACAACCATGTCGATGTATACGCCCTGGTTCATAAGCACTGTGGCGTGTAATCCGTCATTTTCCTTTTCCAGCGAATCAAGCTTGTCCAAAAGACGGTCTGTGACGTCTCCTGTAGAGTAGCCGGTCTGCTTCTCCATGGAGAGCATTATTCCGGGATTACCGTTGACTATCGCATATGTCTCATCCGAGTTGTCAGTCATCTCAACATCTGCCACATCACCGACATGAATAGGAGCTATTCCATCAAGCTTCATATCCATAAGCACTAGATTTGTTAAATCATCAATTGATTTTATCTCATCTCCCACCTGTACTATGTACTGCGTGCCATTTGAATCATTTACATAGCCTGCAGGCATGTCAAAGTTCTGTGCGACAAGAAGCTGCGAGAGCGAGTCAATTGTTAAAACTGCATTTAAGTTTGACTTGTCAAGTGCATCATCCTTACTCTTTTCAAGCTCCTTCTTTGAGCTGTCAAGAGATGCCGCTGCTGTTGCAAGCTGTGCTGACTGCTGTCCTATGCTTATCGAGCTTATAGCTGCCTGACTGTTTAGATTATCATAGGCATCTAAAAGTGCTGTCTCTCCTTGTGCTATCTGGTCAAGCCCGCTTTGGCACTGCTCTATACCTGTATTCGCCTGAATGAGAGTCTGTGCTATCGCTGACGCTGCCGCAGGCAGATCATCTGCTGTGTTTACGGTGATTCCAAGCGCCGAGAGACCTGAAAACTGTGTTGCAATCTGCTTATCAACCTGCTCAAGCTGCGCTTTGAGTGCTGTGCCCGCTTCACCCGGTACATTTGCGCCCTCTTTGAGTGACGGAATTGTCTTTGTATATGTATCACTATTCATGAAGTCTGAAAGAGCTGACTGAATTGTTTCAAGCTGGCTCTTCTGCTCATTTAAGCTTGCAAGAGTACTCTCTAGCTGAGTCTTCTGCTCTGCAAGCTTTGCCTTTTGCTCCTTTAGCGTATCCACTCCCGCGCTCATCTGATCCGATGCAGATGTGATTGCGTTTTGTCCGCTCTCTATCTTTGCGCTTGCATCATCCATCTGACTTTTTGCATCGTCAAATTTCTTTGAAACGGCATTATTTATTTTCTCATTGAGCGCATCTATCTTGGCCTGATTCATCGTGACCTGTATCTGCTCGGTGAGCTCACCTGTCGCAGTCACTGATGCGACTCCCTCTGTACTCTCAATTGCAGGCTTAAGTGTGTTTTCCACAAAGTCTGTGATTTCCGACTTGCTTTTCCCATCCATATCCACAGCAGTCATCATGATTGGAAGCATGTCCGGATTTATCTTCATAATGGTCGGAGTACCCACTCCATCCTTCCAGCCAGCCTTGACCTGATCTATTTTCTGCTGCATCTCTATCACTACAGAATCCATGTTGGCATTCTGCTCATACTCGCATGTCACCAGCGAATAGCTGTTATATGACATTGAGCTTACGTTTTTGATATTTGACGTAGTTGCCATAGCTGCTTCAAGCGGCGCGGTGACATCGCTCTCCACCTCCTGTGGACTTGCTCCCATATCTGTTGTCACGATAAGTGCATACTGAAAGCTCATATCCGGCAGCAGATCTGTCGTCATCCTGCCAAGCGATACAACACCAAGTACTATTACCAGCAATACTCCTACAAGTACAGTAAAAGGCTTTTTTACACTATATCTGGATATCATCTGACCCCTCCTTTTTCTTTTCTTGATAATGTCCTGCATTAGTTTAATAGACAATGATTACTGCGATTTTCACAATATATTTAATTCGCTGTTATACTTTTATTATACAATGTGTCGGATTGCAACTCAATTGGTTTATACTTTTTTAAGAGATTTTGACAATAAAAAGACACCCAATTATACGATTAATATAATTCGATGTCCTTAAATGTCTTTAAATATCTTTTATTTATTTTAGCTTCAAATGCCCTCTTCCTCAATCTCATCCTCATCATCATTGATACCTGCAACAGCACTTGTAACGGCCCCGATTACAGCGACAAGCGCAAAGATGATAACTAAAAAAATAACTATAAAGAATGCTACTAAAAAACCTGTATCTGTCATATAATTTACCCCCATAGCTGTCTCACAGCTTCTTTAAAATATAGCTTTAGTTTAACACACTTGTCTGTAAATAACAATATCGTAAAGGGCTAAATTATTGACTAAATATTGACTAAAATATTGATTTATGAAATTGCTCAGTCCTTGATCTGCATACCGTTTGCATCCATATGATAGCCTTCAGTCATGATCAGCTTTGATACCGGAACTATCTCATAGCCCATGTCCTGAAGCTTCGTGAGCATCTCATCGAGTGCCTGCGAGGTGTATTTCGCGCCTAGATGGCAGAGTATTATCGAGCCACAATCCAGGCTTTTGTGATTGCACACTGTATCTATGATGTTTTGCACACCATAGTTTTTCCAGTCGAGCGAATCCACATCCCACTGGATTGGATAATAGTCACAGCCATAAACTGTGTCAATCAGTTCATTGTTGTACGAGCCGTATGGCGGTCTGAATACCTTCATATCCTTTCCGGTCAGCTCCTTGACCTTTTTGTGCACATCCATTATCTCCGTCTTCATCTCGCCTGCCGTGATTGTTGCCATATCATAGTGGTGCTCACTGTGATTTCCGGGCTCATGCCCTTTTTCAACCAGCGTCTTTACGCATTCAGGGTTATCACTCACAAACCCTCCTGTCATAAAAAATGTAGCCTTTACGTTGTGCTTGTCAAGTGTCTCCATCATACTGTCAAAATCCTCTGCTCCCCAGGCACAGTCAAATGAAAGGGCTATCTTTTTTTCTGTTGTCTGAACCGAATATACAGGCAGCTTTCTGTCTCCGAACTGACTCACAGCACTGCTAAGTGTCTCCATCACCTCTATATTTTTCAGCTGTGATATGTCATACTCTCTGCCATATAAAGCGCCTGTAATAAGAAGCGCCGACAGCAGCACTCCAAAAAGGAATCTGTGTCGGCGTTTCTTTCGTTTTGTCCCATTATGTAGTTTTGTATTTTGCATGTATGCTCTGTATTCACTCATGCTATATACTATTCTTTATTATCAAAAATTATGAATAATGAAATAACTCTATTTCAGTTCTTCTGCCCTTCCGATAAACTCAAGCACTACCTCAATCGACTGATGCGCAGCCTTCTCCGCAAAGGTCTGGTAGTCTGTCTCGCCGCCATCGCCGTCTGATATTGAGCGAAGAATGGCAAATGGCACCTTGTTCACATAGCACACATGACCGATGCTGCCTCCCTCCATCTCTGCTGCGATTGCATCAAAGGTATTCGAAATATAATCCTTCTGCTCCTTTGTGGCAATAAACTGATCTCCTGTTGCGATATTGCCCTTTTTGTAGTGGATATTCCTGTCAGCTAAGCATGAGCACATGAGCTCCACCATTTTTGTATCTGCCGGAAGCAGAATCATGTTGATGCCTGAGAGAAGTCCCTTCGGATCTCCGATTGGCGATGTATCCATATCGTGCTGCAGCACGTTTGTTGCTACTGCCACGTCAAGCACATTTAAGTCCTTTGTCAAAGTACCAGCCACTCCGATATTGACAATCATATCTACATCATATTTCAAAATCATGGCCTCTGCACATATTGCCGCAAACACCTTTCCTATTCCGCATTTTGCCGCAACAACATACTGATCACCGATTTTGCCCTCAACAAACTCCACTCCGCTGTAAACCTCTGTCTGTGTGTCTGTCATCTGAGCCTTTAAGTCATCGACCTCCATCTGCATTGCACCAATTACACCTATTGTCATTTTATTTCTCCATTCCTGCTATCTTACTATTACATTATCTTTCTATATAACTATCCAGAACCACTGAGACCCCAAGACTGATGCGTCATACGCACATGTAAGCATCAGATTTTCCTGTACTCAATACAACTTCTGTCAAAGCTTAATACCTGTTTACTGTGGATAAGTAAACTCCATATTTGTCTGGCTCTCAAGCACCTTAAGATATGCACGGCACTCCTTCTTTGCCTCGTCAAGTGACAGATTCTCATAATGTCCGCACTCTATGGCTGATGCACCAAACACCGGTCCATCATACTCTAGTATCTGTTTTAAGACCTCTTTGGTGATTTCAAAAACCTTCCCCGGCTCGACATCCCTCACTACAAGGTAGAAGCCTGTCTGACAGCCCATCGGTCCAAAATATACCACATCATCTGCAATCTCAGAGTTTCTCACACATGTTGCAAACATATGCTCCACTGAGTGCATAGCTGAATTGGACATATAATCGCCTGCATTAGGTTTTCTTGTACGAAGGTCGTATGTAACGATTTCTCCGTCTTTTCTTGAAATATAAAATCCAGGTTTAAGAATATTATGATTAATTGTAAAGCTTTTAATTCTTTCCATAAAAATGTTTCTCCTTACTTAGTTGCTGTCTCAAACTGCTTCAGATAATCCTCAAATACATTGAGTGCGTCATCCACAGGCTTTGGTGTGCTCATATCAACACCGGCACTCTTTAGCAGCTCGATTGGATTCTTCGAGCATCCACCGCACAGGAAATTTCCTATATACTTATCCACAGCAGGCTTTCCCTCCTCAAGTATCTTTTTTGAAAAAGCAACTGCTGCCGAATAGCCTGTCGAGTACTGATATACATAGTACGGTGTGTAAAAATGCGGTATGCGCATCCACTCATATGATATCTCATCATCCACGCGCATATCCGGTCCGTAGTACTGCACATTCAGCTCATGCCATAGCTCATTTAGCACATCCTTGGTAACCGGCTCGCCCTTTTGCATTTTCCGGTGTGCTATATGCTCAAACTCTGCAAACTGCGCCTGCCTGAAAAGTGTCGTCCTGAAGCCGTCCAGAAAATGTGTCATGAGATATTTTCTCTCATTCTCATCCTCACAATGCTCAAGCATATAGTGCATTAGAAGCGACTCATTGCAGGTGGATGCAACCTCTGCCACAAAAATCAGGTATCCCGCATAGGTGATGCTCTGATGCTCATTTGAATAGTATGTATGCATCGCATGTCCCATCTCATGAGCCAGCGTAAACACACTGTCCAGATTGTCGGCATAGTTCAAAAGCACATACGGATGAGTGCCGTAAGCGCCCCATGAATACGCACCGCTTCTCTTGTTCTCATTCTCATATACATCTATCCAGCCACTCTCCATGCCAGACTTAAGTGTGCTGACATACTCATCGCCCATAGGCTCAAGCGCCTTTGCCACAAGCTTTTTCGCCTCATCATAGGTGTAGGTGGTCTGTACATTGTCCACAATCGGTGCAAACAAATCATACATATGCAGATGCTCCACACCTAAAAGCTTTTTCCTAAGCGCCATGTACCTGTGCAGAGCCGGCAGATGTGCATGAACCGTCTCAATCAGATTGTCATATACACTCTCAGGAATATCGCCATCGGATAAATACATGGCCCTTGCGCTGTCATATTTTCTTACCCTTGCATAAAAAGTGTCATTTTTCAGCTTGCTGATGTACATCATGGAAACAGTATTGCTCCACTTCTTGTACGAATCATACACTCCACGGAACACCTGCTTGCGCAGGCTTCTGTCCTTGCTGCTTAAAAAATCTATGAAATTGCCGTGCGTGATACGGATTTTATTTCCCTCGACATCAGTGATATATGGAAATTTGATATCCGCATTGTTGAACATGCTGAATATATTCTCCGGTGCTGCAGCCATCTCACCGCACTGCGCCAGGATATTCTCCTCTGCAGCCGATAAAGTATGCGCTTTCTGACGCATTATCTCATCAATCGCACGCTTATAGTGCATAAGCTCATTGCTCTCACTGTAAAAGCTCTCAAGCCTTTTATCATCTATCTGCAAAATCTCCGGACTCGCAAATGCCAGCGCACCTGATGCCTGAACAGTCAGTGTCTCTGCCTTTGACACATATGCCTGATATTTCGACACAGCAGTATCCTGATGCGAGCGTTCATTCGCATAGACCACTATACGCTCCAAATAATAAGACAACTCATCCTGCTTCTTAAAAAAATCAAGCAGCGTTGCTGCACTGTCTGCCAGATGTCCCTTAAAGCCCGAGAGCTTTTCTGCAAGCTGTGACGCTTTTTCACACTCAGCCTCCCACAGCTCATCTGTCTCATACATATCCTCAAGCTTCCATTTGTACTCGTCTGAGATTTCATCTCTCTTTTGAAGCCTTTTCTCACTCATTTTGTGTTACCTTCTATCTTACTTTTCTTGTTCTCGTGGGTTCTGAATAGTTACCTTGTTTTCAACTCTTCAGAACCACACCACGCACATTCGCAAAACCGCACGATGTTTTTATAAAACTCCCCACACATCTGCTCTGCAAAATGCATATAGACGTGTGGGATATATGTGAATTATAACAATTAAGCTCTACTTTGTAATTAAAGTGCCCATACCACCTGAAACTGTCTTGCCCTCTTTGTTGAGCTTTGTGATAAGCACCGAACGGATGGCAGAGTCACCGATAAAGTCGATAGCTGCCTCAATCTTTGGAGCCATGGTACCCTCATCAAACTCGCCTGCTGCAAGGTACTTCTTTGCCTCATCGACAGTCATGGTATCAAGTGGCTTCTCATCCTCCTTGCCATAGTTCAGGCAGACCTTGTCAACGCTTGTAAGTATAACAAGTCTGTCAGCATCAAGAGTATCTGCAAGCTTTCCTGCTGCAAGATCCTTCTCGATAACAGCGCTTGCGCCCTGAAGCTTATTATCCTGTGCTAAAACAGGAATTCCGCCACCACCGCATGCGATAACAACCTGATCCGCATCAACAAGAGCCCTTATAGCATCCTTTTCCACTATATCAACAGGCTTTGGAGCTGCCACAACTCTTCTGTAGCCTCCCTCAACCTGTGTCACATGGTTGCCCTTCTTCTCTTCTTCCTCAGCCTCAGCCTCTGTCATAACACGGCCAATAATCTTTGTCGGATGATAAAAAGCCTCATCATATGGGTCAACAACCACCTGTGTAAGTATTGTTGAAACGGTCTTGTAAATTCCTCTGCCAAGAAGCTCTGTACGGATAGCATTCTGTAAATCATATCCTATATAGCCCTGGCTCATTGCAGAGCAGACTGCTGTAGGTGTAGCTGTATACTCAGGATAAATCCTGCAAAACTCAGACATAGCGGTGTGAATCATGCCCACCTGCGGTCCGTTGCTGTGTGTGATAACAACCTCATAATCGTCCCTGATAAAATCTGCAACTGCCTTTGCTGTATGCTTTGTAGCCTCGTGCTGCTCCGGAAGAGTTGTTCCAAGAGCATCATGTCCGAGTGCAATAACTATTTTTTTCTTCTTCATGCCGACCTCCTATGCTGCATCCGCTCAATGTGTATTATATCTCATAATCATAAACCGATGTGTATAATATGATAAATCTACATATAAACCATCAATTTTGAAGAATTCCTATGCGGTGCAAAAGTAAAATTATTTATATACATTATCTAATATTTTAGGGAATTTGTCTAGTACTTTGAACTGATTTGAACAACATTTCCGCCACAGCGTAAGGGACGTAAGCCGAGCGTAGCGATGGCGCACACGTAAGCGCATATCTACCACAGCGTAAGGGACGTAAGCCCCGGGTACCGGCGGCGCACACGTACTCTTGCGGAAGCGCATAGCGAAGTGGCTTAGATACTGTAGAAATTATGCCCATGAATCGAGTAGGAGGCGGTGACTAACCGCCGTCCTCTCACAGCACCGTACGTACCG
>ENA-ORRU01000822-ORRU01000822.1-human-gut-metagenome-genome-assembly--contig:-NODE-822-length-21311-cov-5.482546_pt1 | contig 21311 bp, 17 predicted proteins | sample MGYA00242184_ERZ509151 | MGnify/ENA primary metagenome ERZ509151 (study PRJEB26280, sample SAMEA2338667) | human gut metagenome | biome: human gut; feature: human-associated habitat; material: faeces... | reverse complement strand
TGCGGCGGGATACGGTTGAATTTGACGACGGTGCGGCCTTCGGCGTCCTTGTCGGTGATGATGTTGGTTTCAAAAAACTTCCGGTCCCAGCTATAGGGGCAGGACGGGGCTATCAGGCGATAGGAAATCATCATGCCGGTCAGCGCGGTTTTCATCTCGCGCAGCGCTTCAAAACCAAGCTGAAACGGATTGCGGCGCACTTCGGGGCAGTGAATGGCGCGCTGACAGCAGAACAGGGGAAGCCGGTAGAGCTGGCGTTCGGTTTCCGGCGGAACGTCCGGATAAATCTTAAGCGGCATGCTGACGGCTTTTTCGACAAAGTCGCGCAGAAACATCCGTTTGCGCTGGCGGACGGCGGGGAGCATGGTCTTGTCGGCACGTTCAAGCGATTCTGCCATGCCGACGTCGGCGCGCATCTGTTCCCACAGCGCAGGCGGCAGGGCTTTGTCCACTTCTTCAAGCTTTTCCAACAGGAGAATTTCCGGTGATGTCCGTTCCGCGTAAGACATTTGTTTCAGCCCCTCTGATTATACCTTAATAAGAAATTTCAACTAAATAAGAGATTTTCAATGGTGCAGAGTGTAGCATATTTTGGGGGCCGAGTCAAGGGAAAGAACGGATTTTTTTTAGAATGCGGCGGGCGTGAAACGGCGATTGCGGGAGAGAGGAACGGCGCGGCAGGGACGGAGAAAGGCACAGCGGTGGACTGCAGGGCGTCCGGCGCGGCAGATTTTTGCAGATAACCTTTAAAATGACTTGAAAAAAGGGCGTCCGGCGTTTATTTTAGGTGAAGATTTAAGTTAATTTAAGGGATACTGCGAATGAATACGGAAAAACTGAAACGCGGCGGCGGATGCCGTATAATTATTTTATATACAGCCGAAGTTTTCGGGCGGCTTCGTCCGTTGATTTTTATGAAACAGTTTTTGGAGGTGCGGTATGTACAGGCTCTTTATCGTTGAGGACGATCCGGGGATAGCGAACGCCGTCGCGGCGCAGGCACAGGCGTGGAATCTTCAGACGCATATCGTGCGGGATTTCAGCAATGTCATGCACGAATTCGCCGAGTTTTCGCCGCATATAGTCCTGCTCGATATCATGCTACCGTTCTTTGACGGCTATCACTGGTGCAGTGAAATTCGACGCGTCTCAAAGGTGCCGATAATCTTCGTCTCATCGGCGTCGGATAATATGAATATCGTCATGGCGATGAACCTCGGAGCGGATGATTTTATCTCAAAGCCGTTTGACGGCAGCGTCCTCATGGCGAAAATCCAGGCTCTTCTGCGCCGTACTTACGATTTCGGCGCCAATGTTCCGGTGCTCGAGCATCGCGGCGCATTGCTTGATACGGGCGAAAATTCTCTCGTTTTCGGCGATGAAAAGATAACGCTGACCAAAAATGAATATCGCATTCTGCTCTGCCTGATGGAAAATAAAGGCAAGGTGGTCAGCCGCGAAAAGCTGATGGAGCGCCTTTGGGAGACGGACTCGTTTGTCGATGAAAACACGCTGACCGTCAATGTCAACCGCCTGCGAAAAAAGTTTGACGCGGCGGGACTCAAGGATTTTATCGCCACAAAGTTCGGCGTAGGGTATATAATAGCTTGATTTCGGAGGGGTTATGAGCTTTTTCAAGGGTTATCTCAAGGAGCGGTGGAAGCGGCTTTTGATGCTTCTGCTTTTCGCCTGCATATTCGCGTTTTCTTTTTGGGTCTACCGTCTGCCCGTGCGCGCCGTGATGTATCCGTGCGCACTGTGCCTGCTTTTCGGCGCGGTGTTCGCCGCCTATGATATTACAAAAGCGTATCGCCGCCACAAGTTTTTTGAAGAGCTGCACCGCAGGAACACCGAACTTATATCTGCTTTGCCCGAGCCGGAGGGGATAGTTGATTCCGACTATCAGCAGCTGATATCCGTGCTCAAGGAAAAAATAGCGGAGATAACGGCGCAGACGGACAGCCGCATACGCGACACCGTCGATTACTACACCGTCTGGGCGCACCAGATAAAAACGCCGATAGCTGCGATGCGTCTGACTCTTCAGAAAGAGGATGTGCCCGAAGCGCGCAGACTCGCATCCGAACTGTCGCGGATAGAGCAGTATGTCGAGATGGTGCTCGTCTTTGTGCGTCTCGGCTCGGATTACAGCGACTATGTTTTTGCTCGGCAGGATATAGATGAAATAATCAAAAGCTCGGTGAAGAAGTTCGCCCCCGAGTTCATTGACCGCAGGATACGCCTCGAATATGACAGCGTCGATATTCGAGCCGTTACGGACGAAAAATGGTTCGCGTTTGTCATCGAGCAGCTGCTCTCAAACGCGCTCAAATATACCCGCGAGGGGAGCATAAAGATTTATTCTGAGGGAAAAGTCCTTTGTATCAAAGACACCGGAATAGGCATCGCGCCGGAGGATCTGCCACGCGTGTTTGATAAAGGCTATACCGGATGCAACGGCAGAACCGACCGCCGTGCGAGCGGGCTCGGGCTTTATCTCTGCCGCCGTATATGTCAAAACCTCGGTATTGATATCTCGATTTCTTCGACGATAGGCGAGGGGACAACGGTTCGCCTCGATCTCGGGCAGTATAAACTGGGAAAAGAATAACTTCTTACAAAACCGTAAGATTTGAAAGGGGAAATGTAAGCCTTTTCTATGGAGGCGCATTTCCCTTTTCGGCTATAATAGAGCCACAAAATGACAGGAGGTCAACTACAGTGAGTATTTTGGAAGTCAACGGACTCAAAAAAGTCTATTCAACCCGTCTCGGCGGCAATAAGGTCGAGGCTCTTAAAAATGTTAACTTCAGCGTGTCAGAGGGCGAGTATGTCGCTATAATGGGCGAATCCGGCTCCGGCAAGACCACTCTGCTCAATATTCTTGCGGCTCTTGACAGACCCACTTCCGGCAGCGTTATGATTGACGGCAGGGATCTTTCAAAGATAAAGGATTCGGCTGTCTGCGCTTTCCGCAGAGACAACCTCGGCTTCGTGTTCCAGGATTTCAATCTTCTCGATACATTCACGGTTGAAGATAATATCTATCTTCCGCTCGTCCTCGCGGGCAAGAGCTACGATGAGATGCATTCCCGCCTCGAACCGATAGCAAAGCGCCTGGGCATAACGGAGCTGCTCAAGAAATATCCCTATGAGATATCCGGCGGCCAGAAGCAGAGGGCGGCTGTCGCCCGTGCGCTGATAACCGAGCCGCGCATAATTCTCGCCGATGAGCCGACCGGCGCGCTCGATTCAAAGTCCACCGATGAACTGCTGCGCCTGTTTACCGAGGTCAACGCCCTCGGTCAGACTATTCTTATGGTCACGCACTCCGTCAAGGCGGCTTCCTCCGCAAAGCGCGTGCTTTTCATAAAGGACGGCGAGGTGTTCCATCAGATCTATCGCGGCGCCGATACCGACAGCCAGCTCTATCAGAAGATATCCGAGACCCTGACTCTGCTTGCGACGGGCGGTGAGCGCAAATGAAAAAGTTTTTCTATCCGCGCCTCGCGTTTGATGGGATAAGAAAGAACAAGCGTCTCTATCTGCCGTATATTTTAACGCAGATAGGCATGATAATGATGTATTATATCGTCATCTTCCTGCGCTACGGCGAGTCGCTCAAGGGCACATTCGGCGAGGGTACGGTCAACATCGTGCTCATGCTCGGCGGCTGGGTCATCGCTATATTTGCCTGCATCTTTCTTTTCTATACAAATTCGTTTCTTATCCGACGCAGAAAGAAAGAGTTCGGACTCTATAACATCCTCGGCATGGACAAAAAGAATATCAGCATCCTGCTCTTTTGGGAGAGCCTGATAACTTCTGCCATATCGCTCTTCTGCGGTCTTGTGCTCGGCGTCGCGCTCTCGAAGCTCGCCGAACTCGGACTCGTCAAGGCGATAGGCGGCACTGATATCAGCTATGTTTTCCATGTCTCTCCGACTGCAATATTGCTGACCGTCGGCGTTTTCGCCGTTATCTTCCTGCTCCTCTTCATCAACTCCGTGCGCCAGATAATGGGCGCGAGTGCGGTAACTTTAATCAGGAGCGAAAACCTTGGCGAGAAGCCGCCGAAAGCTAACCCGCTTCTCGGCATCATCGGCGCAGTTTTGCTCATCGGCGCATATATTACCGCCGTTGTGATAACAGAGCCCCTGAGCGCGATACTTGTGTTTTTCATTGCGGTTATAATGGTCATCATCGGCACTTATCTTCTGATGATATTCGGCTCGGTGCTCCTCTGCCGTTTCCTGCAAAAGCGCAAGAACTATTATTATAAGCCGAACCACTTCATCTCCGTCTCTTCAATGACCTACAGAATGAAGAGAAACGGCGCGGGACTCGCGTCCGTCTGCGTGCTCGCAACAATGGTGCTTGTCATGATATCCTCGACCACCTGCCTGCTCTTCGGCACTGAGGACAGCATCAACACCCGCTATCCGCGCGATATCGTGCTCTCGACAGGCTTTGATACTATCGACGGACTCGATGACGGCAATATCGAAAAAGTCGCCGCAGGCGTCGATTCCCTTGCCGCTTCGCATAAGGCGAACGCCTCAAATTTTGCGTCCTACAGATCCGTTGTGACTGTCGGCACGATTTCCGACGGCGGCAAGCTGATCGCAGGCGGCACGGGCGTAGCAATCGGTTCAAACTCGAATGCGTATACCTGCTTCGATGTCGTGCCGATAGAGGACTACAACGCCGTCATGGGCACGAACGAAACCCTCGCGCCCGATGAGGTCATAGTCTATGGCTACAGAATGAAGTATAAATATGACACCGTGACTCTCGGCGACGGCAAGACCTACAAAGTCAAAAAGACAGCCGACAGCTTCCTCATTGACGGCGACTCCGCCGTAAATATCGCGTCCTCGATATATATTTTCGTGCCCGACTTCAAAAGTGCAGTCACGGATTTTGCAAAACCCGAAAACCACAACGGGGTGCGCACCGTCAACTATAAGTATTTCAGATTTTTCGATACCGAACTCGACACCGCCGGCGAGAGAGCGCTGTGCAATGACTATATCGACGCGACAAAACCGGTAATGTCGTCTTACGGCAATATGATGTCCTTCTCGATAGACAGCCGCAATGTCGGCAGGGATGATTATTATTCTGCCTTCGGCTCGCTGTTCTATCTCGGAGTCATGCTCTCGGTCGTGTTCATCTTCGCGGCTGTGCTGATAATCTACTATAAGCAGGTTTCTGAGGGTTACGAAGATCAGTCGCGCTTTGAGATAATGCAGAAGGTCGGCATGACTAAAAAAGAGATAAGAAAGAGCATCAATTCCCAGCTGCTCACGGTATTCTTCCTGCCTCTTGCGGGAGCGGGTCTGCATATGATATTCGCGTCTATAATAATCCGCAGAATATTGCTCGCCTTTAATTTCAACAACCCCGTCCTCTTCGCCGTGACAACTCTTGTGTGCTTCGTCGTGTTCGCGCTGTTCTATACTCTTATTTACCGCGTCACCTCCAACGCCTATTATAAGATAGTCAGCGGCGCAAAGGAGAGAGAATAATGAAAAGAGCAGCGGCTGTTCTGCTGACTCTTGCTCTAATGCTCTCGCTCACGGCGTGCATGAGCCGCGGCAGTATGCAGCTCAAACGCGCGGACAGATACTTTGACGATCTGCGCGGCGCGTTCAAAATGTCCGATGTCACGAACAGCGCCAGGCTTATCGGCAAGCGCGAGAACAACGGCAAGGATTGGTTCACCGGCAACTACACCGCGCAGTGTGAGAACGAGACCGGACGCGATACCGTGTTCGGCGGCGCGTCGGCGCGCGACAAGCTGATAAAAGTGAAAGCTTATATCAAAACCGAGTCCGGCAGCGCGGTAATACGCCTGAGAATGAACGGAAAAGTGCTCGAATATACGCCCGACACCGACGGCAGATTCGAACGCGAGTTCATTTTTCAAAACGGCGGCAACTACATCATGATAGATTTCGACCGCTTCACCGGAACAGTTCAGATGACAGCAGAATATGTATAAACAAAAACGGCAGGAACTTTTTTGCAGCTCCTGCCGCTTTTATATAACGCAATATTTGAGCCGTTGTAATTGCCTGATAAATTTGAATTTGCCGCATAATCCGTTCAGGCGCCCCTGTAGGGGAGTCGGCTCGGCGTAAGCCGAGACTGAGGGGGGTGGTTTCGCTTCGCTCAAAGTAAGCAGGGCGGATATCATCCGCCCGCAAAGTGAATAGTGAATAAGTCCGCGATATGGGGATATCATCAACCCCGCGAAGTTTGCACGATTTAATTGGCAAGCAACTTGTAGGGTGCGGTGACTCGATGCAATGATGCCGCGCAAGCGGCACTAAATCTTCTTAAAAGCTTATTATGCCGACCATATAGGCGAACTCCGTTTGACTATTAAAAATGTGCTTCCGGATACGCGCCCGTCGTGACAGCTGAATAGCTTTTCTGCTTGTGTTCTTGAACGATTCGGAATATAAAAATGCCGTCAACCGAACCCGGTCAACGGCATTTTTTCATTCAGCTTTCGTCAACATTAAAGGTGTATTTATCTGTTTTTGTAATGTCCGGCGGATTTTTCGTAGATTGGCGTTTACTGATACACTATCTCCGCCGCCTGCGAGGCGTTGCCTGCGGCGTCATATGCGGTGATGCTGTATACCGTGCCGCTCTGCGCGTTTTCGATAATCGTTGCGGTATCCTCGTTGTATTCGCATCTTGCGAGGAACTTGCCGTCGGCGCATATTCTGTAATATGCTACGCCGAAGTTGTCGGTCGATGCCTGCCAGCTGAGCACGGTGTTCCCGTCTCCGTCAACCGAGAAGCCGAGATCAGTCGGCGCAGTCGGCGCTTCGCTCTCGAGCACATGACCGTGCTTTAAGTAGTCAACATAGGTGTTGTGGAACATCGGATCGACATACACGGGGCTGTAATAGTGGTTGTACGAGAACGTTATGATATTTTCAGCATAGCGCGAAGCTATGTCCATCTGTTTGACGAGCCTGTCGAGCGTCGCAGTCACATCCTGCGTGTTCTCTGTCACGAGCGGAGTAGTTATGCCGGTAGTATTGCTCTTTGCAACAGCGCTTGTGAAGTTCTCGACATTCGCCCAAAGGCGTATGCTCTTTCCGCTGAGCTTCACCGCGTCTGAGTACATTCTCCAGACATTGACGAGATTCTCTTCAATCGTCCAGCCTGCACCGACTGCGTCCTGCGGACAGAAGATATCGTGCTCGCGGAAGTTCACTGATTTTATAAACGAAGCCCAGAAGAGCTTCGCACTCTCGATGCCGGGGTTCGCGCCGTACTGAGAGAAGAACGGGCTTAAAAGCAGGGGAGCGTCCGCGTCCGTGCGCTCAATAGCGTCGATTATCACATTGACGCCCTTCGCAATAAACGGCGACGACAGCTTGACGAGCGGACCGTTGCTCATCTCGGGCGTGAAGTACCAGCCGTAGAAAGCGTCGGGATATTTTGAAACATATTTGTTATATATCTCTTCAATCATGTCGGCGGAGACATTGCACAGCTCGCTGTAGTCCTTGCCGAAGCCGGATTTAGTCCACCACTCGTCATAGAGCCCGAGTCCGACCATGACCTTGATGCCCGAACCCTCGCAGTTCTTCAGCGCGGCTTCAACAACATCCGCAGCGCCGAAAGTCGCATTGGTGAATGTGTCGAGATTCGAGTTGTAGTAGACAGTCCATGTGCCGTCGGAAGCCTTGTGCGCCACATCCTGAATGATGAGGTACTTTATTCCGGCCTCCTTCATCACGCTTATCTCATCCTGCCAGCGCTCGTCGTCCCAGTATGAGCTCATCCAGGACTGGATAAATGTGCCGTTGAACTCGGCTTCGCATTTCTTCTCTGTGGGCATCGGGCATATGAACAGTGCGATGCAGGTGATTATCCTGATAACCGTTCTGAATACGTTTGCCATATTTACCTCCTGTATTGCCTCAAGGGGGCTTTTTTATATTTCGTATACTCCCGAGTCGAGCAGAGCGTATTCTCTGCTCCCGACTCTGAAATATTTGTATACAGGCTCGTTGAATGTGCGGTAGTCGTCGATGGCATAGGTGTTGTTGCCGATTTGCACCGTGCGTATCTTGTGCGAGTCGCGGTTGCAGACATAGATGTTCCCGCGAATAAGAGTTATGCTCGTCGGATACGAAAACGCGCTCTGCGCTCCGCCGCCGATTCTGAGCAGAACGCGGGCTTCGTCTATCGAATAGTTTATTATCGCGTCGCGCTCCGGCACAACGCACCAGAGCGATTTTTCATATGCAACGGGGTTGCACGCCGGCGCGCCCTGATATGTAAATTCATATCGCCTCACGCATGAACCCTCGGGCGTGAAGAGCGAGAATGTCCCGGCTCTGTCGAGAGTGACAGTGCAGTTGTTGAAGAACCTTGTCGGCTGAGCGAAGATAAATTCGCCCTTCTGACCGAGCTCGTCCGCTATGCGCGAACCGTTCTGACCGAATTTGCAGGAGACATATTCGCCCCTTGTTATCGGTGTTGATATGCTTGTCTCGCAGTCATATGAATAGAACGAGACCCTGCACGATCCGTTTTCAAGCATCTTCTTTTCTGCATATATAAAACCCCCGTCGATAGGGGCGATGTCGACAATGTCGGCGTTAAGTATGCGCTGCAACAGCTTTTCCTCCGTTTCCGGCGGCTCTCAGCCCGCAAAAAATGCGGCTTGCGGCCGCTTATATGCTATATAAAATAATAAAAAGCAATCAAAAAAATAAGCCCCGCCGAGCCGGATACGGCAATAGTAACCTGCATACCAAAGCAGGTGGGTGCCGCCCGGCGGGTTCGCGCTCCCTTCTTCCGGCAAAAGCCGGGAGGTCTGCAATCCGCCGCCGGAGACTAAGCTCCCGATTAAAACGTGTTGGGTTAATATGAACCGTATTTATCGCACAGGGCAGGGTGGCTTTATTTTATTCTCCGTCCTCTTCGCTCTCCGAGTCGGTGCGCTCGTCGTCGAAGAAGAGATCGCTCAGACGCTCTTCAAAAGCCTGATAGACTTCTTCAAATTCATCGTCGTCCTCGATCATTGTCAGATATGTTTCGCCGTCCTCCTCAATGACCTTGAGGGGGAGAACCTCGTCCTCGCCTTCGAGAACTTCTTCGCTGTCGTCATATACGGGCAGCAGCGCGACATAGCATCCGCGGTCTGTCTCGATGCGGTCGAGCTCTTCAAAAATGTGCTCCTTGCCTTCCTCGTCAACAACGCTGACGATGTCGGGATTATAATCCTTTGCCATAATAATAACCTCTCATACGGCGGCGCACCGTATATTGCGCGCCGACCGATACAATTTATTTTTTATGTATTTATTTTACCCGTATTGCGCCCAATAGTCAATAGAAAAAGGAAAGACGAAAACAAATTGCCCGAAAACTTTTTGGTATTTTCGTCTTTGATGATGGGCGTTGTGACGCGGGGCTCACATCTTGTGTCTGTAAAGCTAACTTGATATAAAATATTAGAAATGTTGAAAAAATATGTTGACTTTATCCAAAACATGAGCTATAATGAAGATGCAAAGAGGGAGAAGGCTCCCGGCGCTGGGTCGGCGCTGTACCTGAGGGGTACACTCAAAAAATGATTGGAGGCGAGTCCGATGTACAGCGAAAGCGAAAATCAGTACTCCGACCGCCCGTCACAGCTTATCTGAAAGCTCAGCAGAGCAGAATATCAGAAATTTTTCTGTACTCGGAGCTTTTCGTCAGGCGGACTTGAACGCTGAAAGGTGATGGGTGTATCGAGCGGCAACGGCCGCGGCATTTCAGACGAAAACGATAACAACCGTAAGATGTCCGAATTGCGCCGCATCAACGGTAGTCCGGCGCAGCAGAAGAACGGATGATTTACGCTTACCGTTTTATATAGATCGGAAATAATATAAATGTCAAAAAGAAAACCCGATCGTCTGAATGCAGAAAAGTGAATAGTAAAATTACAGCACCGTGTCGGCGGTGCTGTTTTTTCGTGTGCATATAGAAAGAGCAGTTTCAAAAGGAACTGCTCTGAGTCTGTTGAAAAAGTCCGTCATTGCACGGTCTCAAGGCTCCACTGTGTAAGGGGAGCTGTCACGGCAAAGCCGTGACTGAGGGGTTGCCGCGTGAAAGTTCAAAATATCCGGCAATTTTAAAAAAATGCAGCTTGTTCAAAACAATCCCTCCGGCGCTTCGCGCTGCCTCGTTTGCACAAGAGAGGCATAGATTCTGAATCCTATGAAGCCCCCAAAAACCAGATTTATCGATAAGCAAAGAGCAGCCCCGAAAGGAACTGCTCTGAATTTTTTTATTTCTTCATCTCGGCGAGATCGCGGTAGTTGATGAGCTTGATGCCAAGGCTGTCGATGTGCTGCTTCGTCTTGGGGTCGGAGAAGAGCTTGTATTCCCAGACTCTGCGGTGCCAGGAATTTGTGATGCCCTTGAGCTCGTCGCACTCGAGCGCGGGATGGATATAAGTCTCGGTCACGCCCTCGGGGAAGGTCTTGTAGAGCTCGTAGATGTAGTCGCGGTAGTTGTCGTAGCTGTCGTTCTGCGGACCTGTCCACTCGCCGGGAAGCAGGAAGTCGGGGTTCGCTACGCCGACGCTGTGCGCATAGGCGTTGAGCTGACCGACGAGACCCATGATCTGCTCCTTGTCAACTTTTATGTCGAGCATGGTGTTGCTCATCTGAGCGTCGGTGAAAGTGCCGGGGAAGCGGAACGGAAGACCGTATTCGCCGGCGATGCTGAGCACGAGCTGAAGCAGCTCGAAGCGGCCTGTCTCGATGCCGTAGAGCGAGCCCATGTGGTTGTCAAGGTGAGAGGGAGTGAGACCGAGAGCCTTGAGGCGGTTTATCTGAGCGTGGATCTCAGCCGCAACTTCTTTTATGTCGGCGTTCTTCTCAACGTCGATGCTTTCGGGATGCATGAAGCCAAGCTCATCGCGCAGACTGTCGGTGTTGCTCGTGCCGACGGGCGACCAGCGGTATGTAGCCCATTCGCTCGTGAAGGTCAGATGCACGCCGATGGCGAACTGCGGATTCTTCTTTGCAAACTGACATGCCTCATATGCCCACGGGCAGGGAGCCATAATGGTCGAAGAGGTGATCGAGCCGGACTTGAGCAGATCCATAACGGCGAGGTTCGCCGCCCTGCACATTCCGAAATCGTCTGCGTTGATAATGAGATACTTATCCATTGAATAAACTCCTTCTGTTTTATATGAGGGGGAGTGACCGTTTGACCAGAGCCCCCGATTCTGCTTTTTCTTTGTCATGAAAATTATACACTAAAATCTTCCGGATTACAACATTTTTATTTAAACTGTTGTCAAAATGAAAAGAGCCGCATCTTTCGACACGGCTCATATTTATTATTGTATAGCTTACGGGAAAATGCCTCTGATCTTCTTGGTCTTGACAAGTCTGCGAAGAGCGATGATGTAAGCGGAGGTTCTCATCGGATACCCGCGCTCCTCGGTCAGTCCGTAGACCTCGTCGAATGCCTTGAGGAGGATATCTGCAAGCTTGTTGTTGACCTCTTCAAGCGACCAGGAGAGGGACTGCAGGTTCTGTACCCACTCGAAGTAAGAGACGATAACGCCGCCCGCGTTTGCGAGAATGTCGGGAACAACTATCTTGCCCTTGGCGTTGAGTATCTGATCCGCCTCGTAGCTTGTCGGACCGTTTGCGCCCTCGACAATATACTTCGCCTTTACTCTGTCGGCGTTGTCGGCAGTGATCTGACCTTCGAGCGCTGCGGGGATAAGGAAATCGGCATCGGTGTAGAGAAGATCCTCTTTCGCTATCTCGGTCACGCCGTCAGCCTTGTAGCCCTGGAGCACGCGGCCGTTGCCGGCTGCATAGTCGAGCATATCGTGAACATCGAGACCGTCTGCGCAGTAGAACGCTGCGGTGTGGTCGCTGACTGCGACTACCTTTGCGCCGAGGTCGGCTATGAGGTAAGCAGCGGTCGAGCCGACGTTGCCGAAGCCCTGAACGGCGAATGTGCAGTCTTTTATGTCAAGCCCGAGCTTCTCGGTCAGCGCGCGGCAGCAGAGCATGACGCCGCGTCCGGTCGCCTCGGGTCTGCCGAGCGAACCGCCGATTTCAAACGCCTTGCCGGTAACGACGCCGGGGATGGGATAGCCGTATTTCATCGAATATGTATCCATGACCCAGCCCATGACTTCGGCGTTGGTGTTGACGTCGGGAGCGGGAATGTCCTTGTGGGGGCCGATGATCGGCGCTATCATTGCAGCGTAGCGTCTGGTCATTCTCTCAAGCTCGCCCTTGGACATCTGCGACGGGTCGCAGGTTATGCCACCCTTTGCGCCGCCGTAGGGGATGTTGGCAACTGCGCATTTGAAGGTCATCCATGCGGCGAGCGCGCGGACTTCGTCCATATCTACATTAGGATGAAATCTTATGCCGCCCTTGCACGGACCGCGGGTGCTCGAGTGCTGGATGCGGTAGCCTGTGAACATTTTCAGCTCTCCGTTGTCCATGCGCACGGGGAAGTTGACCTTCAGCTCCTGCTCCGGATAACGGAACGCCGCATAGTCGTTCTGATCGATGCCGTCAAGCGCAGCGGCGCTGTCGAGCACGTTCAGAAAGTTTTCATAAGGATTTGCTTTTTTACTCATAATTTTCCACCCTTTCGTGTTGTTTTTGTATCTTGTGCATAAATTATTGCTCTATCGTAAGATTATCACAATAAAAACAATAAATCAATATCTGAGAGTGCATTTTCTAAAATTTATTTAATTTTTGTCCTGCGGTACCGTTAAAACAAAAATATTATTGCACCGAAGTACAAAAATCAAAAAATATTTACACCGTTTTGGGCGAAAAACTCTTTACAAAGCGGTGAAAAAGTGATACAAGTATAACTGGTAGGAAAAGTATAACAAATATCACTTGAATTTCAGAAAGGTGAGTGACCGATATGAAGATGCCGGAGGGCAAATTTATCGCTACCGTGAAGGTCGGCGAAAAGGGTCAGATAGTAATCCCAAAGGGCGTGCGCGATATATTCGATATAAACCCCGGGGACACGCTTCTGATGCTCGCCGACAAGAATCAGGGCATCGCGATAGTCCAGAATGATGTCTATATGAATTTTGCCGATGCTCTGTTTGAGGCTCAGCGCCGCGCGCCCGAGGAGGCGGAGGAATGAACGCTCTTGAAGTTGCCGGATTGAAGAAAAATTATGCCGGATTCTCCCTCAATGTCAGCTTCGCGCTCGAAGAGGGGAAGATAACCGGATTCATCGGCAGAAACGGCGCGGGAAAGACGACGACTATAAAATCTCTGCTCGGCTTCGTCCATCCCGATGCGGGCGATATCCGTTTCTTTTCAATGCCTTTCGCCGAAAATGAGATGAAAATCAAGAGCAGATTGGGCGTCATGCTCGGCGGCGTGAATTACTATCCGCAAAAGCGCCTCGGCACCGTCGCGGCAGTCACTTCGCGCTTTTATCCCGAGTGGGACGACTCGCTCTACAGAAAATATATGCAGCTTTTCTCTCTTGATGAAAGCAAACGCATATCTGAGCTTTCTGCCGGCATGAAAGTCAAATTTTCGCTCGCCCTCGCGCTCTCTCATTCGGCGGATCTGCTTATCCTCGACGAGCCGACGAGCGGGCTCGACCCCGTCTCGCGCGATGAGATTCTTGATATCTTCATCAGCCTTTCGCAGGACGAGGGCAAGACCGTTTTCTGCTCGACTCATATCACGAGCGACCTCGACCGCTGCGCCGATAACATAATCTATCTCAAGCAGGGACGCATCGCGGAGAATGAACCTCTTTGCACTCTGCTCCAAAAATACAGTGTAGTTCAGTTTTCTGCCGATAACGCGCCTAAGAATATTGAACTTATCGGCGCGCGCCGCGAAAAAGACGGCATGAGCGCGCTTGTCAGAAATTCCGAACTGCCCGCAGGCATCGAATCCGCACCCGCCGGGCTTGAGGATATAATGGTGCATATCGAGAGGGAGGGGGAGACAAAATGAAAGAACTGCTCAACAAAGAACTGAAGCTCGTCCTTCATCCGACGAATATCCTGTTTATCCCGCTCGCATTCATGCTCTTTATCCCGAACTACCCATATCTCGTTATTATGTTCTATACCTGCCTCGGCGTGTTCTTCATGTGCCAGTTCGGCAGGGAGAATAACGATGTGTTTTTCACTATGATGCTGCCCGTCGAAAAACGAAAAACAGTGCTCGCCCGCATAATCTCCGTGAGCCTGCTCGAACTGCTCGAAATAGCGGTCTGCGTGCCGATAGCACTCTTGCGCGCTAAAATTATGACCCCCGTCAACGCCGCCGACCTCGATGTAAACATCACGCTCTTCGCGTTCTTCTTTATGATATTCGGCGTGTTCAATATTATATTTTTCCCGGCTTATTATAAAAATGTCAAGCGCATCGGCGTGCCGTTCGCGCTCGGCAGTGTCGCCGTGTTCGTCTTTATCGGCGTTGAAATAGTGCTTTGCCACGCATTGCCGCTCTTTAAAAACAAGCTTGATACGCCCGACCCGCAGTTTTTGGCGGCAAAGCTCGTCACCCTTGCGCTCGGCGTTGTGATTTGGCTCGCGCTGACCTTCGCCGCCTATAAGCGTTCAGCCGCCCTGTTCGAGGAGCAGGATATCTGAAAAATAAACAAACCCGAACTTCCGCAGAATGTTATTTGCACTCTGCGGAAGTTTTGCTTTTGCGATTTTCTGCAATTATACGTTTATGTCTGTTCTGTGTCTAAAAGAAAAACTTTTATGAAAAGAATTGACAATAATGCCCGGATGTAATAATATGTCGTTGTAGGAAAGAATTTTTCGAGCGATTTAACCGAATTTATATTGACGCCAAACTCAAAAAGTATTTATCGGAGGATAATTATGAACAGCATGAGTATCCATAGGTATAAGAACGGAGACAGTTGAGCCCGGCGGAAAATTTTTTCGTCGGGAGATAACAATATTTCAAAATGTGGTATTTTTTAAAGTATTTTATAACACGAATCACACACTCTTATTATTGTTGCTGGATTAAATCTGTAACCGTCATCGCGGTAGGGGATTAAAACCAATCCACATTACCCTTTAGAGTGTAGTATATTGTTCTTAGAGAGGGACTCTAATAACTAATACTTTATTATACAAGAAGGTGAGTTGTTATTACCAAAAATAAGAAATACATTATCGCTCTTGTCCTCGTCTTAGCAATTGCCATTCCAATTGGACTTTATGTTGCTGGAAATTTATATTACTCGGCAAAAAGAATTTATGAGCAAAACTGGAATATTGAACTTCCTGACAAGATGAAAGTAAAGTTTGATATAAAGGATGGAAACAGCTCGCATAATGACGGTGTTCGTTACACTGTATTTGAAGTAAAAGAGCAAAGCGAGTTTTTCAATGATTTTTCATCAAAAAAGTCTCCTGCGTTTGAAGAACATTTTCAAGAAAACATTTCAGGTTTGAAGCTTTCAGATGAAAATCTTCCCAATTGGAATGACAACTATATCTGGAAACAGATGGAACTGTATGAAAACGCTTTGTATATTGTTTTCGATACAGACACCGACACCCTTTTTATTACGCAGAAAACACAATAACCAAAAGCAAGGAGTTGATGAGCTTTGACAAATATAAAAAATAAAATGAAAGTTTTAATATGCTGCATTCTTACAGTAATGATGGTCGTGCCCAGTATGACGGTTTTTGCAGCTAATGAAGCTACCGATAAGGATGTAATAGAAGGTAATATCACAGCCATTGAGAAAGAACTATTAGCGAACAACACGGATGTCATTTCAGAAATCAATGCTTTGATCGCCGACTATACGGCACAATCGCTTAATACAACTGAAGACGCCGATAAATTTGTAGATCTTATCGCAACATTAGAAGAAATGCGTGACGAATATGCACTTTATATTGCGGGTATTTCCACATATAAGTTCCACGCTGTTTACAGTCCTGCTGTTGCTGCGGTAGTTGCATTCTTCAATATGAAGGGATATAAGTTGTCCGCCGAATTATTAACACACGCTAAAAACAATACTAAGATAAATTCCAACTATTATCCTACAAATGGGCAAAGAGTTAAATCGTCTCCTACTTTCGCCAATATTGCCAAAGGCAATAAAATCGTTGGCAGTGCGAATTTTGAAAATTCGGGAAATACGGCACAGAAAGATTTGTACTATGCAATACATACATTTAGTTGGATTAAGCCAAGTGCAAGTAGCAGAACTGTAATAATTCTCGATCGTTATGATTTCGCCCCTGGCGACTACAACGGAGTTGCAGGTATTGCGATTGATACAATGTATAAAGCACAACAGGCTGGTGTCATTATTCCGTATTTTGTCAACATTACTGCCACAGCGTAATTTTACAATAAACGCATTACTCCACAGACTTCCAAACTACTACTTTGTTATATGAGGTGACTGAAATGAAAAAAACAGTTATTTGCATCGTATCGACCGCAGCCGCGTTTGTCCTTGCAACTGCGTTGAACATTCAGAACATGATTTGGGGCGGCACCCCGTCCGTCTTGGGCCTCGTTTTCTCCCTCGTCTTCTGCGCGTGTCTCTTTGTCCTGCCCGTTGTCGCGAAGAATCGTGCGTTCGCTGTTGTCTCGGCGTGCTACACCGCATTCTCGGCGATCGCTTCAATAGCCGGGCTGCTCGCCGTGAAAGGCATCATTTCCGACACGTTGGCGTTGGTGGCTGTCCCGCCGCTTACCGCGTTCTGTGGGCTGAGCTATATCATGAGCGATTACAGCGTTTTCTATTCCGTGCTCATCGCTTTCACGCTCATAGCCGCACTGAATCTTATTTTGACCGCGAGAAAGCCTGCGACGGCAAAGGCATAAAACAACAAATATCAATTCACGGAGCAGACCGGTCAGCCGGCCTGCTCTTTTTATGTCCCGCGCCGAAAAGCCGAACTTTCTGCCGAAACTCTTGATAAAACCGCTATATACATGGTATAATTAACTATTATCGAAAGGAATGGTAACCCTATGCGTAAAAGATGGCTTGCAGCTTCATATGACAAGGATCTCGCGGCTCAGATAGCCGAGGAACACAGCCTCAATCCTATCGCCGCGCTGCTTGCCGTTATACGCGGACTTCGCGACAACGAAGAGATAGAAGATTTCTTCGACCCGAACCCGTTCTTTACTCTCGATCCGTTCGCCCTGCCGGATATGGACAAGGCGGTCGAGCGCATAAATCGCGCGATAGATAATTTCGAGTGCATAGCGATATTCGGCGATTTCGATGCCGACGGCGTCACCTCTACCGCTCTTCTCTATACATATCTTGAGTCAAAGGGCGCGAATGTCCTGTGGTATATCCCGGACAGGCTGACCGAGGGCTACGGTCTGAGCGTCGGCGCGGTCGAAAAGCTCAAAGATATGGGCACTCAGCTGATAGTGACGGTCGATAACGGTGTCAGCGCCGCGGACGCTGCAGAGCGCGCGTATGAGCTCGGCATGGAGGTCGTTATAACCGACCACCACAAAGTGCCCGATGTTCTGCCACGCGCCGAGGCAATAGTCGATCTTCAGCGCGCGGATTGCAGCAGCCCGTTTAAGGAGCTGTGCGGAGCGGGCGTCGCGTTCAAGCTGGCTTGTGCCATGGAGCTCGAGGACGATACAGCCGTTATCGAAGACTTCGCAGACCTCGCCGCAATAGGTACTATAAGCGATGTTGTCAATCTTACCGGCGAAAACCGCGCGATAGTCAAGGCGGGACTCCGCAGCATCAACAACCGCTCGCGCGCCGGAATAAACGAACTTCTCGATGTTGCCGGAGCGGGCAATAAATACGTCAACGCGACTTCCGTTGCGTTCACAATTTCGCCGCGCATCAATGCGGCGGGCAGAATGGGCTCCGCCAACCGCGCGCTCGAGCTTCTGCTCAGCGACGACCCCGAGACCGCAAACGGGCTTGCGCAGGAGATAAATGAGGCGAACAGAACGCGCCAGGCGATTGAAAGCGAGATTTTTGCCGAGGTCGAACAGAAGCTGTTTGAGCATCCGGAGATACGCTATGCCCCCGTCATTGTTGTTGACGGCGACGATTGGCACAACGGCGTTATCGGCATTGTCGCCGCGAGGATTCAGGAAAAATATTCAAAACCGTGCATAATAATTTCGCGCAATACAGAGGACGGCACGGCGCGTGGCTCGGGACGCAGCATCGAGGGCTTCTCGCTCTATGATGCGATAAAAAACTCAAAGCATCTGCTGACCCATTTCGGTGGTCACACTCAGGCGGCGGGACTCTCGCTCATGGCGAAGGATATCGAACAGCTGCGCTCGGAGATAACGGAATATTCGCTTAATACCGAGATGCCGTTTCCGGTTCAGAATATAGATCTCAAAATCAATCCCGCGCATATATCTTTGGATATTCTCGACGCCGTCTCGTCCCTTGAACCTTTCGGCGCGGGCAACCCCCAACCGGTCTTCGGACTTTACGGCATGAAGATAGAGGGCTTTTCTCCCGTCGGCAACGGCAAGCATATGAGAATAACCGTCTCAAAGGGCGATACGCGCATCTTCGCCATGTATTTCGGCATGACCGAGCGCTCGTTTTTTTACAGCGTCGGCGATACAGTTGACCTCGCCGTCAATCTCGACAGGAACGAGTATCAGGGGAGTGTCCGCATCGGCGTATATATCAGGAATATGCGCCCGTCGGGCAGCGACGATATAAAAGTGCTTGAGGGGCTTCGGCTCTTTGACCGCGTCATGCACGGCGAGGAGTTGACTGCTGAGCAGGCGAGAGCCGCTCTGCCGGACAGAAGCCTCTGCGGCGCGGTGTATACCCAGATAAAACGGCGCGGCTCATGGAGCGCCGAGTATGAGATGCTCTGCCTGCGCTCGGGCTTCGGGGCGGATAGAATATGCGCCGTCGCGAGCGCTGTCGAAGTTATGGTGCAGACGGGAGTTCTTAACCGCTCGCCCGCGGGCAGCATCGTTGTCAACGAACAGAGCCCCAAGGTGAACCTTGAGGACGCACAATTGATGAAACATATAAGAAGCTTTTTATAAACAGCGGCAAGATAATGAGGAGTGATCCGATGAGATCGTGGGAAGAAAAAATAAACGGCGAGACCGAGGAGAAGAAGATGAACCGTCAGGCGGATTTCACCGACGGCAGCTCTTCCTTTGACGACGGCTTCGACAAGCTCTACAAAAAAATAAAGACCATGTACCGCGACGACGAGCTTGAAACGGTGAAGCACGCCTATGATGTGGCGAAGGAACATCATAAGAACCAGCTCCGCCAGTCCGGCGAGCCGTATATAATCCACCCGATAGCCGTCGCCTCGATTCTCGCAGACCTCGGCATGGACAGCCAGTCGGTGGCGGCGGCTCTCCTGCACGATACTGTCGAGGATACCGATGTCACAAAGGCGGATATCGAGCTCGAGTTCGGCGACGAGATAGCTCAATTAGTCGACGGCGTGACGAAGCTTGCTAAAGTGCCGACCGAGACAAAGGCAGAGGCGCAGGCGGAAAATATCCGCAAGATGCTCCTCGCGATGTCGAATGATATCAGAGTTATTATTATAAAGCTCGCCGACAGACTGCATAATATGAGAACCATCGGCTATGTCCGCGAAGAGAAGCGCCGCGAAACGGCTCTTGAAACTCTTGAGATATATGCCCCCATCGCTCACCGCTTAGGTATCAGAACGATAAAAGAGGAGCTTGAGGACAGAGCCATTATCTGCCTCGACCCCGTCGCGTATAAAGAGATCGAGGACTATCTCAACTCTCAGAGCGCGTCGCGCAAGGAGTTCCTCGACAGCATAATCGAGAAAATAAAGGAGCGCGTCGATCCGCTCGTCTCTGGCTGCAAGGTCGAGGGCAGAATCAAGAGCGTCCACGGAATCTACCGCAAAATGTATATCGGCGGCAAGACCTTTGATGAGATTTATGATATCTACGCCGTCAGAATAATAGTCGAGTCTGTTATCGATTGCTATAACTGCCTCGGTGTTATCCACGATATGTTCCGCCCGATCCCGAACCGCTTCAAAGATTATATCTCGACCCCGAAGCCGAATATGTATCAGTCCCTGCATACCACCGTTATCGGCAAAGAGGGAATACCATTCGAGGTTCAGATAAGAACCTGGGAAATGCATCAGACGGCTGAATACGGTATCGCCGCGCACTGGAAGTATAAGCTCGGCGGCGGCACCGCGAGCGGCAACTTCGATAAGCGCCTTGCGTGGATTCGCCAGATGCTCGAGAGCCAGAGCGATTCCGAGGATGTCGAGGATATCGTCAGAACGATAAAGAGCGACCTCGTCCCCGAAGAGGTGTTTGTGTTCACTCCCAAGGGCGATGTTATAAACCTGCCCATAGGCGCGACCGTTATCGACTTCGCCTATGCCATTCACTCCGCCATCGGCAACCGCATGACCGGCGCAAAGGTCGACGGGCGTATTGTGCCGATTGACTATCAAGTAAAGACCGGCGAAATAGTCGATGTCTTAACTTCGTCTCAGCCCGGCAAGGGACCGAGCCGCGATTGGCTCAAGATAGTCAAGACGAGCGAGGCGCGCAGCAAGATACGCAACTGGTTCAAGAAAGAGCGCCGCGACGAGAATATCGCCGAGGGCAAGGCGGAGGTCGAGCGTGAGTTCAGACGCAGCTTTATCCGCCTGCCGGATGACGAGATGAAGTCGTTCCTCCAGCGCATCGCGGAGCGTCAGCATTTCGACACGGTCGAGGATTTCTATGCCGCTATCGGCTACGGCGGCGTGTCGCTCATCCGCATGATGCCGCATATAAAAGATGAGTATAACAAGATAGTCAAGGCGTCCGCTCCGCCGGAAATAGTGCTCACCCAGCCGAAAAAGCGCGTCAAGAGCAGCGAGGGCGTTATAGTCGAGGGCATCGACAACTGCCTTGTCAAGTTCTCGCGCTGCTGCAATCCGCTCCCGGGTGACAGTATAATCGGCTTTATTACCCGCGGCCATGGCGTGTCGATCCATACGCGCGACTGCAGCAATGTCCCGAAGGATCTTGAACATTGCGGCGACAAAGACAGATGGATAAACGCATATTGGGACAGCGCCATAAAAGAGGATTTCCGCGCAACGCTCATGATATCCTGCCTCAACAGGGTCGGTATGCTCGCGGATATCTCCGTCCAGCTCGCCAATATGCACGTTATGATAAATGATATAAACACAAGGAATTTCAAAGACGGCAGAAGCACGTTCTCTATGACCATAACCGTCTCGGGAATCGAGCATCTCAAGA
>ENA-ORRU01000811-ORRU01000811.1-human-gut-metagenome-genome-assembly--contig:-NODE-811-length-21522-cov-2.797736_pt1 | contig 21522 bp, 16 predicted proteins | sample MGYA00242184_ERZ509151 | MGnify/ENA primary metagenome ERZ509151 (study PRJEB26280, sample SAMEA2338667) | human gut metagenome | biome: human gut; feature: human-associated habitat; material: faeces... | reverse complement strand
GGAATGAACGGACGCCAGAATGGAAAAGGCGCAAGCAGATGGCGCAGGTGAATCTGGAAATCGTATTATCCCTCCGCGTCCGTCAACCCCGTCAAGCCCTCCTGCGTGCGCAGGTTGACGTAGCTGTTAAACACCTGCTCCACCTTCTGCGGATTCTCCTCGACCACGAACGTCATGCCGCCGTCGTCCGTCGGCTCGATGCGCGTCACCAGCACCTGCTCCTCGCCGTCGGGGTTGTCCTCCATCTCCAGCAGCACGGCATATTCGATGTCGTCCAGCGGAATCACCGCGCCGAAGCGGAAGCGCATCACCGTGCCGTCAGGGGCGGTCAGCTCAATCAGCGGTTCGCCCATTGCTTCCAGTTTGCTGCCCTCGTCGTTATTCGCCATCGCCGCTGCCCTCGTTCACCAGCTGGAGAAATTTGTCGAACACCGCCTGCTGAACGGCCTCATCTTCCACCTGAATGTAGCTTTCCGTGCCGTCTTCTTCCTGCGCGACCTGCATGATGAACACCTCGCACTGCCCGTCCTCCGGCGCATCCGCCTCGGAGAGCGCAATGTACAGTTCGCCATCGTGCTCAATCGTCGCCAGATGCTGGAAGCGAACCGGCTCACCCGTCTCGTCGTCAATCAGTTCAATGATGTTGTCCTGTTCTTCCATTTTCGCTGCCTCCTGTTGCTGCTGGTTGCGGCAGGTGTCCAGATACTGCTGCAAAATCCGCCGCCGCTACCTTGTCCACATTGTGCTTGCGCTCCGCCCGGTGCATGTTGCCCTCGATGAGCGCGTTCGTCGCGGTCACGGTCGTCAGGCGTTCATCCTGATAGACGACCGAAAGCCCCGCTTTTTCCAGTTGTTCGCAAAACGCTTTGACCTTTTCGGACTGGAAGCCCGCCGTACCGTCCATATTCAGCGGCCAGCCGGAAAGCACCTGCGTCGTGTCGTAGCGCTGGCAGATTTCCACCACCTTGCGCACGTCCGGCCCGTAGCCGATGCGGTAGATGGTGTCGATGGGCGTGGCAATCAGGCGCGACGCGTCCGAAACCGCCACGCCGATGCGCGCGTCGCCGATGTCCAGCGCGATAATCCGTTCGTTCATGTTTCTTTATTTACTCCGCGTATTTTTCCGCGCCCTTGCCCGCCACCGCAAGGCACGGCTCGGCGGTCAGGACCTTGTGCGCCACGTCCATCACCATTTCCGGCGTCACGGCTTCGATGGCGGCAATCGTCTTTTGGTGGTCAGTCGGATGGCCGTTGAGCAGCGTTGAGCGCCCCATCGCCTGCATCCGGCTACCGGAGCTTTCCAGCCCCATCAAATAGCCCGACCGAAGCTGCGTTTTGCTGTCGCGGAACTCCTTGTCCGTCATGCCGTCCTTCAGGAAACGCTTGAGTTCGCTGTCGATTTCCTCCAGCACCTTATCGCCGTTCTTCGGGCTGATGCCGGCGTAAATGCCGTATGTGCCGATGCCCTGATACGAGTTCGGGTAGGTGTAGATGGAGTACGCCATGCCCAGTTCTTCGCGGATGCGCTGGAACAGCCGGGAGGACATCGCGCCGCCCAGCACGTTGTTCATCACCGCGACGGCATACACGTCGTCCGTGCCGTAAGCGAATCCCGGATAGCCAAGGCAGATGTGCAGCTGCTCGGTGTCCTTTTCCTTCACAACGCGCCGTCCGGTCAAAACCTGCTGTTTCGGCACAACGAGTGCGCTTTCGCCGCCCTGCCAAGTGCCGAAGTATTTTTCCATCAGCGCCTGCACCTGCGCGGGCTCATAGTTGCCCGCCAGCGCCACCACCGTTTCTCTCGGCAGGTAGTGCTTGTTCTTGTAGTCCATGAGGTTCTTGCGGGTGTACGCCGCCACCTGTTCCGCCGGCCCCAGAATCCGCTGCCCCCGCGACTACGTGCCAAACTGCGCCTTTGCCAGCAGGTCATGCACCAAATCTTCGGGCGAATCCTCGTCCATCGAGATTTCTTCCAGCACAACGCCGCGTTCCTTGTTCAGCTCCTTCTCGTCCATCGTCGCGTTCATCACCATGTCGGCGATGATGTCGATGGCGAGCTCGATGTCCTCGTCGATGACCTTGGCGTAGCAGCAGGTGCAGTCCTTGCCCGTGAAAGCGTTCAGCTGCCCGCCGACCGCGTCCATTTCCTCGGCAATCTGCCGGACGGTGCGCTTCGTCGTTCCCTTGAAAATCATGTGCTCAATGAAGTGGGACAGGCCGTTTTCTTCCGGCGTTTCCATCATCGAACCCACATGCATCCACGCGCCGATAGACACCGACCGCAGATGCGGCAGGCGTTCCCCCAGCACACGCAGGCCATTGGGCAGCACCCATTCATCACGCATACATTCATCAGCTCCCGCTACGTTTTTCAGTATGCTATCCATTTGATTCCTTTCTGATGCACAATTGCATCGTTTCGTACGATTCCCCCGAAAAAGCAGAAAATTCGCAAAAGCCCGGTGCAATCGCAGGGACTTTTGCGAATTTCTATGATAATCCAGTTTTCTAATGTTCCAGTTACGACCTACTATGCAAGTGGCGATCGCCGAAGGGGTCAAGGGGGCGATCGGAAAGCCCCCTTGCGTGCCCGCAGGCGCGTCTCCCTGCAACAAAAGCGACCTTTTATGCAGAAAATTCAACCAAATCAGCAATCAACCACTGAAAGGTTGTCGGAAACGCGATTAGTTCCGACCATCCCGACGCGGAGGACGCGCGCGGAAGCCTTCCGCACGACGCGGGGCAGCCGCGGCGGTGTTGTCGTAGGTGATGTCGTTGCGCACGAGGTTCACACGACCCTGCGCGTCGATTTCCGCGACCTTCACTTCCAGCGTGTCGCCAATCTTCACGACGTCCTCGACCTTCTCCACGCGGTGGTTCGCCAGCTTGGAGATGTGAATCATGCCGTCCTTGCCGGGCAGCAGCTCGACAAACGCACCGAAGTTCATGATGCGCACGACCTTGCCCGTGTACACCTCACCAACCTCGATGTCCTTCGCGATGCCCTCGATGATGCGGCGCGCCTTGTCGGCAGCTTCCGCGTCGGGGGTGGAAATGAACACGCGGCCGTCGTCCTCGATGTCAATCTTCACACCGGTTTCGGCAATAATCTTGTTGATCATCTTGCCGCCGGGTCCGATAACCTCGCGAATCTTCTCCGGATTGATGGTGAAGCGGACAATCTTGGGCGCGTACTTGCTCAGTTCCTTGCGCGGCTCGCCGATGCAGCTGAGCATCTTTTCGAGGATGAACAGGCGGCCCTTGAGCGCCTGCGCCAGCGCGGTTTCGAGAATCGTGCGGTCAATGCCCGCAATCTTGATGTCCATCTGGATGGCGGTGATGCCGTTCATGGAACCAGCGACCTTGAAGTCCATGTCGCCCAGGAAGTCTTCCAGGCCCTGAATGTCGGTCAGGACAGCCACCTTGCCGGACTCCACGTCCTTAATCAAGCCCATCGCGACGCCCGCGACCGGCGCGTGAATCGGCACGCCCGCGTCCATCAGGGACAGGGTGGAACCGCACACGGACGCCATGGAGGACGAGCCGTTGGAGGACAGGATTTCGCTCACCAGGCGCATTGCGTAGGGGAACTCTTCCTCAGAGGGGATGACGGGCAGCAGTGCGCGCTCCGCCAGTGCGCCGTGGCCGATTTCGCGGCGCTTCGGGGAACCGACGCGGCCGGTCTCACCAGTGGAGTACGGCGGCATCTCGTAGTTGTGCATGTAACGCTTGGACTGCGGACCGGACAGCGCGTCGATCTGCTGCTCCATCTTGAGCATGTTCAGCGTGGTGACGCCCAGAATCTGGGTCTCGCCACGCTGGAACAGGGCGGAACCGTGCACGCGAGGCACAATGTCCACCTCGGCGGACAGGGTGCGGATGTCGCGCAGGCCACGGCCGTCGATGCGGTAGTCCTGGGTCAGGATGCGGCGGCGGACGATCTGACGCTGCAGTTCCTTGAAGGCGTTACCGAGTTCCTTGTCCTTCTCGGCATCGTCCATATCGGTGAACTCGTCCGCGAGCACCTCGCGCACGTGCTCCTTGATCTCGTGGATGCGGTCCTGGCGCGGCAGCTTCTCGGCGATGGAGAGGGCCTCGTCCAGATCCTTGTGAGCGATCTCGTCGATGCGGGCGTACAGCTCGTCGGTGTACTCCGGGAAGAGCTGGAATTCCTTGGTCTCCTTGGCGGCGATCTTCTTGAGCTCGTCCTGAGCCTCGCAAATCACCTTGATGAACGGCTTGGCGGCCTCAAGACCACCGGCAACGACTTCCTCATCGGGCTTGGTCTGACCCTCGTCGTAGATGAGGTGCCAGGCGTTCTTGCCGGCACCGGCCTCGATCATGGCGATGGCAACATCACCGTTCTCGATCACGCGGCCAGCGACCACAATCTCGAACACGGCGCGCTCACGCTCGCTCCAACGCGGGAAGGCGACCCACTGGCCGTCGATCAGCGCCAGACGCACACCGGAGACCGGGCCTTCGAACGGCAGGCCGGAGATCATGGTGGAAGCGGAAGCGGCGTTCAGGGCGATGACATCGTAAGCGTCATCAGGGTTCACGGCGAGCACGGTCTCGACGACCTGCACTTCGTTGCGCAGGGTGTGCGGGAACAGCGGACGCAGCGGGCGGTCGATGATACGGCAGGCGAGGATGGCCTCGGAGCTCGGGCGGCCTTCACGACGGAAGAACGAGCCCGGGATCTTGCCGGCAGCGTACATCTTCTCTTCAACATCGACGGTCAGCGGGAAGAAGTCGTAGTTCTCCTTCGGGCTGGAACCGGCGGTGGTCGTGGACAGAATCATCGAATCATCGTCAAGATAGGCGGCGACGGCACCATCCGCCTGCTGGGCGAGACGACCGGTCTCGAAGCGCAGCGTGCGCTTGCCAAACGATCCATTGTCGATTACGGCCTCAACGGCCTTGATTTCGGGACCCTCCATAGGGTTCCTCCTTCTTTAATTTTCTATTTATTCCTACATACTGTGTTGCGGTTTGGCGACTCGCTTGAACCGCAACTGTCCTCTTCAGCGGACGTCACATACCTTGTTTCGACTGGCCCCTTGGCCGTCGTTCCTCGTGTCAACCCCTTCATTCGGGTTCTCTCGTCGGCCTTACCTGCTGGCCTATCCTCTAACCCTCTTGCCGTTGTTGCCGTTGGCTGGCGATATGTAAAACGCCCGAGCACCATCCTAGGTACTCGGGCGGAAGTCTTCAATTATCGACGCAGACCCAGACGCTCGATGAGGGAACGGTAACGGTTGATGTCGACGCGCTTGAGGTAGTCAAGCAGGCGACGACGGTCACCGATCATCAGCTGCATGCCACGACGGGAGTGGTGGTCGTGCTTGTGCTCCTTGAGGTGCTCGGTCAGGTCGGCGATACGCTTGGACAGCAGAGCCACCTGGACCTCCGGAGAGCCGGTGTCACCTTCATGGGTCGCGTACTTAGCGATGATTTCCTGCTTTTCTTCAGCCGTCAGTGCCACGGCATCCTCCTTATATTGCTGCGCGGTGCTACCGGCCCGATGCCGGCGCGCTCTCTATCCGCGGGCGAAATACGCCAAGGGTCAATTATACAGGAGCACCAGACACCACGAATCAGACCAACGTCAGCAGGCCGCCAAACATCACAACAAGCAAAGCAATCGTCTCAATCACAAAAAATAAGATAAACGACGCCCAACTGCGCGTCAGCACATTCAACGGCGACTCTTTTTTAATCGTCACCAACAATCCCACCCACAGCACCGCGAAAACGGCAACGCCAATACCAACTGGAATAATGCCAAGATTCGCCGCATTCGCCAATGCCGACGACTCTCCGTACACCACATATGTCGCATACCAAAAATCAATTTTCAGAATGCACAGGCCGGCAATGAGTTGCTCCGCCGCCAAGCCAATCACAAAAACCGCGCCCCACAAGCGCCGATGGGCGTCAACAACCAGCAGACCAAGGCCGGAAACGGCAATCAGCGTCACCGTCCAGGCAACAAACGCGGCGCCGCGCGGCTCAAGCGCGCTCAAATTATCAAGCAGCCACTGCGTATCGTTCACCGCAATCGCACGCCCCCACCAATACGGCACCACAATGGCCGCAATCACCAGCAGCGCATAAGCCAGCCACAATGCAGGATGCGAGCGCTTACGCTCAATATCGGCCAGCGACAGCGTCGATTCGGGAATGGACGCCACCGGATGCTTGGAAACATCGTTATGTTTGGAAACATCGTTGGGCATGGGCGAAACACCATCGGACCGCGTATCGATTTCAGCCTGCACCTCACCGCTCGCCTGCTGGTCGACCGGCTGTTTCTCCACGCTGGAATTCACCGCCATCTACGTTTACCTCGCGTTCGTTGTTCGACGCCACACCTGTCTGCACAATGCGTCGTCTCATGCCGCGACGCCCATGCTAGGACGGTATTGTATCGTGAGTGCGCCATACGATAATGACATGGCGCCGGACATAACGCCGCAATACCTGATTTTCGCTAATCGCAACCATGCTTCGGCGGACGACATAAGCCATACATATGTTCATAAGGGCGAACCATATCCGAATTACTCACTCCGCTAACATCACCACATAACGGCAACATAGATACACAGCCATACTTGATATCAGGAGAACGCCGTCGATTCGAAATGAAAACTGCCAGCCGCCCACACACCAGCTCCTTTGTTTCCAAAATCGCACATTCTACGCCGATGTCATGCTCCACCATGTCTCACGCCGCGGTCTCAACATAACAGGATGGGTTGTACGAATCCACGTTGCCGAGCATTCGCACAACCCACCATTGCGACACATCACTGATTCCGCACATTCAATCGCTGCAACCAACAGGCTGCGGCGATATTTCAGCGCGAAGAGCGGCGTATCCGAATGACACTGATGCCAGCCAGCATCAGGGCAATTGCAGACAGCACCATCGGTGTTACGGACGAACCAGTTGATGACAGTTCAGATGAATTATCATCAGCAGTAGAAGACTGTTGCTGGCCGCCATCACCGGTCTGATCGCCGTTACCCGACTGGTTACCGTCACTGGTCTGATCACCATCACCGGTCTGATCACCACCACCAGGATTTCCGCCATCACCAGACTGACGGTCAACCGCCAATTGCGCGAGCTGCAAACTCAGTGCACGCTGCGGGGCATCCACCTCATTTTGCGTGGAAGGATCGGATGCCAACGCCTGCTTTGCCTTATCAAGTAGCGTGAGCATCTTATCCCACTCATCCATAGGATATTCCGCAGACTGCAGAGAGTCAGCCTGATCAATGGCCGAACGCAGCTTAGACGTATCCACAGCTTTGCCGTCAGAAGTCAACACGTCGCTCAAGTCATAGTAATCAAAATCGACATAACCACCCGTATTCTCCTTGGCGTAATTGAACAAGCCGATTCGATACCCCTTAAAGTGCGACAAGCTCCAATCGTAAGTCAGCGGCCCCTGCTCGTCGCCAAGCTTGGACCATTGCTTACCGTCCAGACTGTACCAATACTGAATCGTCAACTTACCACTCGCATTATCCAGTGTGTTGTCCGACTTGATCCACACATTGGTCGCATCATCTGGCAATGTCACTGTGCCGCCCGATACAAAGGCCTCTTCAGCGTCACGATCAATCGTATCGTCAACGATATTACCGTCCGCGTCCTTCACGCCATTGTCGTAGACACGCTTGACCACACCCAACGTTCGCTGTCCATTTTCTTGACGCACAGCGGCATAGGCAAAACTACGGGTATATGTAGCGAGGCCTGCGGTGTCTCCATCCTTCATATGACTGACATCCATGTGGGTTTCCACAGACATGGATCCGCCAAAGGTACGCTGCGACAAAACGTTACGGGCGGTTTCAAAATATGTCAGGTCGCCATAAGTGCCTTTCATATATTTGGCCGTGGCGGAAACCTTGTGCCCATTGGTCAAACGCAACCAGCCTTCACGATCAGTGAGAGACCAATATCGGTTATCTGGATTATGTCCCCATTCCCATACCAAATCAAGATTCGAACCATTGGGTTGGTATTCTTCGGCGACCGGATATTCCTTCTCATCAGCAAGACCGATCAGGGAAATATCGTCGATGACGTAATCCATGCACGTGCCTTCCGCACCCCACGCGGTTTCGACAATGAGTTTGGAACCTTCCACATTAGCGTCGGATGGGATGGAGAACTCACCTGTGATAGTAGTCGTCTCCCCACGTTTCACTGTTCCTGTGGCCACACGATTAATTGTGCCGTCTGCATATTGAATCGCCACATAAAACAGGTGGGAAGTCACAGCCGATGAATCGACGCCGTCCATCTCATGGTCGTATCGAATCGTTGCACTGGCACGATATGTCACGCCCTGCTGCAATTTTCCATCCATAGATTGACCCGGGCCAGCGCCATTGTATTCGCCACGATTCGTCACAGCAAGACTCGTGGTTCCAGAAAGAGAACCATCCGTAATCGCGGTAAGCGTACCATTCCACTGAGGGGTCCACGATTCAGTCCCGTTTTCGAAATCGCCATTGTCCACCAGCTCGATTCCAATCAGAGAATCGTCAACCTGAGGAGGCTCCTCCAGAGTCCACCAATCCTGATCCTGATAAGACTGATGAGGCGCGTCATTATCAAAATCGTCCGAATTGACCAGGGAACGCTGGCGAACCAGATTCTCCAAATCAGCAGGCAAATCAATCAGTTTGTCGTAGGTGTCCGACGCGCTTACCTGATTATTGTCCCCAAACACAGGCCATCCGTCATCACCCCACGTTGCAGGAATCAAACCGGGAATACGTCCGGTCGGATATGTGTCTCGGAAGAAGAATCCATGCCAAGACGTCGTGCCATCACCGTTGTCGACTTCAACAAGGCTACCTTGTGCGAAAGCACCTAGATAATACTTTTTGGCTTCGTATTTGGAGCCATCAAGCAAATCAGTGGTGCGCAGCAGCATCACCATACGACCGTCTTTGCCCCAGTAAATCGTTGGAGTATAGAAATAATCACCGATTTTGAAAGTCTGAGATCCTTCAAATCCGGTAGGAGTCTCACCAAGATCATCAGTGAACTGTTCGGCAGAGATGATATTCTCATGGCTCTCCACCACCGTGGTTAAATCATCGGACAGCCTATATTGGTTGACGCCGGAGATAATCCAAGGACTCCCTTGCTCATCAAAATACAATGACGGATCATGGAATCCCCGATTAAGGGCAATCTTCGTCCAAGGACCATTCTCAATATCATCGGTGTAGTAGATATAAGCGCCATTAAGGTTGTTCGTATTGAATAACACGTAGAAGCGGCCATTGTGATAGCGCAGCGACGGAGCCCACTCGCCTTCGCCATACGAGCTAGCTCCATTGCGCAAGGATGAAGCATCGCTCATAGAAATGCGATCATACACGTACGTGACTATCCACCAATTGACCAGATCATAGGATTTCATAATTGGAGATCCGGGACTGAGCTCCATAGTGGTACTCACCATGTAATACACATCACGACCGTCTTTGTTATTCGGATCGTCCTTCGACACACGAATAACACTGATATCCGGAACATCCGTGTTCAACATGGGAATGGAATACGTGCCATCACCGCTATCAGTCGTGGTGTAACTGCCATCCGATGGCGTTGAAGATGGCGTTGAATCATCCGCAAAGACCGGCATTGGCGCCAAAATCAACCCACAAGTCGACAACACCGCGATAGCACTAGCCGAAATTTTTTGTCGTAAATAATTCATAAGTCTTTTAACCTTTCATGATAAGCACTCAACATCGAGTGCGTATTCCAATAGCATGCCCGCACAAATCAGCAATGAATGACGATAAGACATTCCCGCATATGGATAAGTGATGGACATTACCACTGCCAAAACTTACGCTTGAACAAGTACCAGTTCTAGGTTTCATGTGCGGTCATCCCGAGGCTGCCGCTACGGGATGACCGCATTACCAAGAGGTAACTAGCGCATCTCGCGACGCACTCGCGCTACGATCACACCAGTGAGAGCCAAGCAAGCGACAATCACAGCACCAGGCAAGACAGAGGAACCGGTTTGTGCCAAATCCACGCCATCCGTGTCATTGGAGCCGTCGGCATTGCCATCAGTGGAATCATCAGCCAGCTTCAGACCGGCACGTGCACTATTCAATGCAGCAAGCGCATCTTGAACCTGCTGTTCAGTAGCGGATTCATCCTGCAATACCGCCTGAGCCTTCTGCAATGCGTCAGCAAACACCTTCCAGCTCTCTTCCGTGTAATCGGAAGCGTTCAGGCCGGAATTCTCATTCACTGCGCTCTGCAAATCAGACTTGTCCACCGGAGTCGAAGGAGTTTCATCCTGCGACTCCGTGAAAGTGTACGTAGTGATGTCGTACAGCTCATCCTGAGCATTCGCACCACCATCGGATTTGAAGGAGAACACCACATGATGCACCCCTGTCACACCCTCAAGGGTGGTCGTGTAATCGGCGTACTCGGATCCATCACCGGCAGGAATCGAAATAGAAGCCACAGGTTCGGAATCCGGATCATCAAGACGAATCTCAAGGATGCCTCCGGCTTTGCCAGCTGCAGTCACAGTCAGCGAAGAGGCGCCGTTATTCCCGAAATCGACATTCGCCAAAGACGTCCACTCACCATTATTAATATTGCTGAGCTTCTGACCTTCGGAATTGTCTGTAGTCATATCGACCACGCGCACACCAGAAGTCAGGTCATATGCGTTCTGAATGCCGGAATCCCATGCAATGGTGGAAGCTGGAATGCCTCCATCTTGATACGCGTCCAGATTCTTCACCGAAGAGAGACCCTCATATGTCATTGCAATATCGGCAATGGAACCATCCTCGTTAACCGTAATCGGATCGAGATGAGTATTTCGGTAGCCATGCGCCGAGTCAAGATTACCGCCGTTCATCAATTCCTTTGCCACCGTTTGCGCATGGTAGGTCATATACCACTGGTCGCCAAGTTGAACCATCGCGTGATGATTGTTGCCGCCAACACCGAAATACGTGCTCGGATTCTTCAGAATCTCACCCTGATAAGTGAACGGCCCCATCGGGTTGTCTGAAGTCATATACGCGATATTGCCGTAACCGACCGTGTTACCATCAATTACGTTGTCATGGCTGAAATTAGTGCAATACGAGTAGTAATAAGTACCACCTATCTTGGCAATCCCGGAGTCCTCAAACATGGCAGGTGCGTCTATGGCCTGAGCCTCACCTTCGGTATGCAGCATGTCATCGGACAGTTTAATAACGCGAGCCGTGTTCGGATGTTCTTCCTCGCCTGTCGGAACACCACCTCCGTAATACAGGTAGCCCTGCCCGTCATCATCCACGAACACCGCGGGATCAAACAGCCAGACCACACCAGCGGATTCAGGAGTACCGCCCTTAATCAACAGCTCACCGGTTTCGTCCTTCCACGGACCAACAGGAGAATCCGAGGTCAGCACACCGATACCGCTGCCGCCATTGGCGAAATACAGGAAGAACTTCTCTTTACCGTTGATGGTCTTATGAGCGACGGCAGGAGCCCAGGAATTGCTGGCCCAGGTGGCCACCCCCTGTTCTCCAGCCACACGAATGTAACCCTCATTACGCCAATTGACCATGTCATCACTGGACAGAACATTGATGGTCTTTACTTGAGCGAACGAATTGTCCTTGATCTGCCCAGTACTGTCATATTCATAGTCATAATTCAACGAGCCATCAGCATTCACAGAAGTGCCATCACCCGTAGTGTAGATATATACGCGTCCGTTGTATTCCATAGCCCACGGATCGGCGCCATACCAATAATCGATAATCGGGTTTGAATAGTCGCCGAAAGCCTTGGCTGCCGTTGCCGTACCCGTAGTCGGCGGCACGAATGAGGAACCAGAATCCGAACCGGTTACGGAAATGTCGTCGACAATGAAGTCGGCATTGCTCGTGCCATACTTGTTTTCAATCACCAGCGAGGGACTGGTGAAATCACCACTACCACCTAACGTTCCAGTACCTGAAATTTGTGTCCACTCACCCGCTTTCGCCGTTCCGGTCGCAATCTGGTCACATCCGGAACCATTACCCGAACAAACAGTGATATTGAATTCACCGTCTTCCGTGGCCTTGACCCACATACTTCCGGTATATGTCTGTCCTTTTTCCACCTTGCCATCAAGAGACTGGATTGCACCAGCATCAGAGGATGTACGATCAGTAACGCTCAAGGCGCCACTGCCACCATGCACATCATCCGCAGTGACGGCAATGGACGATGCGGAGCTATTCCACACCGTTCCAGACTTCCAACCATTAAGATCGTCTTCGAATCCGCCGTTGACGACCAATTCGACGGGTTCATCGGCCGACGCCGCAGTCACTCCGATAGTCGCTGGAAATACAGCCCCCATGCAACACAGCACGGATGCAGCCGCAGCAGCAACCACACGACCGGTTTTCCTTGTTTGCAATATGTGAATGTTATAAACCATTCAGTTCCCTTTCCTGAATGATGGAGGGCGACTCCCCCCCCCCATCATTTTTTCTTCGCCGCACAATCGAATCCCACGTTGGTTACGACCACATCGCGGCTCATTGCAAAGCCATGCCAGAGGAACGTCCCTCAAGGGCAACCATGCAACAGCCATTGTATAAATGAGCGCATTTCACTCGCGATCGTCCTTGATAACAAATTGATAACGATATGCACAATGAAAATAAGTTCACATAAACGCAACGCAACACATCAAATATGACAGTTTCATATGCCAATTACACACTTTGCATAACATATTTCAACAAAGAATGGAGACGTACAAGCGAACTCATCTGATGCCACCACTCATCGCCTATAAAGCTGGCGTGTCGCGCCACAATAACATCACAGCCGATAAAACGACACCCCGAAGTTGAGCCTCATTCAACAATGCGGCCAGCTTAGACACACAACCAACGCTTCGCTTCATAGCACCGAACATTGATTCCAGCACAGTCACGACCATCTTCTTTGAAGGCAATCGTGTTTACGCCCCGGGTTCTAAATAGAAGTGCAACACCTTGTCTAAGGTTGGAAGTGTTCGAAGTTTCTAACTTAAGAAGGTGTTGCACTCATGGGTCAACAGTATTCGCACCTGTCGTCCGAGGAGAGGATCCTGATCGAGAAGCTGCATTGCGAACAGCATCTGAGCATTCGGCGAACCGCGGAGAGGATCGGCCGGGACAAGTCCACGGTGTCACGCGAGCTGAGGCGCGGCCTGTGGTTCGCGTCCAACGAGAACGGGTCGTACCGTCCCTACCGGCCGAAACGGCTGAAGACCGGGCCGTGGACCTCGGGTCCGTTCTATTCGGCGCTGGCCGCGCAGAGGAAGGCGGACCTGCGCCGGCGCGGATCCCGCAAGCCGCGTCGCATGGACTCGGACCGGCTTCGCGCCTGGGTGCTGGACTCGCTGCGCAGGGGGTGGAGCCCGGAACTGATCGAGGGACGGTTGAAGGCCCGGTACGCCGGCGACCCGTCGATGCGGATCAGCCACGAGTGCCTTTACCAGTGGATCTACGCCAAGCCGCAGCGGGCGCTGGACCTGCGCCAGTACCTGGCGCGCGGCAGGAAACGCCGGACGAGGAAAAAGGGCAGGAAGGCGAAAGGGCCGCGCATCCCGATGCGCGTGCCCATCGCGGACCGGCCCGAGGCGGTCGGATCCAGGAAGGGGTTCGGCCATTTCGAGTCGGACACGGTGGTCGGCGCCGCGCCGTCGAGGCGCTGCATGAACACGCAGGTGGAGCGCAGGAGCCGCAGGCTGTTCGCCCGGCTCGTCGACGACAAGAGCGCGTCCGCCACGGCCAGGGCCGAATACGAGATCTTCAAGGACATCCCGCCGGCCGCGCGCGTCGACCGCACGTGGGACAACGGCACGGAGGCGAGCCTGCACATGCTGGTGGACGAGGCGCTGGGCATGCTCACGTACTTCGCCGACCCGTACAGTTCCTGGCAGCGCGGCAGCAACGAGAACAGGAACGGCAGGATCCGCCGCTATCTGCCCAAGGGAACCAGTTTCGAGGATCTCACGCAGGACGAGCTCGACGCGATCGTCGGTGAGATCAACGACACCCCGATGAAGCTCCTCGGCTACAAAACGCCCAACGAGGTATGGGACGAGGAGATCGCCAAGCTACAATCGAAGGCAGCCAGCCCGAACACAAGCGTTGCGCTTACAAATTGAATCCGGCCCGCCGAGGCATTCGCCGACGAACTGCTATAATTGCAGGACCAACAGGGGGTGTTGCACCTCTAAATAGACATCGGGCACACGGTTTGCGCGGTGGTGAGCAGTGAGCGGTGAGTACTGAGCGACGTACGGCAACTCACGTGCGCTCACACAGTGGTGAGCAATCCGCCGAACAACACCACGAGCAGGGCGATGGTTTCAATCACGAAGTACAGAATGAAACTCGCCCAGCTTTTGGTCAGTACGTTCAGCGGCGAGGTCTTCCGGATAATCACCAGCAGACCAACAAACACCAGGGCGTATACGGCGATGCCGATCGCCGCCCCCATAATGCCCAGATTCGCGGCATTTGCCAGACCGGCCTGCTTGCCGTAGACCACGTACGTGGAATACCAGAAGTTGAGATTGAGCATGCTGAGTCCCGCGATGAACTGCTCACAGGCCAGCCCGAGCACGAACACGATCAGCCATGGCCAGGACGGCGAGACGACCACCGCCATCGCCAATCCGACGTACGTGATCACCACGGCCACCCAACCGACCAGTGCGATACCTTGCGGAGACACTCCCCCGAGCACGGCCACAATGGAGTCAGTATTATTCACCGCCAGCGAGCGACCGAACCAGTATGGCGCGATGATGGCGCACAGTACGGCAAGAATAATCAACGCCCAACGCAACGGATGGGAGCGACGGCGCTCGATATCAGCCAAAGACAAATCGGTCTCGGGTATGGAAGCCTCGGGGTGCCTGGAAACCTCGACGGTCTCTACTTTGCCGCCTACGATTTCCGTCGCCTCGTTAGGTTCTTGCTCGTTGGATTCCTGCTCCATGCACCGCCTCGCCGATTACCTGCTTATTGCCATGTATTGCCATGCCGATTATTGCGATGCCTATCTTAGCGTGCGTGTTGGGCAAGTACCTGATGTTCCCTGTGGTTTCGCGCACTGATTGGATACAGACAGGCTACTGCTGTTGCCCGTCTGTATCCGGCGACTTGTCCGCCGCTGTATCCGTCTGTTCCTCAGGCAACGTATTGGCAGGCTGTTCCTTACGCCGCCTGCCGTGCAGCAGGGCCTCGAGCATGTCGACCTGACGCTCCAGTTCGTCGATACGACGTACCTGCTGCGAAATCAGCAAGTCGCGTAGGTCATTGTTCTGCTCTTTGCGGGAGACGGGGAAGATGATGGCGCGACGTTCGGGCGATACGTGGAAATCGGATTCGCTGCCGGTACCAGCCGGAAGTGACGATTCCGCCGAGTCGCGCCAAGCTCTCGCTGCTCGCGCACTCTCCGGAATGTTTGGTGCGCCCGCGGCTCCCGAGCGGAAAAGCTCCGAATCTGAAGCCCCCCCCCCAGCTTATTTTCCACGCCGGCTTTGGCATTGCCGGAGTTCAGGATTTCGTCTTGCGATTCACGCCAGCGGGCAAGGCAACGTTCGATGCGCTTGTACCCGATTAGAGCCGGATCCAATCCGGCTTCACGGAACATGCGCACGGGTGAGGCACCTTCGTTGTAGTGGACTACACAGTAACGCTTGAAATCATCGGTATAGGTGATGCGCTTCGCCGTGGCTTCCGCCACTGCCGACAACGACTTCAGATACTTGATCTCCTCGGGGCTAAAAGTCCCTCCACCACTGGTCATCCTCATCCCTTACACTCGTTGGAAGGCTCATTGCACACCCCCCTTGATTATGGGGTGAATGCCATAGTTCGGGATAGTAATACTTATAATTCGGACATGCCTAACCCCTAGTAGGGTCGTTTTTATCCCCGTTTAAGTGGAGCCTGAGTAGTGGCTGGACGGCAACTGAACGATAATCGGCCCACGAATGGGGTATACAGGCCCATCCTTCACCTCCCCTACGATTGTGTTCGCTTGGCGATTGTTACCGAGCCTGCGTGAAACGTTTGTTGTGGTGAAACACAAGTTATTTTCGATGCCCGGCCCCATTACATTCAAATCAAAATGCCATACATTGCCCATAAGATTCGGAGATGGTCCACAAGTCATCCGTCTGAGATGCCGCCAATATGACAAATGGCCGATCTGAATAATCAGATCGGCCATTGTTATAGCTGCTCAGTCATAAGCAGCAGTCAAGCTCACGCGTTGAGAGCGCGCTTGGTGGAACGGGACTTGACGAACACGGTCACCGCGGCACCCGCGATCAGCAGACCGATCACGGAGAACAGCATGGTTCCGGCGGCACCGGTGAGCGGCAGCTGGGTGATGTTCTTGACGTTGGTGACCTGGAAGGTGCCCTTGTTGTCCTTGGACAGGTTCCAGGCATCCTTACCAGCGAAGGTGGCAGCAGCATCTGCGGTTGCACCGGTAGTGATCGTGAACTTGCCAACGAAGGTGCCGTTGTAGCCAGTCGGGACCTTCGTCTCAATCACGGTGTAGGTGGTGTTGAGCTTAAGACCGTTCAGAGTGTACTTACCCTCAGCGTTGGATTGCAGTGTGTCCGTGGCGCCTTCAGGGTAAGTGCCATCAGCATTGGCGGTCGGCAGAGAATACGCACCGTTAGAGCCATTGAACTTAAGCGGAGTCTTCGCTTTGAGCTCGTCAGCGGACAGACCGCTAACATCGCCTTCGTACACTTGGAACTCAGCACCAGTCAGAGCAGCAGCCTTCTTGTCGACTTTCTGCCAAGTCACGGCACCAGCCTTGGTGGTTTCTTCCTTGCTGCTCTTCAGGTCGACAACGCCGGCAGCGGCGAGAACGCCAGTGGCGTTGTTCACGGACGGCGCGGCGCCCGTGATAGCAGTGCCAGCGAGAATCGGAGCATTGCCATTCCACACGAGCTTGTGAGTGTCATTATCTTCGACGACCAGCTTTCCACTCTGGTCGACAATCAAGTACAGACCACCCTCAGCGAAGGTGAAGGTCTGGGTCTTGCCACCGTTAGAAGCCGTCGGGGTAATGTCCGTGACAGCCAGATCCTTAAGCGCGTTCACAAAAGCGGTGGTCTGCGCGGCAGTCAGGGTAGTGTTGCCCAGCCAGGCCCACTCGTTCAGGGAATCACCCTTGGTCTGGTCGTTGTAACCAGCAGCAGCGAAAGCAGCATCCACTGCCTCACCGGAGACCAAACCCTCCAGCTCAACGCCAGTGTTGCCATCAGACACATACTTGGCGAGCTCAACGTACTTGAACATGCGCAGGTTAGCCTGCAGGTCAGCGGTGTCAACCGGCTTGGTGTAGAACTGGTTTGCATCCGTGGCGTTGACTGTGATAGTCGTGCTGGAGATGTTGGCCTCAGCCGCGTTGGCGGTGGGGGCGCCGAAGGCCATGCCACCGAGCAGGGTGGCCGCAGCAGCGACACCCGCGAAAAGCTTCCTCAACTTCATGAGAAACCCTCTCTTCCTTATTGTGATTGATTTTCTTGCAATCGCGGAGGCTGCAGGGCCTCCGTGATCCGCAAATCCTTATTGTTTTTTCGGGAGGGAAGCCTTCATTGCCCCCCTCAGTCCGCCTTCGGCGGCCAGCTCCCCTCAGCGAGAGGAGCCAAAACCACCTCAAGTTTCTTGAAATCAGACCAGCTGACGCTTACGCCAGACCGTGTAGCCCGCAGCAGCCAGCAGGGCCAGCAGGCCCAGGCCACCGCCGAACACCATCCAGTCACGACCAGTCGTGCCACCGGTCAGCGGCAGACTGGAGATAGCCACATACTTGTTCGTGAACTGTGCCGACTCCGTATTCGTTCGGTCGGAATCGTTCTCGCCGTACTCGTAAGAGACAACGGCATCCGTCCTGGAGACCGTGACCTTGACGGTCACCTTATCGTTGTCATACTTCCAACCGGCAGCAGGCTTTTCGGTGTCCTCCGAAGCCTCGAACGTGTAGACCAAATTGTCAGCACCGGTCGGAACCCTGAACTTCAGGTCCCCATTGCCGAAGCCAACCGTCGCGCTCGCGCCGCTAGCAGTCAATTCGTCCTTGGACACAGTCGTAGTCAGTCCATTGTTGGCCAAGCCGGTAACGTCAGCGCACTTACCAGCATTCGCATCCGTGCTATCCACACACTTCAGGTTGAAGCCGAAGTCCGAATTAGCAGCATGTCCCTGCACAACCTTCGTCACCTTGACATCCGAAGCGGGCAAGGTCACGTAAGAAGGCGTGTTGGTTACCGTGAAGGCACCGGATTGTGCGGTCAAACCTTGTAGCTTGAGGTCAGTCTTATCAACCTTGGAGTCATAGCCTTCAACCTTGACCTCGGAAACCGAGTATGTGTGCCCCTCAGGGCCGGCAGGCACCGTGAACTCGTGAGTCCAGTTGCCGGCGGCATTCAGAGTTGCTGAACCGTTGGCATAATCCTCGCCGTCCTGCTTGAGCTGGACCTGCACGGAATCATTCGCGTGATTCTCGTTGTCGTCGGACCAAGTCTTCGTCACCGTAATCTTGGAGACCGGAAGGGTGATGGTCGGCTTCTGCGGGTAGGCGGCGGTCTGCGGATCGCTCGTCGTCGTGCCGCCCTGCGAGGAGGTCACCACGGTCTTGTAGTCGACAGTGGCGCTGGAGTTGTCGTTCGTGTAGAAGTTGTTGTCGCCGGAGGCATTGGCATCGTCCTTGTGGTTCTTAACAGCCTCGTCGAACGCAGCCTGCGTCGGCTTGACATTGAAGCTCACCGTGTAGGTGACGCCGTCCTCAAGCGTGTCGTCGTTGGACGTGACCGGCCAAGACACGGTGCCATCAGCCGCAACCGTCGCCTCCGGGGCGTCAGCCCACGCCGTGGTCTGGCCTTTCCGGGTCTTCGTGTACGTGAAGCCCGCGGGCTCTCCATTCTCGGAGGCGCTGTCGGAGCTCACGACCCAGCTGGACAGCCTGTCGTGAATCGTCACGTCGGCATACTCAGCCGTCTTGGTGATCTCCTGATAAATGGACTCGAAGATGTTGTTCAGCTGGCCGGCATCCGTGGCGGCCTTGTAGTAGCTGCTGGTCTCGGCGCGGTCACCGAGGGTGGCGTTCCAAGACTTTCCCCACAAATGCTCACTGCTCGTTGCAGTGGCATCCGGGTAGTTGCTGGAGATGCCGTGCATGTACTTGTTCAGGTTGCTCGAGGTGTCGCCGGGGTTGGCACCGCTGACGACGCCGATCGAGTAGATGGTCGTCCCGGCGTCCTTCAGGCTCTTCGCCTTGTTCACCGCGGTGGCGGCGACGGTGGGGTCAAACCCGCTGCCGTGGTTCGGCTCGCCGTCGGTGAAGAAGATGACGACCTTCTTCGCGTTGGCGCGAGGCTGATACGTTAGCGCCGCCTGGGCGCGGTTGAAGGCGTAGTCGGCGGAGGTCGCGCCGGACGCGCTCAGGCCGTTAACCGTGCTCGTCAGTCCGGAGACGTCGTACGTCAGGTTGCTGACGATCTGCGTGTAGTTGTAGGAGGACCAGCCTTCGCGGTAAAAGTCATTGCCGACGCTGGTCTTCTCGGTGCCGGCGAACTTCACCAGGGCGATGCGGTTCCGCTGGCTCTGGTCGGTAATCTTCGCGTTCTCTGCAGCCGTCGCATTGATGAATTTATTGACCGCGGTCTTGAGCGAGTCAATCTTCGTAGGCTGGTTCCAACCGCTAGCGATCTTTTCGGCCATCGAACCGGACACATCCAACACCAGCACGATGTCGAGTGGCTGGTTCGTCACGATCTCGCCCGTACCCGCGCTCTTCGCACCGGTGACGTTCAACGCCACCGTGTACGTGCCGTCTTCATTGGCGGTAACGGTCTTCTCGCGGGCCGGAGCAGACAACGTCGGATCATCCGGCACGCCGTTTGTTCCCTCGGTGGAAAGAGGAGCAGGCGCGCTGGCGGCCGCCTTCTCATCGGTGGTCTGCGATTGTGTCGTGGAGGCATTCCCATCGTCCGCCATGGCGGTCGCGCTCACACCGGCGACGCCACCGAGCATCGCCACGGCGGCAACGATCGCCACTAACCGTTTGCCTTTCCTGCCCGCCGCGGCCCCTACCGCTTCGAACCCTTCTGCAATTCTCTTCATAACCTTGCCTGTCTCTTACGATCACGTACGCCAAAACCCGGCGTTACGCTTATAAGGCGTTACGGTATTAAGCAAAAAGCACGAATGCGTACACCCGGGTAGAGGGAATTTTTTACCCGACACTGAAAAGAACCTTGGAATTTTTGAAAAGTGGCACCCTCGTCATCCACCCTGCGATAACGCACTTTTCTTCTCGACGGGGCGTGCCGGTCCCACCATCTGGGAACTGAGGCGGATTTGCCGCCGCTGCGCGGGGGCCGGAGTTACTGACGACCGTCAGTATGCCACTGCTCCGCATGTGTGCAGTATCACATACCGCTACGCATACACGGAGACATACTACATGCAATTTCTGTGAACGCAAACATACGACTCACCAAGGCCGTGTTCTGTTGCGGGCGGTGGTGTTACGGGCAATGTTGTGGGTAGTACCCTAGCCACAAACCTATATAGTGGAGCGGATGACGGGAATCGAACCCGCGTAATCAGTTTGGAAGACTGATTACGCGAACGCTTCCGCGCCTTGCACCACAGGCTTTGTCGCATATCCCGCCAGTCGAAGTCATGCTATGGTCATGCTACCGGTTTTCTTTTTCCGAATCCCTCATGTGAGGAGTTCTTACGGCCAAGATATCAATAAAACGACGACCTGCAAAATCTGGTTTGATCGATGATACGCGAAATTCGGCCTTGCCCAGTCCACAGACCAGACAAGACCGAATTATTCACGGTACTTTGCAGCCAATCTATCGCCCGAAAATATAGCTCACGCCGCGAGAGTGAACTTGGCTTTGAGTGCGCTGGCTCCGATGACGGCACCGGCGAGTACTCCGAGCGCATTGAGCGTGGTGACGATGGCATCGACGTACGGCAGTCCCCATGCCGGGCCGACCGTGCCCATGAAGAGGGCAAGGGCCGGAAACACGAGTGCGGCAAGCCACTTCAAGATGTCATACAGTTTGTTGGGGATGAGCCATGCGGGGACCGCAGGGTTCACATCTGCCGCTGGGCTCCATGCAGACGTGTCGACTCCTATTGGGTTGGCGATGTTCTTGAGTTCGTTTTCATCGGACATTGTTATTCCTTCTTTTACCGGGAGGGCCGCGATTGGATTCGCGGCCCTGTTGGATCAGTAGTAGATGCGCGTTCCCGCGCGGACCTGGTTGGGATTGCTGATGCCGTTGGCTGCGGCGACCTTGGCGCTGTTGGCGTCGAAATGGTTCCACAGGCAATCACCGGCACCGATCACCACGTAGCGCCCCGCACCGGCGGAGGGGGAGGATGTCGTACCGG
>ENA-ORRU01000800-ORRU01000800.1-human-gut-metagenome-genome-assembly--contig:-NODE-800-length-21737-cov-130.562033_pt1 | contig 21737 bp, 18 predicted proteins | sample MGYA00242184_ERZ509151 | MGnify/ENA primary metagenome ERZ509151 (study PRJEB26280, sample SAMEA2338667) | human gut metagenome | biome: human gut; feature: human-associated habitat; material: faeces... | reverse complement strand
CGCAACAGAGCGGCCAAAGGCCGCTCTGTTGCGCGTAGTGTTATGTTGTTGTAGATAGATTGGATTAAGATATTTTTGTGTAGGTATCGGCAACGTTAGAGGGGAACTTTCCGGAGGTGAAGGTATCGCCGGCGGTGTTTTGCCAGGTGCCGGAGAGTCTATAGTCTGTGCCGACGAATTTGAAGGCGGTGCCGGTGGTGAGGCTGGTGAGGGCGCGACAGTAATTGAACATGTAGCTCATATCCGTCACGTTTTTAGTATCCAGTGGCGTTAAATCCAGACTCGTCAGGCCACGGCAGCCGGAGAACATTTGGCTCATATTCGTTACTTTCTGTGTATCCAGCGCAGACAAATCCAGGCTAGTAAAGCCGGAGCAATTGTAGAACATGCCTTCCATACTTGTTACTTTCTGTGTGTCCAACGGCGTCAAATCCAGGCTTGTCAGGCCAGAACAGCCGTAGAACATACTACTCATATTTGTCACCTTCTGTGTATCCAGCGGTGTCAAGTTTAGGCTTGTCAGACCGGAGCAATTGGCGAACATGGACCACATATTCGTTACGTTCTGCGTATCCAACGGAGACAAATCCAGGCTTGTCAGACCGGAACAGTCGGAGAATATGTGATTCATGTTCGCCACTTTTTGCGTATTTAGTGAAGACAAATCTAGGCTGGTCAAATGGGAGCAACCGGAAAACATGTAATCCATATACGTTACCTTCTGCGTATCCAGGGACATTAAATTCAGACTTGTGAGGCCAGAACAGTTGTAGAACATATAGCTCATAGATATCACGTTCTGTGTATTCAGTGATGATAAATCCAGACTTGTGAGGCCAGAACAGTTGTAGAACATGTAACTCATATTTGTCACGTTCTGCGTATCCAGCGGCGACAAGTCCAAGCTAGTCAGACGGGTGCAATCGCAGAACATATAGCTCATAGATATCACCTTCTGTGTATCCAGCGAAGCTAAATCCAGACTAGTGAGGCCGGAGCAGCCGGAGAACATCCAATGCATATCTGTCACATTCTGTGTATTCAGAGGAGACAAATCCAGACTAGTGAGGCCGGAACAGCCGGAGAACATGGCGCCCATATTCGTCACGTTCTGTGTATTCAGCGGAGTTAAATCCAGGCTTTTCAAACCGGAACAGTAGTAGAACATGGAATTCATATCCGTCACCTTTGATGTATCCAGCGGAGTTAAATCCAGGCTTTTTAAACCGGAACAGTAGTAGAACATTCCATACATATCCGTCACATTCTGTGTATCTAACGGAGTCAAGTTCAGGCTTGTCAGGCCTGAGCAATCGTGAAACATATCCTCCATGCTCTTCACGTTTGATGTGTTTAGCGGTGTCAAGTCCAGGCCTGTCAGGCCAGAACAGTTGTAGAACATGTAATCCATATCCGTCACTTTCTGCGTATCCAGCATCTTTAAATCGATTTTCTGAAGTTGACTTTCGCCACTAAACATATATCCGCTGTCTGTCGCCGCCTGTACTTTTGTACCCGGAATCTGTGTAGACACTTTCATGACCGTTCCCGCATCATCATCCAGCCATGCGACAACACCGCCATCTCCGTCCGCATCAACATCAATAACATCTTTGCCTTTTGGTTTTACTTCGTCGGTAAAAATAACCTCGGTAGCAATATTTGGTATTTTATCATTAAAGCCTCTTTCGCTTACGAGTGTAAACGTCATCTCTTTCGCCCACAAATCCAAATCCCCGGTCAACTCAACCTGCGGTATGCCAGCAACTCTATCTCGGCAGCTCTGGGTATGGCGGTGGCAGCACGCGAAACAGGCAACAAAGACCGCCACGTAGTAGCCGTTATCGGCGATGGTGCGATGAGCGGTGGTTTAGCTTTCGAAGGACTCAACAATGTATCAAGTACTCCAAACGATATGCTCATCATCCTCAACGATAATGATATGAGCATCGACCGTGCCGTGGGTGGCATGGAGAAGTATCTCCTCCAGCTCGACACCAACGAGACCTACAACAAGATTCGCTTCAAGACTTCGCAGTGGCTCCACTCCAAGGGTATTCTCAATGATAACCGCAAGAACGGCATCATCCGACTGAACAATGCCTTCAAGTCGGTATTAAGCCATCAGCAGAATATCTTCGAGGGAATGAACATCCGATACTTCGGACCATTCGACGGTCATGATGTAAAGGAAGTGGTAAGAATCCTGAAGCAGCTCAGAAGCATGAAAGGCCCTAAGCTGCTCCACCTGCATACCACCAAGGGCAAGGGATACGAACCAGCCGAGAAGTGTGCTACCATCTGGCATGCACCAGGCAAGTTTGACCCGGAAACCGGCGAGAGAATCATTGCCGACAACAGCAACAAGCCTCCTAAATTCCAGGATGTCTTCGGAAAGACCCTGCTGGAACTTGCCGAGCAGAACCCTAAGATCGTAGGTGTGACGCCAGCCATGCCTACCGGATGCTCTATGAACATCATGATGAAGGCGATGCCAAACCGCACCTTCGACGTAGGTATCGCCGAGGGCCATGCAGTCACCTTCTCGGGTGGTATGGCAAAGGATGGACTGATTCCTTTCTGCAACATCTACAGTTCGTTTGCACAGCGTGCCTACGACAATATCATCCACGACATGGCACTCCTCAACCTGCCTGTAGTGCTCTGCCTCGACCGTGCCGGACTGGTAGGAGAAGATGGTCCTACCCATCATGGTGCCTTCGACCTGGCAGCCCTGCGCCCTATTCCGCATCTCACCATCGCTTCGCCGATGGATGAGCACGAACTGCGCAACCTGATGTATTCTGCTCAGTTGCCAGACCACGGAAGCTACGTGATCCGTTATCCTCGTGGCTGCGGTGTGCTTGTAGATTGGCGCAACAAGATGGAGGAAATCAAGACCGGTACCGGCAGAAAGCTGAAAGACGGAGAAGATGTAGCCGTACTCACCATCGGTCCTATCGGAAACGATGCCATCCAGGCAATCGAAGAGGTAGAGAAGGAAACGAAGATGAGCGTTGCGCACTACGATATGCGATTTGTGAAGCCGCTGGATGAAAACATCCTCACCGAGGTGGGCAAGAAGTTCAAGCGCATCGTGACCATAGAAGATGGCGCAAGAATGGGCGGAATGGGCTCTGCCGTACTCGAATGGATGAGCGACCACGGCTATCAGCCACAGATAACCCGCCTGGGATTGCCAGACGAATTTGTGGAGCATGGCACCGTAGAACAGCTGCGCGAGATTGTACATCTCGACCACGAGAGCATCAAGAATGCCATTATCGGAAAATAGAGCATCGAAATTTAAATATTCATCAATATGAAAATCATCATAGCTGGCGCCTATGCCATCGGTACCCACCTGGCGCGACTCCTGTCGCGCAGCAAGGAGGAGATTACACTCATCGATGAAAGCGAAGAGCGCCTGGCAAGCATCGGCTCCGACTGCGATCTGCTCACCATGATAGGAAAACCTACCAGTCTGCAGACCCTGAGGGATGCCGGTGTTGAGGATACGGATCTCTTCATCGCGGTCACCCCGGTGGAGAGTACCAATATCACCTCCAGCATCCTTGCCAAGAATCTCGGTGCCAAGCGCACCGTGGCACGTGTGGATAATCCGGAATACATGGAACCGCAGGCACAGGAATTCTTCAAGGAACTCGGTATCAGCAAGCTCATCTATCCGGAGATGCTCGCTGCCGTAGATATCAACAACGGACTCAAGATGAGTTGGGTGCGCCAGCGCTGGGATGTGCACGACGGCGCCCTCGTGATGCTCGGCATCAAGCTGCGTGAGGGATGCGAAATCCTCAACGAGCCGCTCAAGAACATCAGCGGTCCCAACGACCCTTACCACGTGGTAGCCATCAAGCGAGGCAGCGAAACCATCATCCCGGGTGGTAACGATGAGCTGAAGCTCTACGACCTCGCCTACTTCATGACCACCCGCAACTACATTCCCTACATCCGCAAGATTGTGGGAAAGGAGCATTATGTAGATGTGAAGAACGTGATGGTGATGGGGGGCGGACGCACTGCCGTAAGAGCCGTGAAGAAGATGCCGGAATATATGGAGTGCAAGATTATCGAGAAGGATGAGAATCGCTGCGAATATCTCAACGATATCCTCGACGACAATCATATCCTCATCATCCACGGCGATGGTCGCGACATTCCTCTCCTCACAGAGGAAGGAATCAGAAGCACCCAGGCTTTCGTGGCGCTGACGGGAAATGCGGAAACCAATATCCTCGCCTGCCTCACCGCCAAGAGAATGGGTGTACGCAAGACCGTGGCTGCCGTAGAAAACGTGGATTACGTGAGCATGGCAGAAAGTCTGGATATCGGTACCATCATCAACAAGAAGATGATTGCTGCCAGCTACATCTATCAGATGATGCTCGATGCCGACGTGATGAACGTCAGATTCCTGATGAGCGCCAACGCCGATGTGGCAGAATTCATCGCCAAGGAAGATTCCAAGGTTACCAAGAAACCGGTGAAAGACCTGGGAATGCCTATCGGTGTTACCATCGGTGGTCTGGTGAGAAACGGCGAGGGAATGCTGGTTTCGGGTAACACCCAGATAGAACCGGGCGACTCGGTAATGGTATTCTGCCACAACATCAATATGAAGAAAATTGAGAAATATTTCATTTAGTCTATCTCTATATATAATAAGGTATATTCTATATATATATAAGGTATAAAGACAGCTATGATATATATAATAAGGTATAAAGACAAGAGGGAATGATAAACAGTAAGTTGATATACAAGATACTGGGACAGTTGCTTTTCATCGAGGCATTCCTGCTCTTCGTCAGTCTGCTGGTGGCATACTACTACCAGCAGGACGACATCTTCGCTTTCGTGGTAGCCACACTGACCACCATCGGCGGCGGACTCATCCTGAAATGGAAAGGACACGGAGCAGACAATTCGATGTCGCGCCGTGATGCCTACCTCGTGGTATCGCTCTCATGGATCATCTTCAGTCTCTTCGGTACCCTGCCCTTCATGGTCAGCGGTTACATCAATAGCTTTACGGATGCCTACTTCGAGACGATGTCGGGATTCACCACCACGGGAGCCACCATCCTGGATGATGTGGAATGCTTCCCGCACGGATTGCTGTTCTGGCGATCGCTCACCCAGTGGATAGGCGGTTTAGGAATCGTGTTCTTCACCATCGCCCTGCTGCCATCACTTGTAGGAGGACAGACCAAGGTATTTGCCGCCGAGGCTACGGGTCCTATCAAGACCAAGCTGCATCCCCGACTCTCCACTTCGGCAAAATGGATCTGGAGTATCTATCTGATGCTCACCATCGCCTGCATCGCCTCCTATTACGTGGCGGGAATGAATCTCTTCGACAGTTTCAACTATGCGATGACCACTACGGCTACGGGTGGTTTCTCCACCCACAACAGCAGTACCGAGTTCTTCCATTCGCCGGCGCTGGAATACATCTGTGCATTCTTCTGCTTCCTCTCGGGAGTGAACTTCACCCTACTCTATGCGGCAGTCATCAAGTTTAAGATCAAGGATCTGTTCAAGAACTCGGAGTTCAAGTTCTATATGTTCCTCGTCACCGCCTTTACGGCTTTCATCATGGTAGAGCTGATAGCGATGCGCAACTACGATATGGAGCATGCCTTCCGCAGCGCCGTCTTCCAGGTGGTTTCATTCATCACCACCACAGGCTTGTTTAATGATGATGCAGCCCTCTGGCCTCATGTCACCTGGGTGATATTGGCAGCCTGCATGTTCTTCGGAGCCTGCTCGGGCAGTACGAGTGGAGGTTTGAAATGTATCCGCGCCGTGATGCTGGTAAGAATGGTGAAGAATGAATTCCGCCAGATTCTGCATCCTAATGCGGTACTGCCTCTGAAGATTGACGGTGTGAACGTGCCGATGCAGAAGCGGGTTACGCTACTCGCCTTCCTCACCACGTATCTCATCATCTGCCTGGTCATCTCCTTCACGATGATAGCCATGGGCATCGACAATACCAATGCCATCACCATCACCCTGAGCTGTGTGGGCAACGTAGGTCCGACGCTGGGTACGGAGATTGGTCCGACGATGTCGTGGAGCGAACTGCCGGATGTAGCAAAATGGTTCTGCTCGCTGATGATGCTCATCGGACGTCTGGAGATATTCAGCGTACTGGTAATCTTCACTCCAGCCTTCTGGAGAGAGAACTAGTTTCCGCAGGAGGCAGGTACAGGAAATCCTAAACAATAAACATTTTATCAACTAATTCAATAAAATTATGAAACCATTAAAATTTGAACCGCTATTGAAGTCCACCATCTGGGGTGGAAACAAGATCATCGCCTTCAAGCATCTTGACATCAAGCAGGAGAAAGTTGGCGAGAGTTGGGAAATCTCTGGTGTTCCTGGCAACGAGAGCATCGTAGCCGACGGCGAGATGAAGGGCAAGAAGCTCAATGAGGTTGTTGCTGAATTGAAGGAGAATTTCCTCGGTGCAGATAACTATAAGCGTTTTGGAAACGAGTTTCCACTGCTCATCAAGTTTATCGATGCCAATACCGACCTTTCTATCCAGGTACATCCTAATGACGAAATTGCCAAGAAGCAGGGTAAGGAACGCGGCAAGACCGAGATGTGGTATGCGCTGCCAAGCGAGCCGGATGCCAAGCTCTACAATGGCTTGAAGATGCAGATTACTCCTGAGCAGTACAAGGAGATGGTGGAGAATGATACCATCACCGATGCCCTGGCTCAGTATAACGTGAAGGAGGACGACTGCTTCTTTATCCCAGCCGGCAGAATCCACGCCATCGGAACAGGCTGTTTCGTTGCCGAGATTCAGCAGACCAGCGATGTTACCTATCGCATCTACGACTTCAAGCGCAAGGACAAGGATGGCAACTATCGCCAGCTCCACACCAAGGAAGCATCTGAGTGCATCGACTACACCGTATTGGCAGACTATCGCCAGAACTACACTCCTGCCAAGAACCAGGGTGTTAGCATGGTGCAGTGCCCTTACTTCACCACTGCCGTTTATGATCTCGATGAGCCAATGACGCTGGATTATTCAGAGTTGGACAGCTTCGTGATTCTGATTGGCTTGAAGGGTGAGGCTAAGATTACCGACAACGAGGGTAACGAGATTACGCTCCAGGGCGGCGAGAGCATCGTAGTGCCAGCCAGCACCCAGACGCTGAAGGTAGAAGGAACCTTGAAGTTCCTGGAGACATACGTATAAGAATAAGATATCAAAATAAAAAAATGCGGGCCATTTCCGGCTCGCATTTTTTATTTCGAAATAAAGAGTTTATTTCTGCAATTTCATTTCAGGATGATTGTTCCAGATACTTCTCTACATCCCTCTGAATCTTTTGGAATTCCGGAGAGAACTGGTAGAAGGTGTTCTTCTTCATCATCATTTTCACCTTGCCCAGACTGTTCTCATAGCATGCCATCTCTGTTCTTGCCTGCTCGGAATGAACCGCCCTATCACGGATTTCATTCTCCCTGACATTGCGCAGGGTATCGCAGACCGTCTGCACCAAAGGGCAAACCACCAGGTCGAAAAGATGATGACCCTGTATATATAAATAGGTGTTATGCTCGTTTACCCCCAGATTATTCAGATACTGGATCATATCCGGCAGCTCATCCTTGAACGTCTTGAAGCGACGCTCCAGCTGGAAAAGCTTCGCCCTCACCTTCTTGGCTAGATAATTGATAGCCTGCTGAGGGTCCTGGATTCTGACCGATGGCAATACGATGACCTTGTCGAACTCTGCCATATCAAAATGCATCGACATCTTGCGATGACGGATATAGAAGAGAAGATGCCACACGAAGAGCGGCCATATCGTACGGGAATACGCCTCCATGAATCTTTCGAAATCGAAGATATGGGTATCGTTCAACGTCACCATCACGCAGGTTTCGTGCAAACCCTTGGAATAACACTGGAAATTCTCAATGGCATAAGCGTAGGTATGGAAGATATAAGGATTCTCCAGCATCAGCTGCGAAGCCTCGGTAGTACCCTGCCGCAGAAAATCGTAGTCGGCATCCACACAGGCTATCATATCCTTGCCCACCCCCTTAAGCATATTGCCGATAGCTGCCTTCTTGCCGCGGTCGAGATGGTTGTTACGGGTAGGAAGCAGGATTTCGAAATAGCGCGTCTCATCCTCATACTTTCCCAGCACCGACCGCCAGAAGAAGACATCATCGTAGCTCTCGACGTAAGCCACTATCTTGCGCCGAGCCTTCTTCGAGGTCATTTTGTTGGCGGCCTCAAAGTAGAGGGAATTGATATTATCGGTTAAACGTTTAGCCATAATACTTCTTTTTCACTTATATTGTGATGTCGCTCACATCCGTCACCCGGTCTGTCCATCCGTCCATCACCACGGCAGGACTGTGGGTAGTCATGATAATCTGGATATTCGGATTGAGTTTCAGCACCAGACCGATGAGCTGCTTCTGCCATTCGAAGTGAAGGCTGATTTCCGGCTCATCCATAAAGAGGACATAAGATTGGTTGTCCTCCACCAGCACGGTAAGGAGGATGGCGAGAATCTGCTTCTCACCAGCCGAGAGCTGATAAGGCGAGAGCTGCTCACCTATCTGGTTGAAGCGGATTTCGTTGGCAGTACGGATGATGGTCTTGCCGGTATCCTTGAAAAGACCATCTACGATATCCTGGAACATCTTCTTCGGTTCGCTCAGCTGCTGAGCCTTGAAGGCGGCATCCGGTTCGCCGCTCTGAAGCACGGCGATGATGCGGTTGCCGATGTTCACCTGATAATCCAGATACTTGCGCTGCAGCTGGAAGAGCTGCCAGTCGAGTTCGGTAACCAGAGTAAGGTCTATCTTGTTGATCATCTCGGCATTCATCAGCGGTCTATCCACCGATCGGATTACATCATATCTAATCCACTTTGCCTCCTCCGGCTCCACCTTCAGGTGTACGCCCTTGATCATGTGACTAGGGAATTCGCCGCCAGCCGCCAGACCCTTTACCACCTTATTCAATATAGTACTCTTGCCCACGCCGTTTACACCACTCAGGATATTGACACGGCGGTCGAGGTTCCAAAGAATATGTTTGGTACCGCTCCAGAGAGATTCTATCTCTATCTGTTTGATATAATCAGCATATTTCTGCATAAGATATTCTCCTATCTTTAATAGTCAAGAACAGAAAAAGACGATAGTCTTAACTTCTTAACTTCTTTAACTTCTAAAAAATATACCGCAAATATAGCAAAATTCCTCGAATTTTTGTACCTTTGCACTCGATTTTATTCAAAATAAAGAAGATTTAAATAGAAATAAGGAAAAATGGATAACAAACGACCTCTTATCGCTCACCTGTGCCTCTTCTGTTCCGGCGCATTCTGGGGACTGATGGCTCCCGTAGGCAAGGATGCCATGCTTCACGGCATCGACGGCATCGACCTGGTGAGCTTCCGCGTATTGGGTGGCGCCATTCTCTTCTGGCTCACCTCGCTCTTCACCAAGAAAGAGCATGTTCCAGTAAAAGATATCTTCAAGTTTGCTGCAGCAGGACTCTTTGCCCTCGTGTTCAACCAGTGTTCTTACACCATCGGTCTGAACATGACCTCGCCTAGCAATTCCAGCATCATGACCACCTCGATGCCTATCTTCGCCATGGTTCTCTCCTTCCTGATATTGAAGGAGCCTATCACCTGGAAGAAGGCGCTCGGTGTACTGATGGGATGTGCTGGTGCCGTCATCATCATCATGACAAGTGCCACGGCTGGCAATGCCAAGGTGGGAAACATCTGGGGCGACCTGCTCTGTATGTCGGCGCAGCTTTCCTTCGCCCTCTACCTGTCGCTCTTCAAGAACCTGCTGTCTAAGTATTCGCTCTTCACCATCAACAAGTGGATGTTCCTCTGGGCAACCGTCCTGATATGGCCTTTCACCATCAGCCACGTGATGAGCATCGACTTTGCCCATGTTCCGATGAGCACCTGGTGGGAAACGGGCTACGTAGTTCTATTCGGCACGTATCTGGGCTACATCTGCATGATGATTGGTCAGAAGACTCTGCGCCCTACCGTGGTATCAGTATATAATTATGTGCAGCCGCTGGTATCAGTCACGGTGAGTGTCATCGTAGGTCTCGCCGTATTCAAGGGTATGCAGGCGATTGCCGCCATCCTTGTATTCTCTGGCGTATGGCTCGTAGTAAAGAGTAAGTCGAAGCATGATATCGACAAGCACGACCACAGTCTGGCTTACGAGAAAAGACATGCGTAAAAGAAGAGGGTGTGTCATAAGTCCGCTAGGCGTCCCGGCGGATTTGCAATCCGCCGTAAAAAAAGGTTCGACCTATAAAAACCCGGGGATTTGTAATCCCCAAACAAAAGGGAAAGCACACTCCTTTACTGCGGATTGCAAATCCGCAGAGCCTAGATAGGTTAAGACATTTTTTGACGCCGGATTGCAAATCCGGCGGGACGCCTAGCGGGCTTGCGTTCTTGAAAAAAAAAGAGAAGAAAAAGCAAATCCAAACATGATATCGACAAGCACGACCACAGTCTGGCTTACGAGAAAAGACATGCTTAGATAGCTTTAATGTCGATTTATAAAACTGAAACTGTCCCCATCTGAAATAACAGATGAGGACAGTTTTTTTGCTATATAAGAAAAAAATATCAGCAACCGAAGTAAACCATCAATCCGCCCAATACGATATAAAGCAGGGCGTATGGGATGGCCGAGCGGAGAATCTCTCCATCCTTCCCCTCCATATCGCAGGCTGCAGTAGCGATGGCGATGCTCTGCGGACTGATCATTTTGCCACCCGTGGCTCCCGTGGTATTGGCAGCAACCAGCCAGTTCTCCTGACCGCCCTCCATACCAAAGAATGTGCTCTGTCCCGTCATGCCCAACTGGTTGGCAACATGAGCCTGGAGCTTGGCAAAGAGGATATTCGAAGAGGTATCAGAACCCGTTACGAAGGTTCCGATGGCACCAATCATCGGCGCTACCAGAGGATAGAAGTCGCCCGTTACAGCCACCAGACCTGAGGCGATGGAAGTAATCATTCCCGAATAGTTCATCACACTCGCCAGGGCTATCAGCGAACAGATGGTCACCACCGTCTTGCGCAGATTCACCGTGGTACGGGCAAGAATCACCATCAATCTCTTGAGGCTCAACCCCTGAACCAATCCACCAATCGTAGCACCCAGGAAGAGCATAAGACCCGCATTGGAAATCCAACCAAACTTAAAGGTGCTGTCGAGCACTGGCAGATGAACCGCACTCACCAGATGACTCTTGAGGAAAGCATTGACCGGAGGACAGAGTGCTCCGGAAACCAGGATGAATATCAATATAAAGAGGTAAACGCTCCATGCCTTCAGGCTCTCGGCAAGCGTAAAGGTTTCCTTATCCTGCACCTTGCTCTTTCTGGCAAACACCTTGGCGTATGCGATGATGGCAATAATGGCTGCCAGCGAACCGATGATGGCTGGAGTCTCCGAACCGAGATAATAGCCGCAGACAAACTGCACTACCACGGAAATCACTCCCACCCAGAGGGCGATGATGAGATTCTTGATAAGATTATGCTTATCGGTAAGCGTCAGGATGATGAAAGGCAGAATGATAAAGAGAGGTGCCAGCTGGATAATGGCGAAGGCCGAAGTCTCGCAAATCTGTGCCGCCGAAGCCGATCCGCTTTCAGCCACCTCATTACAGAGCGTAGTAACCGGCACGCCCACGGCACCAAATCCCGTAGCCACGGTATTACCAATCAGGGATACCAGAGCCGAGAACATCGGTTTGAAGCCGAGTCCGATGAGGATGGCAGCAGGAATCGCCACCGCCGTTCCGAAGCCCGCCATACCTTCGAGCAATCCGCCGAATCCCCATACGAGGAGCAGCACGAGCAGTCCCTTATCATCGGTAATCGATGTAAACTGCCTCTTGATTACCTCAATCTGCTTGCTTTCCACGAGGATATTATAGCTGTAGATAGCCATCAGGATGATGATGAGAATCGGGAATACCGCCTTCAGGATGCCTTCCACCACCGCCCATCCCGTCAGGGCGATCACGCTATCCTCCGCATGTTCCGGGGCTATCATGCCCAGCGGCGAAGCTGCGAAGAGAGCGAGCAACACGGTAACTAAGAGCGTCAGCAAGGCGCTTTTATGACCTGCCATCTTGAAGCCGAGCATCAGGATGAACAGCAACACGATGGGAATAATAGAAACGATTGATGCCATAAGCCATTCAGTTTTTTATTGTTTTCGATTGAAAAATTTTATGTCTTCGATTGCTAAATTTTATGTTTATGACTGCAAAAATAATATATTTCTTTGAAAAAAGAAAGCATTTTTTGAAAAAAATCTTTTTTTAGATGTCCGATTTTTCAATTTCATACGTCTATAGAGTGTTAAGGTTATGAGAACAGAAGAATTCAAACATATCATCCTACCGATGCGCAGCAACTTGAAAGCGTATGCGCTAAGGTTGACTGAGAGTGACGACAATGCCGAAGACCTCGTGCAGGAAGTCATGCTCAGGCTGTGGGACATGCGCCAGAATATCAAGGCAGAAGATAACCTCAAGGCGCTCGCCATCACCATCATGCGCAACAAGTTTTATGACCAGTGCCGACATGAGGAGCGGAACTTCACCACCGACAAGGTGATGGAAGTGCCCATAGAAGACCGGCGGGCAGAGCAACGGGACGAGGTAAACCTCATCAGACAGATAGTGGCACAGCTCCCGCCCTTGCAGCAGCAGATATTCCGCATGAAGGAGATAGAAGGCTATACTGCCGATGAAATCATGCAGATAACGGGATGTACTGCCGATAATCTCCGAAAGAATCTCTCCAGAGCCCGACTCAAAATCAGAGAGACCTATATGAATATCGTGAAACAGAACAAAATAAAAAAGGAGGAAAAGTTATGAATGATGAAATAAAAAGAATCGATGAATTCAAGAATACAAATGAATTCAAGACGATACAGAACTTGCTCGACAAGTATATGGATGGTGCCACTTCCAATGAGGAAGAGGCAACGCTCAGAAAATATTTCGAAGAGCATGCCAATGATATTCCGGAAGAATGGGAATCCTATCGCGCCCTCTTCAGCTATATCGGATTCGAACAGATGAATCTTTCTCAAATTCTAAAAGAAGAAGAAGAGAAGGAGATAGATAAGAAGGAAGCTTCTCGCAGCAGATGGCTCAAATATTTCGGCACTTCTGTGGCAGCAGCCGCTATCATCGCATTTCTGATTGTGGGCATCCAGAAGATAGCCCAGCCTCAGCCTGAATGTTATGCGGTTATCGATGGAAAGGTTTATACCGACCAGGAGTTCGTTCATAACGAAGCCCTGGATGCCCTAGAAGATGTTTCGGCAGATTCCGAAGATCCATTCAGTGCCCTGGATATGATGAAACAATAAATTCATCTTTTAGATGAAACAATCAATCAAACTATAAAGTATAATATATATAATAAGGTATAGAATATGAAACGATGCAACTTGATAAAACGCTTCTTCATCGGACTGCTTCTTATCGTGGTAGCCTCGATTTCGGCTAATGCCCAGGAGGGGCTGTACGTAAAAAGTATATTCCAACGCTTCGGACACGCCAAGGGATGCAAGATGGTTACGATGCAGAATACGCAACTCAAAGGTTACAGGCTCAAGATATACAAGAGCCTGGTATATAAGTACCATGCCACGGAAATAGCCCACTATCTGAAGTCCGACCGCAAGGCTGCAAAGAAAATCAGAGAGGTGGTGGAGAATGGCAAGATGGTGAGCGGCTATTACATGATGGCACCCTTGAGCAATGGCGACAACCGCTTTATCCTCTTCAGCAATCCGAGTGAAAGCAAGGGAACCGTGATTTATATCGAAGGCGACCTGTCGCCCGAAGATATCATGAAACTCTGCTATTCCAGAAGATAGAAACAACATTTTCCTTCTGGAATCTTCTCAATAAGAATAAGAAACAACATAAAATAAAGTATTATGAATATCAAAAACGTAATGATGATGGCTGCCATGATGCCAGCCTTCGCCCTTGCTGAAACCAACAGCAACAGTGCACCAGCCTCTGTAGAGGCTAACGACACCACAATCAGAGTGAACGACCAGAACATCGTCATCAAGCAGGATGGTGAACAGACTTCTGTGAAGATATATAAGATGAACGGCAACGAGATGAACGAGATGACCAAGATTTCCGAGACCCAATTCGTAGATGGGCAGGAAGTAGAAAAGGTATTTGTCACCTCACCATTCATCCCTCAGACCCTGAGCAAGCGCAAGCGCAGTCTGGAGAGTCATTATCCAACCTTCTTCTTCGGCTGCAGCCAGTTGCCAGGCAGCAGGGGAAGCATGGGAGGCAACAACGAGATGCACAGTCGCGACTCCAAGTCGTGGGAATGGGGCATCACCCTCACCAGTCTCTGCTTCCGCCTTTCCAACGAAATGGCGCTCACCTCCTCCCTCTCCATCGGACAGGTACACCACCATTTCAAGGACAATTATGTATTAAGCACCGAAAACGGGGTATCGGCAATGACTCCGATAGATGGCGAGACGCTGAAGAAAAGCTATATCAGCTACAATGTGCTCCGCCTGCCTATCATGCTGGAGTGGCAGAAGCGCATAGGATGCCATGATGCATTCCTGGCTTTAGGTCCATCGGTAGAATACCGCTGGCACGAGCATTCCCGCTACTTCATCGGAAAGCACAAGCATACCGAAACGGGCGATATCAACCTCAACCCTATCGGCCTGAACCTGGAAGCCCGTGCCGGCTACTCAGGAGTGATGCTCTACGCCCGTGCCGGAATAACCCCGCTGCTCAACAAGACCAAGGCTCCCGAGTGCTACCCAATGACCATCGGCTTAGGATTCAGACTGTAATGTAGCAAAATATAACTGAAACTGTCCCCATCTGAAACACCCATTCAGATGAGGACATTTTTTTGTTCGGCCAAATTCGGGAATTAAAAACGGCCAAATTAGGTAATTTTGCCCCTTTTTTAGCAAAAAATCACCCGAATACCACAAACGTGGTAGCAGGAATACTACTCATATGCTATTTCAGAATCCAGAAAATCGCCGTACCTTTGCAGCGTCAATCAGAACAAACAGCATGATGACTTTCAGAAGGACATCAGAATGTCTTTCAGAGAGAGAGAACATCAATCTGATTTCTGGGCGGCAATTTATATAAATGAATAAGATTGAATATTAACGTAAAATTAAAGAAAGGACATAGATTATGAGTACAGAAAAGAAACTTCGCTTTGAGACACTTCAGTTGCATGTAGGTCAGGAAAATCCAGATCCAGCTACCGACGCACGTGCGGTGCCTATCTACCAGACCACAAGTTATGTGTTCCGCAACTCTCAGCACGCTGCCGATAGATTCGGACTCCGTGACGCAGGTAACATCTATGGTCGCTTGACCAACTCTACTCAGGGTGTATTCGAAGACCGTGTAGCTGCCCTCGAAGGTGGTGTAGCAGGTTTGGCTGTCGCTTCTGGCGCTGCCGCCGTAACCTACGCTCTGCAGAACATCCTTCAGAACGGCGACCACATCGTAGCTGCCGACAACATCTACGGTGGTACTTATAACCTCATCACTCATACATTATCCACACAGGGTGTCAGCTACACCATCGTGGATCCTCGCAACTTCGAGCAGGTAGAGGCTGCTATCCAGGACAATACCAAGGCACTCTATGCAGAGACCTTCGGAAATCCTAATTCAGATGTAACCGATATCGATAAGTTGGCAGAGATTGCTCATCGCCACAACATTCCATTGATTATCGATAACACCTTCGGCACCCCATATCTCATCCGTCCTATCGAGCACGGAGCAGACATCGTGGTTCACTCTGCTACCAAGTTCATCGGCGGTCACGGTTCATCTCTCGGTGGTGTCATCGTAGATGGCGGTAAGTTCGACTGGAAGGCAAATGCCGACAAGTTCCCTACTCTCGCCAAGCCAGACCCATCTTATCATGGTGCCGTATTCGCAGATGTAGCCGGAGCAGCAGCCTTCGTAACCCGAATCCGTGCGGTCATCCTTCGTGATACCGGTGCAACCATCTCTCCATTCAATGCCTGGATTCTTCTTCAGGGCTTGGAGACATTGAGCCTCCGTGTAGAGCGTCATGTTCAGAATGCATTGAAGGTGGTAGAGTATCTGGAGAACAATCCTAAGGTGGCTAAGGTTAATCACCCAGCCGTTCCTTCTCATCCAGACCACGAACTTTACAAGAAGCTCTTCCCTAACGGCGGTGGTTCTATCTTCACCTTCGATATCAAGGGCGGCGAGAAAGAGGCATGGGAGTTCATCGACCACCTGCGCATCTTCTCTTTGCTGGCTAACGTAGCCGACGTGAAGTCACTGGTTATCCACCCAGCTACAACCACTCACTCTCAGTTGAGCCCAGAGGAGTTGGAGGAGCAGCACATCTATCCTTCTACCGTTCGCCTGAGCATCGGTATCGAGAACATCGACGACCTGATTGAGGCTCTCGATGAGGCATTTACCTACGTAAAGTAAAAATATGAATGATTTAAATTAGAGTACAGTTATGGCAAAGATATATAAGCAGATTACTGATTTAATCGGTAAGACCCCATTGGTAGAATTGGGTAAGTATTCAGCATCCAAGGGTTTGGAGACTCCTGTGATTGCCAAGGTAGAATTCTTCAATCCTGGCGGAAGCGTAAAGGATCGTATCGCACTTGCGATGATCGAAGACGCTGAGCAGAAGGGCATCCTGAAACCAGGTGCCACCATCATCGAACCAACCAGCGGTAACACGGGTGTAGGTTTGGCTCTGGTATCAGCCGTAAAGGGCTATCACCTCATCCTCACCATGCCTGAAACCATGAGCGTGGAGCGCAGAAACCTGGTGAAGGCTTACGGCGCAGAAGTGAGATTGACCAGCGGTAAGGACGGAATGCCTGGCGCCATCAAGGCTGCCGAGGAGCTCCGCGATTCCATTCCGGGTTCCGTGATTCTGGGACAGTTTACCAACCCAGCCAATCCTGCCAAGCACTATGCCACAACTGGACCAGAAATCTGGGCAGATACCGATGGCGAGATTGATATCTTCGTAGCCGGTGTAGGTACCGGTGGAACCATTTCGGGTATCGCCAAGTACCTGAAGGAGCAGAATCCTAACGTGAAGGTGATTGCCGTAGAACCTGCCACATCGCCTGTATTGAACGGCGGACAGAGCGGTCCTCACAAGATTCAGGGCATCGGTGCCGGCTTCATTCCAGAGACCTACTCTTCAGAATTCATCGATGAGGTATTGGACATTCAGAACGATGATGCCATCAAGGCAGGTCGTGACCTGGCTCAGACCGAGGGCCTCTTGGTAGGAATCTCATCAGGTGCCGCCGCCTTTGCAGCCACCGAGATTGCGAAGCGTCCTGAGAACAAGGGCAAGAAGATTGTTGCCCTCTTGCCAGATACTGGCGAGCGTTATTTAAGCACTGTACTCTATGCTTTCGAGGAGTATCCTTTGTAATTCACATTCGGATATTTTCTGATGAAAGCAAAATCTATCATAATTGAGGGTGTGTCATAAGTCCATGACACACCCTCTTTGTTTTTTCAACTTTCGACTATGCTTTTCCGAAAGCACTCTTGCGGAAAAGCGTCTTTCTGCTCACCACATCATATTCCAGATACCCTCGCTTCATCCAGCTCTTCAGCATCTCCCGGGTACCGCCAGGCTTCAGGTTGGCCTCGTCACGAAGCTTTTCCAATGCCTCCCATGTAAAATCATCAGGCAATTGCTGGAGAAGATTCTGCGGACCGCGGGAGGTGAAACGCTGATGTCTCTCATCATCTATCAGATCCCAAAAGAAGCGCATCTTGCACCACAGATCATAATGCAGCGACCAGCGGATGAAATCATCTATCTCATCCTCCCACTTGCAACCGTTTGCCACATAGAGCACACAAGCCTTGAGGTAAGCTATCACGAGAGCACGGAATGAGAAATTCTCGTAGATACGGTCCTGACTGCAGATAGAGAAATCACGACATTCCTCCATGAGTTCGTTGATGAGACGGACGGCCTGAGGACAGTCTATCTTGCCGCGCACCTTGCACAGGCGATTGATGTAAGGACGAAGCTCCTCATCGAATGCCTCATCATAATCGCCATACACCGGCATATCAGAACCGATTTCACGGGGCGGAATGGTACAGAAATTGATGCGGGAGAGCGGACCGTCTGATACCACCTTCTTGAAGAACTGACGACCGTGACCGATGGTGGTACAGGCATTCCAGTTATAGAGGATGTGTACCCTTTCGTTCACAGAACCGGGCATGGCGCGGGTCTGCCCGAAGGTGTTTCCGGGGTCAAAGGCGAGGCACATGATAGTCCATTTTCTGCCTCTCTGCTTGCCCTTTCCGCCATCCTCGATGGCATCCCACTGATCAATCTCGTTCATGTTGGAGTAGAGGAAATGGCCCTTGGCATCATACATTCGCTGCACGAAGGCTGCCGAAGTCATGTCCGGATCCACTTCCTGCACCATCAGGTCGGTAGGACGCTTCGGCTTATACTTGTGCGTACCCATCGTATTCACCTCCAGCTTCCACTCTTTCTCTCGCTGCAGGTTCACCTCATCCCGCTTGCGGATATCGGCCATGATGTGATTAATCGGAGCATTCACGCAGCTCTTTCCTGCACCTGTGGGGGCCATGAGCACGTTCATCAGTGTTGCTTCGTGTTCTACACCATCTACATACTCGAAGCTTACCTGATAGAGGTGGGCGGCAAGAGATGGGAATACGGCATGAGCCACGGCTGGTTTGTAGATGTCAGGGGTACGACTCACTAGGAGCTTGATAAGCGATGGCAGTTTTTCCGGCATCGCAGGGGGAAGTTCCTCTTCCTCCTCTTCGTCTTCAAACAAAAGATCTTTCTGATTCTCTTTGTTTTCTTCCATTTTGTTTAGTATTTATTAGTTGACGGTTGAAGTTATTTTCAACACACCACAAAATTACGAAAAATATCCAAGACCACCAAACGTTTCCGCAAGTTTCTACTCATATCAGGAATCTTTCTACTCCCATTGAGATTTTTCCTACTCACATAGGGACAGTATCACTTATTTCAAGATACATCAATCTATCATTCTTCATAACATAAGCTATATTATATATAGATAATATTATTAATAATATATATAATATAGTATATATATAAATATCTATATATTAATATATTATATACTTATAAGAATATAATATATCCTATATATGAAAGAGAAGCGCAAAGAAGATTAATATTTTTACATTTTAACAACCTTAATAAATCTTACTTATCTCTACCCTATAGTTTAATGTCCATTTGAAAAACTGAAACTGCCCCCATGTGATTCCATCATTTAAACGAAGAGTTATTGATAAGAAAACATTGAGAGATGTGGCACAAAACATTGAGTTGTCACCCAAGAAACTACCAGTTAGATTCGTTAACACTTCTCAAAGGAGTTCATCCCCCCATCTTCCTCCCCTATCTCATGGGGACAGTATCAGTTATGAAAACGGACATTAAAAAGTGCGATAACACCGCCCTAACTACCTATTTTTATATAGTTAGGGCGGTGCTATCGCTAAAATTCGAGACCATTTACCGCAAAAACACAAAGTAAACTACCGTTAAAATACAAAGTAAAACGCCGCAAAAATATAAAGTAACTGTAGAAAACACGATTTACGACAAAGCCATATCAAGTGTAGATGGAGTAAAGGTTATACCTTTGGCTACATTAAAAAACTAAGAAAAAAGCTAAATTTTCGATAGAAAACTAAGAAAAAGTTTGTTTTCTATCGAAAATTTGACTATCTTTGTGCCCAAATGAGAAATATTCTAATTACATTAGGCAATATTCCAGTAACATCTTCGGTCATTGCTTCACTATATCCAGATGTAAAGACCAAGTTTGCAAAAGTTGCACAGCTGGAAAAGGCGGGTGAAATCATCCGCCTCAGGCGAAATCTGTTCGTTGTAAATCCACAAGAAACGGGACAACCACTCTCTTCCGGACTTATCGCCAACCATCTGTTGTCTCCATCTTATGTATCTATGCAGACGGCATTGAGATATTATGGTTTAATACCCGAAGCAGTATATACAGTTCAATCCATGACTTTTAAGACAGCAAAGGAATACAATACACCCATAGGCAACTTTTGCTACTATCATATTTCAAGACCCACCTATCCTATAGGAATTACGCAGATAAAGGAAGAAAACAATGTCTATATAATGGCTACTCCAGAAAAGGCATTATGTGATTTGATAGCCAACCTGCCAGGTATCAAACTGAGATACAAGAAGGAAGCATTAGAGTTTCTGGAAGAAAACCTAAGATTTGATATGGACAGATTCTACCAGCTCAATCCCAAGATATTCGAAGAATATGCAAATATAGGGAAAAAGGCAACATCCATACGCACAATATTAAAACTCTTACAACATGAATGAGATATACCAAAATATGTTATCAGCTTATGATCTTTCTACAGATCAGGCTAAAAGAAATGCTACTTTTGAGGTAAACCAGCAAATAATTCTTGCCGGTTTGTACCAAGGCGGCTTCTTCGAAAAGGCAGCTTTTTATGGTGGAACCTGCCTACGCATTTTCCACGGTTTAAATCGCTTCAGTGAAGATATGGATTTCTCTTTATTGAACAAAGATGAAAGTTTTGACTTCTTCCAATACTTCCAACCAATTATCGACGAGTTTGATGCCATCGGGAGAAAAGTGGACATACAGAAGAAGGACAAGAAGAATTTTGGAAAAGTAGAATCAGCCTTTTTAAAAGATACCACCGACGTTTATGACATTTCCTTTCAAACAGAAAAGTCCATCAAAATCAAAATTGAAGTAGATACCAATCCACCTCTCCATTTTACTACGGAGCAAAAACTTCTGATAGAGCCTCGTTCTTTCATGACAAGATGCTTTACCCTTCCCGACTTATTTGCCGGCAAAATGCACGCATTAGTTTATCGAGCATGGAAAAACCGGGTAAAAGGACGCGATTGGTATGATTTCGAATGGTACATCCGAAATAGAATTCCTCTAGATTTCAAACATCTACAGGAAAGAATCAAAGAATTTAATGGATGCGAGAAATCAAAAGAAGAATTCATTGCCGACTTGGAGCAAAGACTAAAATCTGCAGACATCAAACAGGTAAAAGCAGATGTGATGCCGTTTATAAAGAATCCTAAAGAAATGACAATCTGGTCCAACGAGTACTTTTTGCAATTGGCAAAAATGATAAACTTTGAATAGTTAAGGTATCTCCCATCCCTATCACATGGGGACAGTATCAGTTTTGAAAACGGACATTAAAAAATGCGATAATACTGTTACCAGACACTATTGTCGCTGCCTTGAGATTAGACATCGCACCTAGAAGCCCGACATCCAGGCCGAAAATCTTGAAGGCCGCCCGGTCTTCATAACTGGCAAGTGGCTGTCGAGAAAAGGGGCAGTATCAGTCAAAAAAACGGACGCCGAGAAACAGAACCATCTATCTAGTTGATTATCAATACATTCACATCTTTTAAATACTTTTTTTCAAAATATTGGCGCTTTTTTTTGAAATTTTCCCTTCATATTACTATATTATAAAGGTATAACCAAAAAGAA
>ENA-ORRU01000790-ORRU01000790.1-human-gut-metagenome-genome-assembly--contig:-NODE-790-length-21968-cov-6.718523_pt1 | contig 21968 bp, 17 predicted proteins | sample MGYA00242184_ERZ509151 | MGnify/ENA primary metagenome ERZ509151 (study PRJEB26280, sample SAMEA2338667) | human gut metagenome | biome: human gut; feature: human-associated habitat; material: faeces... | reverse complement strand
GCCCCAGCCCCTCGGGGGAAGCCAAAAAGCGGACACCCAATCGGGTGCCCGCTTTTTTATCGGTAAAAATTTACTTGCTGATCTTGATCAGATCCGCGCCCGGCTCCACGGCGCCGGAGGCCACGACCTCGACGTCCTTGAAATCATCGGTGTTCGTGACGACGGTAATCACCACGGCGGGGTGAGCGGCAGCCGCGATTTTGTCCAGATCCATCTCCAGCAGCAAATCGCCCTTCTTGACCTTGTCGCCCTCCTTGACCTTCGGGCTGAAGCCGTCGCCCTTCATCTCGACGGTGTCAACGCCGACATGGATCAGCACCTCAACACCGGCAGTGGTCATGATGCCCAGCGCGTGGCCGCTGTCGGGGGCCTGGGTGATCTCACCGTCCGCGGGGGCGTAAATTTTGCCCTCGGTAGGGTCGATGCCGCAGCACTTGCCCAGGATGCCCTGTGCAAACACCTCGTCGGGGATGTTCTCCATCGCCACAACGGTACCCTTGGCATCAGCAGCCAGGGTCACGGGGAAGGCTGGGGCCGCGGGGGCGGCAGGCTCGGCAGACTTTTTCAGAAAATCAAAGAAACCCATCGTAAAACTCTCCTTCATCAGCCCGGTCAGGCGGGCGTACTTGTAATTATATTATATCCCGTCTTGCCCCAAAAGGCAAGGCAGGCAAGGGAAACTTGCTTTGCTCACATCCGCCCCTTCACAGCGCGGATGGCCTGCCAGGTGATGCGGGCGATCTCCGCCGCGGGCGGCTGAAAACCGGCCTCCTGCCAGGCTACAATCGTGCCAAAGCAGCCGTTCACCGCAAAGGCCAGCATATATTTCTGCTCCTCGGTGCCGCCGTCGGGTGCAAACTCGCCCAGGCAGCGCTCTGCAATCAGCTTTTTGGCGTTGCGGGTGAACTCCGACTCCCAGCTTTTGCCGTAGAGGGCCTGACAGAGGTCGGGGTTCTCGGTCATGTAGGTGAACAGCGCCACCAGCGCGGGGGGCGCGTCTTCCTGCGAGATGCTGGGGATCAGGGTATCCATCAGGTCGTTCAGCCGTGCCAGCTGGGCGGCCTCCAGCTGGTCCATCAGGGCATAAATGTCCGCGTAGTGAAAATAGAATGTGCCGCGGCTGATCCCTGCCAGCTCGGTCAGCTCCCGGACTGTAATTTCCCGCAGACTTTTCTGCTGCAACAGCGTAATAAGCGCCTGGTAGAGCCGCTGCTTGGTCATGCGCACACTGCGGTTTGCGTCCCCTTTGGCGTTCATCGTATGCACCGCCTTCCTCGCGATTTACTACTTTAAGAATAGCGTTTTTTTGCCCCGATGTCAAGGATTTTTAAACTATTTATCCAAAAATGTCATTCGTTGTTGAGTAAATTTTATAAACATTGCAGTTTACGCATTTTGCCGGATGTGGTACACTGAAACAAGGAAGTGATAGTATGAAAATTGACCGTGCCCGCGCACAAAAAGCCTTTGCCGACTATGCCGCGCACTACAACGCCGCTGACGCCAAGGTCAAATTGAAAATCGACCATACCTACCGCGTGGCGGCGCTCTGCGCCCGCATTGCCCAAAGCCTGGCCCTGCCGCCGGAGGATGTCGATCTGGCGTGGCTGTCCGGCATCCTGCACGATGTAGGCCGCTTTGAGCAGCTGCGCCGCTACAACACATTTATTGATGCACAGTCGGTCAGCCACGCCGCGCTGAGCGTCGCGGTGCTGTTCGACGAGGGACGCATCCGGGACTATCTGGACGATGCCGGTGCCGACGCACTGCTGCGCACCGCTGTGGAATGGCACAGCGCGTTCCGTCTGCCGGAGGCGCTGGATGATCGCACGCGGCTGTTCTGCCAGATTTTGCGCGACGCCGACAAGATCGACATTCTGCGGGTCAACGTCGAGACACCGATGGAGGAAATTTACAACGTCAGCACTGCGGCGCTGCGCCGGAGCCCGGTGACGCCCGCCGTGCTGGACGCCTTTTACGCCCACCACTGCGTGCTGCACAGCTTAAAGCAATACCCCGCTGACAACGCCGTCGGCCATGCGTCGCTTGTGTTTGAGCTGTGCTATCCTGAGAGCCTGCGCATCGTGGACGAGCAGGGCTGGCTGTGGCGGCTGCTGGATTTTAAAACCGATAACCCGGACACCGCCGCCGCGTTTGCCGCCATCCGGGACGAGCTGCACCACTGGCTGAACGCACAGTCGGCGTGAGCCGATACTTAAAAAGTGCATTGTAGGGGAGAGCAGTGCTCGCCCCTACAGTCTTTATATGGCAGAATTGGTGTTTTTTGACACACAAAAGTGCCGTGAGGAAGCTCCCTCACGGCACTTTTGCGTTTTTTATGGTTCTTTCCGTCGTGTCGTTTCTTCCTATTGTTATGCAATATATTATATCTGTATTACAGATAAATATCAATATCTGCCTCCAAGATAACGATAATAGTCGTAAGGAGGTAGTCAACCTATGGAATATCCGAACATACGAAGCCTACGGGAAGATCACGATTTTCGTCAGTGCGATCTTGCCAGTGTCCTCCACGTATCCCAGAGCACCTACTCTCAGTATGAAAACGGCGTTATTGAGCTGACCGCAGAAAGGCTGGTCAAGCTGGCCGACTTCTATAACGTCAGTATAGACTATCTGCTGGGGCGCACCGATAACCCGGAGGTAAACCGCAATTAACAAATGCCGCGCGGCTCACAGGGAGCCGCGCGGCATTTTGCTTCAGAGCAGACCCTGCACCAGAATGACGGCGATCAGGACCGGCAGAACGTATTTAAAGTAGGGCTTGACCCACTGTGGCATTTTGGGGCCGCTGCCGGTGTTGCACTCGGCGGTGTATTTGTCGAAGCCCCAGCCCCATTTGGTGACACAGAACAGCAGGTAAACAAGGCTGCCGCCCGGCAGCAGAACGTTGCTGACAAGGAAGTCCTCAAAATCCAGCACGGTGCTGCCCGCGCCCAAGGGCTGGATGCCGCTCCACACGTTGTAGCCCAGCGCGCAGGGCAGGCCCAGCACGACCAGTGCCGCCGCGCCCACCAGGCAAGCCCTGCGGCGGTCCCAGCCGAAATTTTCCCGCGCACAGGCGATGATATTCTCAAACACCGCAATGACCGTGGAGAAGCTGGCGAACGTCATGAACAGGAAGAACAGCGCGCCCCACAGGCGTCCGCCCGCCATGTTTGTAAAGACGTTGGGCAGCGTGATGAAAATCAAGCTCGGTCCCGCGTCGGGCGAGATGCCGAAGGAGAAGCAGGCCGGGAAGATGATAAGGCCCGCGCAGACCGCCACAATGGTGTCCAGCACGCAGATGCGGGCGGCCTCACCCGGCAGGGTAAAGCGGCGATCCATGTAGCTGCCGAAAATCTCAATTGCGCCGATGCCGAGACTTAAGGTAAAGAACGACTGGTTCATGGCCGCCGTAATGACGCTGCCCAGGCCCTGCCCGGTGGCGCGGGACCAGTCGGGCAGCAGGTAGAAGGCCAGGCCCTCGCCCGCGCCGGACAGCGTGAAGCTGTGCACAACCAGCACAAGGATCAATACGAGCAGGGCGCTCATCATCCATTTGCCGACCTTTTCCAGACCGCCCTGCAGGCCGCGCCCGCAGACGACAAAGCCCGCCAGCGTGATGACGACCATCCAGAAAACCATCTCGACAGGGTTCGAGAGCATCTCGCCAAAGACGCCTGCGGCCTGCTCGGAGGTCAGGCCGTCAAAGCTGCCGGTCAGGAAGCGGAAGAAGTAGTCGACCATCCAGCCGGAGACGGTGGTGTAGTACATCATCAGCAGCACACAGCCCGCCATGCAGAACCAGCCGTGGATATGCCACTTGCTGCCCCCGGGCTCCAGCGCCTTGTAGGCGCTGCGCGCCGCGCCGCGGCCCGCACGGCCAACGGCCAGCTCCATCGTCAGGACCGGCAGACCCATGAGCACCAGAAAGAGCAGGTAGAACAGCACAAAGATGCCGCCGCCGCACTGGCCGGTGACTGTGGGGAAGCGCCAGACGTTGCCGATGCCGATAGCACAGCCCGCGCTGACCAGAATGAAGCCAAGGCGTGAGCCGAAGCTTTCGCGTTGATTTTGGGGATCCATACAATTCCTCTTTTCTATCCAAAAGTAGAATTATTATAGCGTACCGCGGCGAAACTTGCAAGTGGGGAATCACAGTGTTATAATTATGGCAACACCCGCGGCATGGGTCGATTGGAAATTTGCCCGTACCTGTAGGGGCCGATGCTCGCATCGGCCCGCCAGCCTTGCGGCAGCCGGAAGGCTCCGCTGGCAAATACTGTTTGCCCCTGCAAAGCGTGCAATACTTTACTAAGGAGTCAAAAATATGCTTCGTTTTGAATGTGACTATGGCGAGGGCGCGGCCCCCGCGGTTTTGGAGCTTCTGCAAAAGACCAATTTCGACCAGACCCCCGGCTATGGCGAGGATGAATACTGCGCCAAGGCCGCCGCGCAGATCAAACGCCTGTGCGACGCTCCCGACGCAGACGTGCACTTTTTCGTCGGTGCGACCCAGGCGAATCTGACCGTCATTGCGGCGGTGCTCAAGCCGTGGCAGGGCGTGCTGTGCGCCGACTCCGGGCACATCCATGTGCACGAGACCGGCTCCATCGAGGCCACAGGCCACAAGTGCCTGGCGCTGCCCGGCAAAAACGGCAAGATCACGGCCCGCCAGATCCGCAAAGCCGTGGAGGAGCACCGCGCCAACGCCAGCCACGAGCACGAGGTCCAGCCCGGCATGGTCTACATCTCGAACCCCACCGAGGTCGGCACCCTTTATAATAAGGAGGAATTGATCGACATTTCCGCCGCCTGCTACGAGCTGGGACTCTACCTGTTCGTGGACGGCGCACGGATGGCCTACGGCCTGACGAGCCCCGCCAACGATCTGAGCCTGCAGGACTACGCCGCACTCTGCGACGTGTTTTACTTGGGCGGTACCAAGTGCGGCGCGCTGTTCGGCGAGGCCGTCATCATCACAAACGACGATCTGAAGCCCGATTTCCGCTACTGCCTGAAGCAGCACGGCGGCATGCTGGCGAAAGGCCGCCTGCTGGGCGAGCAGTTCCTGGCTCTGCTGGACGGCGAGGACGGCAGCGGCAGCCTGTATTTCACGATGGCGAAAAAAGCCGACGAGCAGGCCCTGCGCATCCGCGCCGCCTTTGAGGCAAAGGGCTGCAAGGTGCTGCACGACTCCCCGACGAACCAGCAGTTCTTTGTCCTGCCCGACGAGTGGTACGACAAGCTGGCCGAGACCTACGCCATGACCCACATGGGCAAGCCCGACAAGCACCACACCGCCGTGCGCGTATGCACCAGCTGGGCCACGAAGGACGAAGCCGTGGAGCAGCTTATTCAAGACGTTGCAACGCTGTAATAACTGCATCGTAGGGAGGGGTCTTGACCCCTCCGGGCCGTGCGCATCCGCCGCCAGGTTTCCCGGAGCGGTCAAGACCGCTCCCTACAAACCTCCTGTAGGGGCCGGGCATGCCCGGCCCGCAGCCTTCCCGCAAACGTTAGCCCGCCTTACCGTGGCGGGCGCACCAAAATAAAAGCCTCCTGCATCACAACCGATGCAGGAGGCTTTTGTATCTATTCAAATGGCTTCACGGCCTTGTTGGTTGTCTGCGCCGTGGCCGAAGCGATTGCTTCTGGCATGGCCAGGGCGGCAGTGTAATGTGTCTTGGGGCGTTCCCCTTAACTCTGGTTATACTATACACTGCATTTATGTCCGCCCTGTCACGCCAATTTGAAAAATATGTTAAATCTCGGTTCCCTCAAATCACTTCTGGATGCGCTTGTCGCACTTGATGGCCAGCTTTGTGCCGACGGTCTGCAAAATCTGTACCAGCACGACCAGCAGCGCCGTGGCAAAGAACTCCAGCACCACGTTAAAGCGGTAGTAACCGTAGTTGATGGCGATCTTGCCAAGGCCGCCGCCGCCGATGATGCCGGCCATTGCGCCGTAACCCATGATGGTCGTGGCGGCAATCGTCACGTTGGCAACCAGGCTCGGCATGCTCTCGGGCACCATGACCTTGGTGATGATCTGCAGCGGCGTTGCGCCCATGCTCTGGGCGGCCTCAATGACACCCGCGTCCACTTCGCGCATACTGGTCTCGACCAGACGCGACACAAACGGGAACGATGCGATGACCAGCGGCACAATGGACGCCACTGTACCGATGGACGTGCCCACGATGGCGCGGGACAGCGGAATGACAATGATCATCAAAATCAAAAACGGCACGCTGCGCAGCAGATTCACCAGGCCGTTCAGCAGCGCCATAAGCCAGCGGGGCAGGGGACGCACGCCGCCCTGTTCGCCCGTGACCAGGCAGACGCCCAGCGGCAGACCGATGACCAGCGCCAGCAGCGTTGCGACGACGGTGGACCAGACGGTCTCCCATGTTTCAAACGGAATGGTGGGCAAAATCTGCAAGAACGTCTGCCATTCCTTGCCTGCAAAAAGCTCTGCCATCAGCCGTTCACCTCCTCAAAAGTAATGCCGGGATAGTTTCTGATGTACTCCAGTGCCGCGGCGGCCTTGTCGTCGTCGGGCAGCGCCAGCAGCATGCTGCCCAGCGTCTGGCCGTTCACAATGCGGGTGTCCGCCGCCATGATCGAGACGAGCGCACCGCACTCAATGGCAAGGCTTGCCACCAGCGGCTTGTCCGTGGTCTGGGTGCCGCCGAAGGCCACACGCACCAGCTTGTGGCCGGGCAGGACCTCGGCCTGGGGCGCACCGGCGGGGTAGACGAGCCGCCGCGCCGCCTTGGACGTAGGATGGCTGAAGATAGCCTGTACCTCGCCCTCCTCGACGACGGTGCCGTTATCGAGAATGGCCACACGGTTGCAGACCTCCTCCACAACGCTCATCTGGTGGGTGATGATGACGACTGTGATGCCCAGCTCACGGTTGATTTTTTGAATGAGCTGCAAAATGGCGTGGGTCGTGTTCGGGTCCAGGGCGCTCGTCGCCTCGTCGCAGAGCAGCACCTTCGGGTCCGTTGCCAGCGCACGGGCAATCGCAATGCGCTGCTTCTGGCCGCCGGACAGCTGCGCCGGGTAGGCGTCGGCCTTATCGGGCAGACCGACCAGTTCCAGCAGCTCACGGGCGCGGGCCTCGGCCTTGTCTCCGGGGACCTTCGCCAGTTCCATCGGGAACATAATATTGCGCAGGCAGGTGCGCTGCATCAGCAGGTTGAACTGCTGAAAAATCATGGTGATCTCACGCCGGGCCGCGCGCAGGTCGGCGGCGCGCAGGTCCTGCATCTGCTTGCCGTTGACGATGACATTTCCCTCGTCCGGGCGCTCCAGCATATTGATGCAGCGTACCAGTGTTGATTTTCCGGCGCCCGACATACCGATGATGCCGTAGACGTCGCCGTCCCGGATCGTCAGGTTGATGTCGTTCAGCGCGACGACCGTGCCGCCCTGCGTGGCAAAGCGCTTGGTCAGGTGTTGCAGTTCGATCATGGGTGATTCTCCCTCATTTACAAAGATAGCGAATGAGCGTGAAACCCATTCGCTATTGATTGTACTCTATAATCTGGCAGGTTGCAAGGTTTTTCTTTGCGGCTGCCAGCGGGCGCATATGGAATGCGCCCCTACAATTTCGTTGCCTGTCGTACCGTAGGGGCGGATTCCATATCCGCCCGTGCCCGTTTACGGCGGTGCGAGGCTTTATCTTAGAAAATCGGCACAACCGCACCGTCGTAGGTGCTGTTGATGTAATCCTTGACCTTGTCGCCGGTCAGGGCAGCGTACAGCGCCTGAATGGCGGGGTCGTTCTCGCGGCCTTCCTTCACAACCAGTACGTTGGCGTAGGTCTGGGCAGCCTCGGAGGAAGCATCCTCGGTAGCAAGAGCGTCCTTACCGACGGAGAAGCCGGCCTCCATTGCGTAGTTGCCGTTGATGACGGCGAAGTCAACATCCTGCACGGTGCGGGGCAGCTGGGCAGCCTCGATCTCCTTGATCTGCAGGTTGTGGGGGTTTTCGGTGATGTCGTTGACCGTAGCGGTCAGACCGGCGCCGTCGCGGACGGTGATCAGGCCCTGGGCGGCCAGCAGCTGCAGAGCGCGGGCCTCGTTGGTGGTGTCGTTGGGCACGGCGATGGTCGCGCCGTCCGCAATGTTTGCCAGATCATCGCTCTTGCCCGGATAGATGCCGAACGGCTCATAGTGGACCGCGCCGACGCTGACCAGATGGGTGCCGTTCTCCTCGTTGAAGCTGTCGAGGTAGGGGGTGTGCTGGAAGTAGTTGGCGTCAACCTCGCCGCTCTCGGTGACGAGGTTGGGCTGGACGTAGTCGCTGAACTCAACAACCTCGAGGTCGATGCCCTGCTCGGCCAGAATCTCCTTGGCCACGTTCAGAATCTCGGCATGGGGCGTGGGGGAGGCAGCGACCTTCAGGGTCGTACCGGCCAGTTCGCTGGTCTCGGCGGTGGACTCGGCAGCCTCGGAGAAAGCTGCGGTGCTCTCGGTGGAGGCAGCCTCAGAGGATGCGGCGACGGAATCAGTAGAAGCGGAGGAGCCGCAGGCGGCCAGCGACAGGGCCAGAGAAGCGGCGAGCGTTGCAGAAATCAGTTTTTTCATGGTAAATTCTCCTTTATATATCGTCAGGTGTGTTGGTTTTGAACGGTCAGCTTCCCTCAAAGCGTCACATTCGCACACCGGGCTGCTTGTAAACGGAACCTCTTTCCATAGTCACAAACTTCCTTTCCAAACAAAAGCGGGATGTCGGCTTTCCGGCATCCCGCTGCAAGTTTTCATTACGCGCTGTAATTTGCGCACAAGAAAGCTGGCACAGGACGCTTACGCATCATGCACATGCACATCATCATACCAAAGCAGACTGCATTCATAGTTCTGTACCCCTTTCTTGAATCTTTGGTCGGCGTTGTTTGCCTTCCATGGCTCACAGTATACGCCTGTGGACCGGTTCTGTCAACACTTGTTTGCATAAAATTGCACATTTCGGCATTTTGCATATATCCTACTATTTTAATAGGTTGATAACTTGCAAAATTCCTAGAATTATGCTATGATTAGTGTTACTAATTCCGATAAAGGGAGCTTTACCATGAAATTTTCGACCCGTGACCGTTATGCCCTGCGCCTGATGGTGGAACTGGCCAACCGCCCCAACGACCTGATCCCGCTGAAGGACATCAGTGATAAGCAGCGCATCAGCTTAAAATATCTGGAGCAGATCGTCACCCCGCTGGCGAAGGCCGGGCTGGTATCCAGCGTGCGCGGTGCGCAGGGCGGCTACCGGCTTGCGCGCCCGGCAGGGGAGATCACCTCAGGCGAGATCCTGCGCGCCGTCGAGGGCGAGCTGACGGCCATCCCGTGTTTGGCGTCGTCGGTGGACTGCCCCCACCGCAGCCAGTGCCACACGCTGGACTTCTGGTCCGGGCTGAATGACCTGATCAATAAATATGTGGATGGCATCACCCTGGAGCAGCTGCGGACGATGCCCGAGGTGCCGGAGGAACAGGAAAGCTGTGAGTAACCGGGAACGGGCAAAAGCCCCTCCGGTCTTCGCTTCGCTCGGCCTGAGGGGCTTTTGCCTTTTCCCGTTACCACCAACAAAAAATCCCGCCTGTAACAACACGTTACAGGCGGGAAATTTTTATCGCACTATCTCAATTACAGATTAAAATACCGCTTCGCATTATAATAGCTGATGCCCTCGACGATCTTCTTCAGAGCCTTCTCGTCGTTGGAGTACTGGCCGTTCTCGACCCAGTTGCCGATGAGGTTGCACATCAGGCGGCGGAAAAGCTCGTGGCGGGTGTAGCTCAGGAAGCTGCGGCTGTCGGTCAGCATACCGATGAAGTTGCCCAGCAGGCCCAAGCGGGCCAGGGTCTTCATCTGCTGGTACATGCCGTCGTCGGTGTCGCAGAACCACCAGGCGGAGCCCAGCTGGATCTTGCCGGGGATCTCGTCATCCTGGAACGCACCCAGAATGGTGCCCAGCATGTCGAAGTCGGCGGGGTTCAGGCTGTACAGGATGACCTTCGGGCAGGCGTCCTCTTTGGTCAGTGCGCTCAGCAGGCTGCTGATGGTAGCGCTGCAATCGGTCACGGCGATCATATCAAAGCCGGTGTCGGGGCCGAGCTTGCGGTACATCTTGTCATTGACATTGCGCAGGCAGCTGTAGTGCATCTGCATGACAACGTTGTGCTTCTTGTACAGGGCACCCAGCTTCAGCAGCAGGTAGGTGGTGTACTCGTCGCCTTCCTCCTTGGTCAGGGTCTCACCGGCCATGGCCTTCTTGAAGGCAGCAGTTGCCTTCTCAGCGTTCGTTTCGGCGAAGGGGATGTAGTCCAGACCGTGGTCAGAAGCGCGGCAGCCCATCTCGACGAAGAACTCCAGGCGTTCTTCCAGCGCACTGACAACGCAATTTGCGCAGGCAAACTTGCGGCCCACAACTTCCTCCAGCTTATGGATGTAATCGGCGAAGCCCTCCTTGCGGATGTTCAGGACCTTGTCGGGGCGGAAGGACGGGGCGACGACGACCTTGATGGTCGGGTCTTCCTTGATCTTCTTGTGCCACTCGAGGGAGTCGATGGGGTCGTCGGTGGTGCCGACCATGGCGACGTTGCTCTGCTCGATCAGGCCGCGGACGGTCAGCTTCGGGTCATGCTGCAGCTTGTCGTTGCAGAGGTTCCAGACCTCCTCGGCGGTCTCGCCGTTCAGCACGCCATCATAGCCGAAGTACTTCTTCAGCTCGAGGTGGCACCAGGTATACATCGGGTTGCCGATGGCCATTTCCAGGCTCTCGGCAAACTTCTGAAAGCGCTCACGATCCGGCTTGTCACCGGTGATGTACTCCTCGGGCACGCCGTTGGAGCGCATCACGCGCCACTTGTAGTGGTCGCCGAAATAGTAGTCGCTGCCGTCGGCCAGCACCTGATGGCCGCCCAGCCAGACCTGCGCGATGTTCTCAAAGCGGCGGTCCTCATAAATTTCCTGCGGGGGAATGTGGCAGTGGTAATCCACGATGGGCAGCTTGGCCGAATAGTCGTGGTACAGATGCTGCGCGGTAGGGGTCTCCAGCAAAAAGTCCTTGTCCATAAATGCTTTCATGTACAGACGCTCCTTAATGATGTTATAAATGATAGTCGGGGGAATGCCGCCCCGGGCCCTGATAGCACATACCTTGCGCTGTAAAGATGACCCAAAACAGCATGCTCTGCTATTATTATACATAACTATTTTACCTTGCACAAGTTGCAAAAATTGCTTGTTAATCGAAATTATAGCCAAAAAGTGCGGTTCTTTGTTGTGCAAGATGTGGAATCCCAAAATTGGCCTCAAAACTGCGCAAAATATGTGCGCTGTTTACGGAATGAATCTTGACGAAACGGCCTAAAGAAAATATAATTCAGGTAACAGGACGTGCTGCAGCCCCCCGCTGCGCACCAGATTTGTTTATGTTAAGGAGAAGCATATATGGATACCTTGAATTATGAAGTTCTTGCAAAATCCGGCTACAACGGCTATATTTTGAAAAACGCCCCGGAGAAGGTCCTGCAGTTCGGCGAGGGCAACTTCCTGCGTGCGTTCGTGGATTACTGGTTCGATCTGGCCAACGAGAAGGCCGACTGGAACGGCAAGTGCGTTCTGGTCCAGCCCATCGCCCCCGGCCTGGCCAAGATGATCAACGAGCAGGAGGGTCTGTACACCCTGTATCTGCGCGGCAGTGAAAACGGCCGGAAGGTCGATGACAAGCGCGTTATCTCCAGCGTCTCCCGCTGCCTGAACCCGTATGAGGAGGAGGGCTTTAAGCAGATGATGGACGTCGCCGCCAGCGACGATCTTGAGATCATCGTTTCCAACACCACCGAGGCAGGCATCGTCTACGACCCCGCCTGCAAGCTGGAGGACGTGCCCGCATCCAGCTTCCCCGGCAAGCTGACCCAGGTGCTGTACCACCGCTACAAGGCAGGCAAGAAGGGCATCCTCATGCTGGCCTGCGAGCTGATCGACAACAACGGCAAGGAGCTGCTCAAGTGCGTCAACCAGTACATTGACCAGTGGGGCCTGGACGACGGCTTCAGGAAGTACGTCAATGAGGACTGCACCTTCTGCGGTTCTCTGGTTGACCGCATCGTTCCGGGCCGCATCCGTGACCCGAAGGAGGTCGCCGAGCTTGAGCAGAAGCACGGCTACGCTGACCCCCTGCTGGACGTCGGCGAGGTCTTTGGCGTCTGGGTCATCGAGGGTGACACCAAGCTGAACGACGTGCTGCCCTTCCGCAAGGCCGGTCTCGAGAGCCGCGTCTTTGTGACCCCCGACATGAGCCCGTACAAGAAGCGCAAGGTCCGCATCCTGAACGGCGCACACACCGGCTTTGTGCTGGGCGCTTATCTGGCCGGTTTTGACATCGTCCGTGACTGCATGCACGACGCCACCGTCCTGGGCTACATGAACAAGATGCTGCTGGACGAGGTCGTGCCCATCCTGCCGCTGGATCAGGAGGACTGCAAGAAGTTCGCCGCCGCTGTGCAGGACCGCTTCAACAACCCGTTCGTCAACCATGAGCTGATGAGCATCTCCCTGAACTCCACCTCCAAGTGGCGTGCCCGCAACATGCCGTCCTTCCTCGAGTACGTCGGGAAGAACGGCAAGCTGCCCACCTGCCTGACCATGAGCTTCGCCGCCTACATTGCCTTCTACAGCAATGATGTGCAGGAGCTGACCGACAAGGGTCTGGTCTGCAAGCGCGCCAAGGGCAACGAGTACACCGTCTCCGATGACCGCTGGGTCCTTGAATTCTACAACGAGCACAAGAACGACGACGTCCCGACGCTGGTTCATGCCGTCATGACCAACGAGCAGATGTGGGGCCAGGACCTGACCAAGGTTCCCGGCTTCGAGGAGGCCACCGTCAAGAATCTGACCAACATCCGCGAGAACGGCGCACTGGCCGCGTATGCTTCCTGCCTGTAAGCGTCCAAAGGCTTCTCCATCGGGAGAAGCTGTCGGCGCAGCCGACTGATGAGGGCCGAGTCTGCCGGTATTGACCGTTTACGGTCTGCCCCCGCACACCCGCCCCTCATCCTGCCTTAAAACGTACCCCATTGGGGCCGGAGGATGCCCTCCGGCCCCACTTTTATCAGAAGCTAAGGAGACATCTTATGCCTATCGCCATTAAGATCAACCCCAAGGACAACGTCGTCGTCGCCCTGCATCCCATCGCCAAAGGCACGGCAGTCCCCGTCGATAACACCACCGTCACCGCCATTGAGGACATCCCCCAGGGCCACAAGATGGCCATTGCGCCCATCAAAGGCGGCGAAAACGTCATCAAATACGGCTTTCCCATCGGCCACGCCACGGCGGACGCCGTGCCCGGCACCTGGATGCACACCCACAACATCCACACGAACCTCTCCGGTGAGATCGAGTACAGCTATCACCCCAATGTGCACCCGCTGACCCCCGCCGCGCCTGACACCTTCATGGGCTACCGCCGCAAGGATGGCCGCGCTGCCATCCGCAACGAGATCTGGATCATCCCGACTGTCGGCTGCGTCAACGACTGCGCCAAGGCGCTCGTGCGCGACAATCAGGACCTTGTGACCGGCAGCATCGACGGGCTGTATACTTTCACCCATCCGTTCGGCTGCTCCCAGACCGGCCATGACCACGCACAGACCCGCAAGCTGCTGGCATCTCTGGTGCGCCACCCCAACGCGGGCGCGGTTCTGGTGCTGAGCCTGGGCTGCGAAAACCTGACCCACGAGCAGTTCCTGGCCGAGCTGGGCGACTACGACCATGACCGCGTCAAGTTCCTGACCTGCCAGGACGTTGAGGACGAACTGGTCGCGGGACGCGAGATCCTGAAAGAGCTGGCCGCCTACGCCGCGCAGTTTAAGCGTGAGCCGATCCCTGCCAGCGAGCTGGTCGTCGGCATGAAATGCGGCGGCTCGGACGGTTTGTCCGGCATCACCGCCAACCCGACGATTGGCCGCTTCAGCGATATGCTGTGCGCCCGCGGCGGCTCCACCGTGCTGACCGAGGTGCCCGAGATGTTCGGTGCCGAGGGCTTCCTGATGGACCGCTGCCAGAACGAGCAGGTCTTTGAGAAGGCCGTCAGGATGATCAACGGCTTCAAAGAGTACTTCATCAGCCACAATGAGGTTGTCTACGACAACCCGAGCCCGGGCAACAAGCAGGGCGGCATCACGACGCTGGAGGACAAGTCCTGCGGCTGCGTGCAGAAGGGCGGCTCCGCGCCGATCATGGATGTCATCGACTACGGCGAGCCTGTCACCACCAAGGGTCTGAACATGCTGTACGGCCCCGGCAACGACCTGGTCTCCGCCACGGCGCTGACTGCTGCGGGTGCGCACATGGTGCTGTTCAGCACGGGCCGCGGCACGCCGTTTGGTGCCCCCGCGCCGACGCTGAAAATTGCCACCAACAGCCAGCTGGCCGCCAGAAAAAAGACCTGGATCGACTTCAACGCCGGTGTCGTCGCGGACGGCGAGCGCACGCTGGACGAGGCCGGTGCCGACCTGTACCAGCTCGTGCTGGACGTTGCCTCCGGCAAGCAGACCTGCGCCGAGAAGAAGGGCTTCCGCGAGATCTCGATCTTTAAGGATGGCGTTGTATTGTAAGCCTGTTTGTGGTATAATTAAACACGAAAAATTCACTACGCTGTAGAGGCCGGGCATGCCCGGCCCGCAACTTACCCGCAATCGGGTGCTTTCCACAAAGTTGCGGGCCGCACATGTGCGGCCCCTACGTGCATACAAAGGAGAGCCTTATCATGTCTACTCTGACTACCGGCACCTATGAAAAATACGGTGCTTCCTACAAGACCCTGACCCTGACCGACGGCGAGTACGCCTTCACCGTCACGCCCGAGAAGGGCGGCATGGCCACATCCTTCACCAAAAACGGCGACGAATACCTGTGGCTGCGCGACAAAAACTTCGAGTCCACGGATCGCCCGCGCTGCGGCATCCCCATCCTGTTCCCGAACTGCGGCAAACCGGACGACGGCGTGCACCACTTCAACGGCGCGTCCTATCCCATCGAGGTCCACGGCCTGGCCGACCTCGTGCCGTGGCAGGTCAAGAGCGCGGACGACACCGCCATTGAGCTGACCCTGACCCCCAACGGTCTGACAAAGTTCGTCTACCCGTTCGATTTTGCTCTGACTATGCGCTACACCCTGACCGGCAGCACCGCTACGCTGGCCCTGACCGTCGCCAACACCGGCGACAAGGCCCTGCCGTTCAGCGTCGGCTTCCACCCGTACTTCGCCGCCAGCAAGCTGGACAACGTCGCGTTTGACATCGACGCCGCCACCTGCAGCGAAAGCGCCAAGGGCGAACAGCCCGCCGCGCCCGAGACCATCACCCTGACCCGCAAGGAGGGGAGTGCCGACTCCATCCGCCTGATGACCGGCGTCAAGAGCCCGATGCGCTTCACCGACTCCGGCAACGGCCACAAGGTCACGGTCAGCTTTGACGAGAGCGTTTTCACCAACGGCGTGCTCTGGCAGCAGGACGCCGAGAGCTTCGTCTGCATGGAGCCCTGGAACGGCTGGGCCAACTCCGTCAATGAGGCAGGACATCACATCGAGCTGAACCCCGGCGAGAGCAAGGAGTTCAAGTGGAGCGTGACCATCGGGTAAAGCCCCCTTTGCGGGTCGTTTTGTAGGGAGGGGTCTTGACCCCTCCGCGGCGGCCCGGGAGATTCCCGCAAGCGTCCGTTTACCATACACTGCCGGGCCGGGCATGCCCGGCCCCTACCGTGCAGCTAAAACAAAAAAGGACATCCGCCCTTTCACGAGCGGATGTCCTTTTTATTGTTTGAAAGCTTCTTTGTTTACTTTCTTCTCGAAGAAAGTAAATCAGCCGGGCTGCTTGCCGATGTAGGCGAGGATGCCGCCGTCAACGTAGAGGATCAGGCCGTTGACGAAGTCGGAAGCCTCGGAAGCCAGGAACACGGCGGGGCCGCCCAGATCCTCGGCTTTGCCCCAGCGCTCGGCAGGGGTCTTGGCAACGATGAACTGGTCAAACGGATGACGGCTGCCGTCGGGCTGGATCTCACGCAGGGGTGCGGTCTGCGGGGTGGCGATGTAGCCGGGTCCGATGCCGTTGCACTGGATGTTGTACTTGCCGTACTCGGAGGCAATGTTCTTGGTCAGCATCTTCAGACCGCCCTTGGCAGCGGCGTAGGCGGAGACAGTCTCGCGGCCCAGCTCGCTCATCATGGAGCAGATGTTGATGATCTTGCCGCCGCCCTGCTCGATCATATCGGGAATAACAGCCTTGGCAACGATGAAGGGAGCGTTCAGGTCAACATCAATGACCTGACGGAACTGGGCAGCGGTCATCTCGATCATCGGGATGCGCTTGATGATGCCGGCGTTGTTGACCAGCACGTTGATGTGGCCGACCTCGGCAGTGATCTTCTTGACCATCTCATTGACGGCGTCCTCGTTGGTGACGTCGCAGACATAGCCGTGGGCCTCGATACCGGCCTCCTTGTAGGCAGCCAGACCCTTATCGACCAGCTCCTGCTTGATGTCGTTGAAAACGATGGTGGCGCCGCAGTTCGCCATGGCGGTGGCAATGGCAAAGCCGATGCCGTAGGATGCGCCGGTGATCAGCGCGACCTTACCGGTCAGGTCAAAGGATTTGGGTGTACAGACAGACATAAAAGTACCTCCTGTTGAATAAAAGCGATTTATCTTTCCAGCCCGTAGGGCACCGGGTGCTTGCCGTAGCGGTTGGCGGGGCTGCCGGTCAGGGTCAGCGTCAGGGTATTTTCGCCGGGGGTCAAAAGCCCCGCCAGCGGGAATTTGTGCGGCGGCCAGAAGGAGACGCCCGCCGGCTGGCCGTTGACAGTCAGCTCGGCCATCTCCTGCCCGGGCAGGGTCAGCAGCGGCGTGGCGGTCTGCAGCTCCGTTGCTGTGATCTGTAGTGTGGCGCGGTAGGTCTTGGTGAGATGGGTCGCATCCTCGTCCGCAAGGGCAAAGTCTGGTGCGGCCAGCGACAGATAGGTGGGCGGCAGGGGAAGGGCCTCGCTTTCCCGCGCAGTGCAGGTGAACAGCAGCAGGCTGCCGCGCGCGGGCAGCTCCAGCGGCAGGCAGGCCCCCTTGGCGGTACGCTCGGCCGGGCAGGCGCAGGGCTGGCCGTTCCACAGATCGTACCGGCAAAGCGGAGCATCCACCGGCAGGGTCAGCCGGGTCTTGATGGGGGTGTTGCCCTCGTTGACCAGCAGCCAGCAGGCGCGCCCTTCCTTATTAAAATAGGCGCAGCGCAGCATGGGCTGCGGCGGGTCGCAGCGGCAGTCCGGCTCGAGCGCCGAGACCTCCGGATGCGCAGCGTCCGGGAACAGCGCCTTGTCCCCCAGCACGGCGGTGTAGCGGTGTCCGTGTAAGCAAAGCGCGCCGTCCTCGACCGTGCAGGCAGGGAAATAGCTTTCGGGGATATACTGAAAGCCGATCTGCCGCTCAAACAGCGGGCGCACGGTGTCGGGGCAGAGGTCGCGGTTGCGGCAAAGCACGGCGGCCTCCGCATGCAGGTCGATGTCGGTCATCAGCCAGGACAGCCGCCGCCAGTAGGTGCTCCACGCCTCGTAATGCGCCCACCAGATGCTGTGGGGGCCGACATCGGGCGGGCGCTCGTCCTTGCGCTTGCCGCAGATGCTGTAATAAAAGGCGTGCGGGATAAACAGGTTGACCCCGCGCACCGCCAGCCAGTCGGTGTACCATTTGATGTCCCCGCCCGAAAGCTGCCACGGGTTGTCGTCCTTGTTGCAGGCGCCAAAGCACTCGTTGGCGTTGCGGCGGCGGTGCATCAGCCGGGCGGCGTCGGCGCTGCACTTGGCCATCGTGGAGTCGATGCCCGCCAAGCCGTCCTTTTCGGGGGCGAGCCAGCGCAGCACCAGATCCTGCCCCGGCACGGCAAAGTATTTTTCTACTTCTATATCATCGCTCTGGTGGGGGTGCCCCATCAGGCCGATGCCGTGCGCCTCGCACCAGCGGGAGAGTGTGCCGTAGTAGACCTCGCCCTCGCGCTGCAAAAGCAGCTTGTGATACAGCCGTGTATCGTCGTTTTCCCTGCCGTCAAACAGGGCGGTGAGGTTGGCGGCGTTGCCGCCCGCACGGCGGAAAATCTCGGCAAAGCCGTGCGTCCACGGGAACATACCGCTGACATTGCGCCCCAAAATACTCGGCTCATCGGTAAAAAAGCCGATGATCGTAGTTCCGAAATACTCTTTCAGTTCCCGATAGTAGGCTTCGTGGGTCAGTTCAATAAAGCGGCTGACGGCCGCAGGGTTCAGAATATCAGCGGTTTTGGGGGCGTTTTTCTCGCCGTCATCCTCGCCCCAGTGCAGCCCGCGCATCGTGCCGCCGCTTTTGCGCACGACCAGCGTGCCGCTTTCCGCCTGTGCCAGCAGCTCGTCCTCCGGCAAAACGGTTTGGGTCAGCGTGATGCCCTCGCTGGCAAGCTCAGGGTGATCCTTTACGACCAGCCCGCTCGCCGAGCCGGAGGGGTACATCCCTTCATCGTACAAAACGATTTTCATATCCAGCGCGGCGGCGGCTTCGACAGCCGTGCGGATATGGGCAAAGTAGCGTTCACCCAGATAGGTGATGTCGGGGCTAAGCCCCATGCGCGGGTGCAGTACCACGCCGTAAATGCCGTGGGCGGCAAAGTCCGCCAGCTGGCGGCGCAGCTCCTCAGCGGTCAGCTCGCCGTTCAAAAACCAAAACGGGATGGCGGTAAATTCTCTGGGCGGGTTTTGCAGTTGGGCAAGAAACTTCATTATGCGGCCTCCTGTGCTTCGGCGCGGGCGCAGATGTCCGCCCATGCGTGGGATTTATAGTAGAACAGCATCGCCAGCAGCCCGACAACAAAGCTGAGCGAAACACCCGCCATGGCGTAGTCGCCGTAGCCCAGCCACGCCAGCAGGTAGGATGCCGGGATACGCACACCCCACAGCAGAATGATGTTGACGATGGTGGAATAGCGGATCTCGCCCATGCCGTTGGCAAAGCTCATAATAGCGTTGAAGGCTGCATAGCACCACTGGAACGGCAGCACAACGCGGATATAGCGCACGGCAAAGGCAAGCACGGCCTCGTCCTGCGTAAAAAGCAGCAGCAGAGGGCGGCAGCAGGCCGCCATCAGCAGCCCGCCTGCGAGGGAGAGCAGCCCCGAGGCTGCCGGGAGCAGCCAGCCGCCCCTATGCAGACGGCTGTAGCTCTGTGCGCCGAGGTTTTGCCCCGCAAACACCGAGGTCGACTGCGAAAGCGAGGTGACCGTGATGTTGGCCAGCCCGCCGACCTTGCCCGCTACCGAGCAGCCCGCCACAAACACCGACCCCTGCAGGTTGTACAGCACCTGCAAAAAGATGTGACCGATGGAGTAGAGCGCTGAGTTCAGCCCCAGCGGCAGACCGATGCGCACAATCTGGCGCAGGGCTCCGGCATCAAAGCCGCAGGGCAAAACAGGCAGCGCAAGCTCTGTGCAGCGGCGGCGAATGTAAAAAATGCTGCATATCCACGATAAAAACAGTGCAATCGCCGTGGCTGCCGCCACGCCGCCGATGCCAAGGCCGAGCGCGCCGGTAAGCACAAGATCCAGCACAATATTCGCCGCGCAGCTGATAAACAGCAGCAGCAACGAGGATGAGCTGTTGCCTATGCCGCGCAAAAGACCGGCGTTGAAGTTATAGCCCATGTTGCCCAGAATACCCAGCATCGTGATGCGCAGATACAGCACCGCCCCCGGCATGGCGTCCGCCGGGACCTGCATCAGCCGCAGCATCCACGGACCCAGCAGGAACCCGATGACGGTCAGCGGCAGCGACGCTGCAAACAGCAGCCAGACCGAGGTGCGCACGAGCTTTTGCAGCTGGTCATGGTCGGCGCGGCCGACCGCCTGCGATACGAGGATGGAGATGCCCGAGCCGATGCCCACAAAGACACAGAGCAGAATTTCGAGCGGCTGGGAGCTGGTCGCCACCGATGCCAGCGCCGTAGTGTCGCAGAAATTGCCGATGACGAGCGTGTCCACCGTGCTGTACAGCAGCTGCAGAATATTGCCGGCGCAGATGGGCAGCGCAAACAGCGCCGCGCGCCCCAGCACGGAGCCGTGGGTCATATCAACTTGTGCGGATTTTCGGTAAGACGGCATAGCCCTATCCCCCCCCGGTATGACAGATTTTCTTATCTACATTGTACGAGGAAACCGTGCCGGCTGCAACAATCATTATCCTTTGATTTTTAGATGAATATAAACGATGCGGCGAGCAATTTCGGCAGTGCGGTGTAAAAAACAATCACGCCCTTTGCGGCGGCGGGAGGGCGTGCTTTTTTACTGTTTTGTGCAGGTTCCACAAACAAAGATGGACAAAATCGGTAACATTGACAGCAAGATTTGCCGCAAAAGGGCTTGCCACTGCGGCGCAAAATGTGCTATCGTTAAAATCAAATTCAGTAAAAAGGAAGTAAAATTTGTATGCGGAAGCCTCTGACAAGACAGAACAGCACGCGCGACAAGCGCAGATACTCTGCTTATCAGAACCGTATTTTTTTCTATCTCGTGACCCTTGTCACCGCCCCGCTGCTGCTGTTGGGCGTGCTGTCCAGCGTGGTGCACTACCGGCAGACCGTCACGCGCAGCGATGCCCTGCTGGCCTCGGCGCGGGAGAATGTCGAGGCGCAGATGGAAATTGCGCTGAGCAACCTGCGCGCCTACTACAGCACGGTCGTCAGCGCGGACAATTACCAGACCCTGTGCCAAAAAACTGTGCCGCCGTACAGCGAGTACACCCTTGTGCGCGATATGCAGACCGCCATGCGCGGCGGCAATCTGGTGGATAAATATGTCGAGGGGTATACCTACATCAACCTGCGCAGCGGGTGGATTTTAAGCAACAACGGCATGTACCGGCTGGCTGATGCCGCCAACCGGGATGAGGTCGCCCACCTGCTGAACGAATGGGCGGAGCAGCATGCTGCCATGATGTGGGTAAACTGCACCGACCAGCCCACCCCCGCGCTGGCAGACACACCGCTGAACACGGTGGATCTGACCGGCGAGCTGCTCGTGCTGCGCAGCAGCTCCTACCGCACGGGCAGCTATGCGGTGCTGATCGTCAAGCTGGATCTTTCGCCGCTGTATGAGATGACCGAGAGCTGGCAGACCGGCGGCTACAGCATTGCCGCGCGGGATTTCACCGGCAAGACCGTGCTGAGCACCTCTGCTGCGCTGACCGCCCTGCTGGACGCCGACACCCCCGCCGAGGGCGGCTGCGTGCTGGGTGGCTGGCGGCTGAACAGCGGCAAGATGGGCGTGAACGGGCTGACCTACTATGCGGCGCTGCCGCAGCGCACGCTGGCGGCTACCGCCGGCATGGTGATTCTGATCGCTTTTGTGCTGGCCGGGGGACTGGTGGCGGTGCTGCTGATCTGCCGCCGCTCGACCAGTGTGCTGTACGCCCCTGTGGATGATCTGATGCACGCGGCTAGCGGTGTGTTCGGCCAGCCCGGCAGCGATGAGGAGGAGTTTGCCTATCTGGCCGCCGGTGTCAAGCAGGTGGCCCGGGACAAGCAGGCGATGCAAAGCCTGATGCAGCAGCAAAACCGCCGCCTGCAGCAGAGCTTTGTGGAAAATCTGATCCGCAGCGAGGTCACCGATGAGGCCGCCGGCCACACGATGCAGGAGCTGGGGCTGGCAGTCTGCCCCGCGTATCGGCTGATCGCGCTGGCGCTGGATACCCCGGCGGGCACCTCCGGCCCGGTGCGGGAGACGATGCTGCTGACCGCCATACAGACGATGCCCACCGAGCTGCTGCGCCGCTGCGCGTTCCAGCCCGTAATGCTGAACTTTACCCTGCTGCTGGTCGTGGGCGGCGAGGAGGCTGATCTGAACGAGGCCTGCCGCGTGGTATATACGGCGGCGGCGCGCAGCATCC
>ENA-ORRU01000777-ORRU01000777.1-human-gut-metagenome-genome-assembly--contig:-NODE-777-length-22212-cov-3.936995_pt1 | contig 22212 bp, 23 predicted proteins | sample MGYA00242184_ERZ509151 | MGnify/ENA primary metagenome ERZ509151 (study PRJEB26280, sample SAMEA2338667) | human gut metagenome | biome: human gut; feature: human-associated habitat; material: faeces... | reverse complement strand
CCTCTTTGATGTCATACAGGGCATCGTAAAGTTCCAGTGCGCCAAGCGCATACAGTTTCATCTGCGGATTATCTTCAGCTTCGACCAGAATGCCCATGCCGTACTTGAAGTCTACGATGTGCAACCTGTCGTCTGAGATGATGATGCAGTCCCCGGTACCGAATCCCTCCGGCACATAGCAGGAGAAGTCCAGCCGCTGCTCAATGAGCACCTTGGGGTCCGGACAGTCCTTCCGGGCTTCCTCGATGGCTTCCAGAACGAATTCCATGTAGCCGTCCGTATACAGTTCCATTTCATCGGAGTCGTACTTGCTGACCGGGCGGGTGGAGCGCATCTTCAGCGCCTTGCGGAGCTTGTGCTCTGCCAGCGCGTGAGCGGCGGTGCCTTCGGCTGCGGCTTCCGTTTCTCTGTCCTCAAACTCCAGTTCCAGCCGAGCGGAGGGATTGCAGTGGAGCCAGCGGTGGGAGGAGGATGCCGAGAGGACGGCATGGCGTTCAGGGGGCATCCTTCAGCACCTCCACATCCTTGAGCAGCGCCTCATAGTGCTTGGGGTCGATGCCAGAGAGCTTCGGAGCACCATACTTTTTAAGGAGCGCCTGAATTTCTAGCGTGAATCCGGCCCGGCTCTTTTCACCGAGGACTGCCCGGACTTCTTCCAGCGTCAGTTCCTTTTGGGGCGCGGGGACTGTTGGCTCTGCATCGACAGTCGGCTCATTCGGCAGCATGGCATTTGCCACAGCCTGAACGCTGTCCGCCAGGGAGCGAAGGTCTTCCGCAACAGCAAGCAGGAGTTTCGATTTACTCATGCGCCACGCCTCCTTCCGCCGTCTCGGCGATAGACACAGACTCCACGCTGGGGCCGGGAATGAGGATCATCATCTGTTCCCATCTCCCGAATAGCCGCGTCAGCAGCTTTTCGCGCAGGCTGACGATCCTGCACCGAACGATCCGCTCAGTCTGCGGTCTGCCTGTGACACGAACTTCCAGATCATGTTTCACCGTTTTCATCCTTTCTGAAGGACGGTATTGGTTTGCCCTTCACAGATAAGCCACAGAAAGCGGGAAAACTGAGGGTCTCACAGAAGTTTTTTGAGCTTATTTTTAATGGTACGCAGGCGATGCGTGATGGCCGAGGGGTCAACGCCCTCCTGCGCAGCGTAGTCCTTCACGCTGATACCGTCGTAATAGACCGCCTGCACAAGCCTCTGCTGTGCGGGCTTCAGCGTTTTGATCGCCTCGCGGAGCATATCTGTGCGGCTCGACTCCTGGAACAGCGCGGCAAGCGCGTCCTGCTCTGCCGCAAACTGGATGCCCTGTTCTGCCAGAGCATCCATACTACTGTGGCGTCGGGTCTCCTTGTGGTCGTTGTTGTACTCTTGGCGGTTCAGATCCACCAGGAGTTCACCCCAGCGGTCATCGACCTCAATGGTCACGGTTTCGGTTGCAAATTTGTACTGGATCTTCATGCGGACTCCTTTCGGGGCCTGCATGGCGGCACTCTGGCCGCAAAACGAAAAAAAGCCCGCCGCACGACACTCAAGTGCCGTGCAGCAGGCTCACACCATAATATTTATATCCACGTCCCGCAGAGCGCGGGGCGATTGGACCTCTCTATGTACGTTCCAGAATCGCTATTCCACCAAGTCCAGCAGCCATTTGGCTGTGAGCCGTGCCAGAAGCCGTGCGTTCAGATAGGCCATCTCCAAGGTCAGACAGGTATATCCCATGTAATACCCGTCCATGGGCCGAAGGGTGATGGCGAGGTCTGGCGTCTCCATATCCGTCAGACACAGCGGCAGGAGGTATTGCAGCCTCTGCTGATAAATCTGCGGGACAGCGTCGCCGGGAGAGACGATGGCTTTTCGGCGCGCCAGCTCGACCGCTGTTTCCAGAAGGAGCGGCAGATTGCGGGCGCTTTGCAGTTCGGTGGGCAATCTTGCGACATTGGCCGGGTCTCCGAGGATATGCTCCACGTTGACACGCACCGGCCAGTCTGGAATGTAATGAATACCTTGCATCGGCATTGAGTAGAGAGGCTTTTCCGGCAGTGGGGAAATGTAGCGCAGCAGCGCAGAGTTTTCATCCGCGAAGCCCCGGAAGCACCACTTTAATAAAGAATCCAGTTTTTTGTTTCTGCCGAAGCAGGCGTAGATGGGCTTATATCGCTTAGTATAAAGGCCGGTATGAAAACAGGCGTACTCGTTGCGCATGAGGATGATCCGGTCCTGCTCGGCCTTATCGGCTGCGGCATTGTAGTCGATGACCTGTTTGCGAAAAATAGATTGGATGTATCGTTCTAAGATCGGCGTATCATAATTTTTCTCGGAATAGCTGCCGCTGCGGAAGCGCCACGGCTCCGGCAGGGCCAGCTCTGCCAGCGCATCCAGCTGTAAATACCAGTTCGGGACAAAGGAGAACGAAAATAAGTCTGTTTCGTAAATCATAGCTTGTTCCAGCTTTCTGTGTATAATGAGGCGACCTCCCGGCAGATACACCGCGCCATCCGCGCAAGATAGCAGCTGCCTTCCATAAATCGCGCCGTTCCGTCCCATGGGTTGCACCAGACCATGCAGTTTGGGCAGATGTGCGCCGAGGCCCGCTGGAGAAAGCGGAGCATAGATGCGAACACCTCCGCGCCCTCTGCGGTCAAATGCTCCGGCATGGGCAGAGTCAAGCGGGTGTACGCTGCGAGGTTGATGGTACTCGGGTCGTAAATAAAATCTTTCTGGTGGTCTGTATCATGCGCCGCATACTCACGCAGAATTGGGTCCACGGGAACATGGTGCCGAGCGCAGTAGCACAGCGCCTTGACCAGCGCGACGCTGCCGCCTTTACTCAGCTGCGGCTCGTTCATCACGCGCTGCAGGGCGCGCTTGCTCATATCCAGCTGTCGTGCCATATCTGCTTTGCTGTCAAAACAGGTACTCAGAAGATAGTTCAGCACATAGGACGTTAGCCCCTTCTCCATAGATTTATCTCCCTTCTCGTTTCGACGATTCCTATTTTACAAGCAATTCTGCGATTCGGGAACGTGATAAATTTGTCACCCCTGCGGGCATAAAACCCCTGAAAATGGCGAAAGATTTTTCATCCTTTTCTTGACGTTTTTCTGAAAATCTATGGTATAGTAGAGAAAGAAAAAGCCCGCTCACGAGGAGCGGGCATCCAAGGTGTTCAGTTTTTGTCGCTGGCTGCGATCTCTGCGCATACGCGCAGCATGAGCGCGCGGCTTTGTTCCGTGCAGCCGCCTGCAATTTCGCGCATGGCGGACAGAAACGCATCCATTTCTGCTGGCCGCTGGGTCACGGGCGCTACGGCTTCGGTATTAAAGCCTTCCAGCAGCGCACAGACCGTCGTCCCATACAGATGGCTGATCTGTACCAGCCGTTCCAGATTGACCGTGCGCTCTCCGCGCTCGACCTTGCCGTAATGCTCCGGCGACAGGCCCAGCTGATTAGCGGCTGCTTCCTGCGTAAGGCCTGCGCTCTTTCGTGCGTCCCGGATATGCCTGCCGATGACTTTATAGGATATGGGCATATGCGCACCTCGTTTTCCTCAGTATCTATATGAATATTTTACCGAAGAACCCGGATTTGATACAGAAGCCTATAACGGAACATCTTCCCTTATAACGCCGTATTTTACAAAATAATCTTCCGTTATGAGGCACATTCTGCCGCATACAGTCGGATAGGAGGACGCCCTCATGTCACAAAACGCCGCTGACTTGACTGTGCAGGACCTGCGGGATATGCGCCGCAGCTTCTCGCGGCAGGAACTGCTGGACTTGATCGACCGGATGTTTACCGACGAGCATACTGCGCTGAATATGGATGTGGTGGATGCCGCCATTTTCCGGCTTCTGCTGGCGGAGGGGCAGGAACCAACGCCGGACAATCTGCAAAAGCGCTTTTCCGAGGTCGGGCAGTATTATCTGCGCCGAAGCCTCGGTCTGCTATAACGAAAAAAATCCCCCTGTGACAGAGTATTTTCTGCCACAGGGGGAGCTTCTCCTTACCGGTATTCCGAGAGGTAACGGTCCAATGGAATCTGATTGCGCACACAGTATTGCAGCAGTCGCTCCATGGCATCGGCGGTCTTCTGGGTCATACGCTGCGCCGTCTGGACCCGCCGCAGCACCTTGTAGGACAGGCCGAGCTGCCGGGCCATGTTGTGCTCTGTCAGAAAAACGGTGTCCAGCATCTTCTGGAAAACACATGCTGTCAGTTGCGCTTCGTCCATCGAAATCACCTCTTGATTGGAAGAATGAGGGGGCGGACAAGCCGCCCCTCCTCATTGATGAATTTGCAAAACCGGAAGTTTTACTTCTCCAATGCGGCCCAGTCGGGCGGAGTGATAAAATCAGTCCAGTACTCATGGGTATTCGCCTTGCGAGCAAAGTCGTGACTGTTCGTTGTCTCCTGAACGTCAAGATAATACCATCTGTTGACATCCATGTTGTCCGGCCACTCGACCATGTAGGCAAACAAGTCGCGTTTCGATTCCGGCTCACGCTTCAGGACTCTGTTCACAATCGCCATTGCCTCCGCACGGATAAGCTCGGACAGTGCCAGCGGAACGGAATCATAGAGCATTTCCACAGCGTCCGTATACCTAGGAGTACAGCTGCTGGATTGAAACATTTGAGATACTTGCGTTGTCTCCCTGTGCAAGCTCAGGCCAGACATCTAAATAGATACGCTTCTGATCCGCATTGCAGATTGGCAGCAGCTCAAGTTCTAATTCTGTCGGATATCCAAAGTAGCGAAGACTGAGAAGCGCATCCTGCCCATTGTAGAAGTAATCATTGACCTTCTTTCCAGTACAGAAGACATTCATACGTTCCGCAAGATACGAGATTCTTAGAATTGCGTCTGCGTACTCCGCGGCCATGTTTTTCCCCGGGTATTCCAAATGCAGCTTATATTTTACAGATTGACCGCCGCCCGCACTTGTAAGCTTCCATGTAATTTTTTCTTCCGCAACCTCACGAATGTACTGATACAGCGCTCCCTCTTTCTTCACAAAGCGAAATCCCACAGGAAGTTCATGCAATGCGGGGTAGGTATATATTTCTGTTTTCCTCTCGCCCGTAACGACTAGCTTGCCGTCATCCGCCCATACAAAGTAGTCTGTAAGGATTAGGTAGTCCTGGTCAAGATGCACTTTTACCGCCTTGAGCGCCTGTGCGCGGTTCAGATGCAAAATTGCAGCCGTTTCTTTTGACTCCCATTGGTAAGCATTCTCTCTGTCACCATAAAATACGAACACCTCCTCTTTGGCCGTCCGCAGTTTGCAGAGGGGCGTCGCAAGTGCGCTTTGCAAAATGGCCTGTCCCAGGACGAGCCGATAGGGGAAAAATCCAAATTCTCCGGACGCAATATCCGTTTTGGGAAACAGCACTGTTCCCTTCCCATCGTAGCCCATAAGGACAGTTCCCGGATGGGCATCCATTGTCCGTCTGCGCTGATAATTATTGAAGAAAAGAAATCCGCCGTTTTCGTCAAAACGGCACGCCAGACGGAGCGTGTGCGCATTCTCTGGGTCCTCACACGGCGTCAGGATTTTTGACTGCATCGGCGCAAGAAGTTCTCCAAAATCACGAAGAAAAAGTGCCAGAAGTCGAATCTCCCGGTAGGTGTCCGAAATGGTGCCGAACTGCCGAATGGGTGCCTGAAAATCGTAATTGATTTCTGGCAGATCGTTGGCATAGCCTGTTTCCCTGCTTTCCTGTAAAGATGAATACTTTCCACAGGGGTTACTGCCGCCGTGATACATATAGTACCCCAGCATTCCTACGCCGCTTCCAAGCTTTGCGATGGACATTGCCCCAATATCCGCTCCGCTGACCTGGGGACGGCGATGGTCTGTAATCTGTACGCCGCCTCCGAGTTCGGCAGTCAGATACGGAAACTTTGTCTCATCAAAGGTCAATTCATCATTCACATTATGGTCACAGCCAATCAGCAAGTCGCTTCGCACATGGCTAAATATATAGTTGCTGTTTGCCGGGAGTTCACCTGTTGTCTGAGCCCATGGTGCCTCACAGTAACCGCCCATAACAGGCAGAAGACCCCCAGTGCATGCGCCTCCCCAGCCGGTTGCTGTATAGAGCGGCACGCAAAATCCTATTTTTTTCGCGAGCGCTGTCAGTGTCCGCATATGCTGTTCTCCATCAGCGCCCCGCAGTCCGCCCACATGACCATATTCATTTTCGATTTGGATTCCTATAATTGGCCCGCCTTGATCCCAAAATAAGCCTTGCGCCTGCTGAAATATGGCTTGCCAGAATCGTGTAACCGACCGCAAATACGCCGGATCATCACTCCGCAGGCGAATCCTTTTCCCTTTTTCCATCAGCCAATCCGGGAATCCGCCATTTCGTACTTCTCCATGCACCCATGGACCTGGTCTTAAAAACACCATTAGTCCAACCTTTTTGCACAGCTGCAAGAATTTCCGCAAATCGCAGCATCCAGAAAAATCAAATACGCCTTCCTCTTCCTCATGGTGAATCCAAATCACATATGTGGAAACGATTGTTACACCGCCGGCCTGGATTTTGCGGAGTTCCTCTTCCCAAAACTCGTCCTGATATCGGCTATAGTGAAATTCGCCCATAATTGGAAACCACGGTTTTTGGTTCATTCGCAAGTATGTGCTTGTATAATCAAACATACGCTCCTCCATCGGCTTGTGTTAATTATTGCGAAAAATATGAATGGTGTCCAGCACATTCCCCTCAAAATCTACGAAGCCGCCATTGTTCCACTGATAATTCTTTTCCGCAGGTTCAATCCAAAACGGTTCCCATGCAAAATATCCAATACCCAGCCCGTCTGGGACCCGTTTGATCCTGGTGAGCAGCTCTGTAAGAAATTGCTTCTGTCCCAGTACGGTGCAGGGATACTTTTCTGTTTCCCCTGTAAAGGTGTACTCTCCCGAACACCATGGCTGTGAATTTTCCACAACGCAAACAGGTTTTCCATACCGCTCAGCCAGAGCCGTCATCGTTTCAGAGAGTTGGTCCAGACTACCGCACCATGTTGTGTAATACGACAGACCTATCACATCAAAGTCTACTCCATTTTCTATGCAGTTGGCATAAAAGTCCTGGCACATAGAAAGATGCGAGCCATCATCTACATGCAGCACCGTCTGGATTTCCGGAGAAACATCCTTTACAGCCCGACACCCCGCCTTCAAAAGCTCGGCTAAATTGTTCCAGTTGGAAGCATTATCAGCTATCTTTCCATCATCCCATAAAATACCGGCATTGATTTCGTTGCCGATCTGCACCATAGCAGGCTGAATTCCTTCTTTGAGCAAGGTGTTCACGACATCATAGGTGTAGTCATATACCGCCTGTTTCAGTTCCGTAAATTGCAGCTCTTCCCACGCATGAGGTTTGAATTGTTTGTGCTTATCTGCCCACCAATCGCTGTAGTGGAAATCGAGAACGATTTGGAACCCCATATTATGGGCCCTCCGTGCCGTTTCCACAACGTGCGCCTTATTGTTGTAGCCCTCTGCTGGGCTTTGATCTGCGGGATAGAAGTTGGGGTTACCGGGATCATTCCACACCTTCAAACGAATACTGTTAAAGCCATTCTCCTTAAGAATCTCAAAAGGATCAATGCGTGTGCCATTTTCATAAAAGCAAGTTCCGGCATCCTCCATTTCCCTGAGCATGGACATATCCGCCCCCTTAAAAAACGGGCGCTCTATGTCATCTTTTACAAAGGCCAGATTATCGAAGCAAGCCCACTCGTTTGCCTCCGCTTCTGAATGAAGCGTAACACGGCATTTACCATTCGTCACCTGAATCCCCCTTATATAAATACTTTTCCATTCCTGTGTAGACTGCGGTACGCTGCTGCGTCGTTCTGCCCCACCATAGTCAGAGGCGCTAATCCAACACATATTCTGCGTGCCACATGATTTTGCCCACGCTATAAGTGTGTACGTTCCATTTTCAAGTCCTGTGATCAATTGTGTGGCAGAAACTTTGTAGGGTTTTTCCTCGTTCCAGAAAGACAATTGTTGTGTTCCATCGCAGCCTCCCATTTCGGTATACACTGCTTCAGCCATATTATTGCTGGAGGAAATGCTCCAGTTCCCCGTATCCGCGGAAACTGCATTTTCAAAAGAGCCGTTCTTAAGGAAATTCGCCTCTTTCGTCATGGTCACATCATCGACACACAGCCATTCGCCCGCCTTGGCGTCAGACCAAAAACCAATTTTACACTCTCCATTTGATATCTCAATATTGTTTATTTGTATCTGTGTCCATGCTTGCGGCGACTGCGGAATTCGAATACGGCGCTGCGCCCCGCCATATCCGGATGCATACATCCAGCACTCTTTTTGAGTGCCACAGGACTTCACCCATGCGCTTAGGGTATAAATTCCAGTCGGCAGCGTTTCAATATTTTGGTAGGTATCAACCTGGTACTTCGAACTTCCACTCCAGTGAGACAACTGCCGCATCCCATTATGCCCACCATCTTCTGCATATGCGGCACTTTCCATATTATCCGCAGAAGTAATAAGCCAGTCCGAAATATTCTGCCCATATCCCGATTCAAATGATGAATTCTGTACATAGTTTTTATCCAGACGCAGTACTACATCATCAAAGCAGGCCCACTCTGTCGAGCTTGCGGCAGACTTGATTTGGATTTTGCACTGTCCGCTACTGATCTTTATTCTATTAATTCTGATCTGCGCCCAATGCTGAATTGCCTGGGGAACTTCCACGCTTCTCGTATCTCCGCCATATTCGGAAACACTAATGGTGCAGTCATTTTGAGTTCCACAAGATTTTACCCATATGCTTAAGGAGTATGTCCCATCAGGGATTTCGGCTACTGTTTGAGAAGCACTAACCTCGTAAGAGTTCGTCTCATTCCAAAATGATAACTGTCGCTGCCCGGTATATCCGCCATTCTCTGTATAAGCAGATTCTAAATTTCCTGTAATTTCCCACCCGGGAATTTCTTGACCGTATCCGCTTTCAAAGGACGGATTTGTCACAAGATTCTCCGCTTTCTCTTCTAAAACATCATCAGAAGTTGAAGTTATAGCAGATGCAGCTAAAACAGTAGAAGCAAGGATTAGTACAACTAGAGCAAGGATTAGAAGTCTTTTCATAAAATACACTCCATTCAAAATAATCCATTACAAAAGGCAAGTAATCTGTGTTCTGCTTTGAAACGACATACTTGAAGCGTATATACCGCCAGGTTTAAGGAAAGGCACCGGTTTTCGCCAGTGCCTTTCGATTCTACTCTTGCTTATTTCAGATTCTTCAGGTATTCATCCAACTGGGTCTGCATCTCTTGCCGCACCTTTTCGATACCCGCCTGATCGAGCTTTTCCTTCAGCGTCGCAAGCCCATCCTCTACATCAACAAAGCCGAGCTCCAGGGGCAGGGCATACTGCTGGTAAACGTTTGCAATATTCGCCATCTCGTTCTTTACATTGGTGTCATCAAAGTTGAAGTTCTGGAGCGGATGGTTGACCGTTTCCTCATTAATCCAGCGATCCATAATTTCGGTGCGCTGCTCCGGCTCGTCGTCCGCCGTGCGCTGCATAGAACTTACACCCCAGCCCCACTGGCAGGCGCCGCCCGCTCCGTAATCGGCCGAATCGGGAAGGCTGGAATAGCCCGTATCGCCAATGGCAGTATAGTGCTTTCCCTCAATGCCATACCAGGTAAGATCATAGTACTCACGATTGTTGCGGAACAGATCCAGAACCATCAAAGCGCGCTCCGGATTTTTGGAGGTTGCATGAATTGCCATGCCATTGTTGATATAAAGGGCAGGCATCTTCGTTTTACCCACGCTCAGGTCGATCAGCTCCGGATCATAATCCGGGTGTTCCTTCGGGACACTGTTCAGAAGACCGGCAATTCCGATGTTCTGAATACTGACGGCCTCACGGCCCTGCGCCATACCCTGACCGGCACTCTGGTCAGAAAGGACATCCTTGGTCCACACGCCGCGCTCTTTCCAGTCGTGCATCATGTTCAAATAATCCAGATATTCCGGCATATCCAGCATGCTGAAAATTTCGTTGCTGTCGCTGTTATAGTCGTACATGAGATAGGTATTGTTGCCAACATTTCCGAGGTAGTCCCAGCCATTGAAGGTACCTACAACCAGCTCCCGCAGCATATACGGATCACCAAGCTGCATCGGAATGATGCCCGGCTCATTCTCCGCGACCGCATAGAGATAATTCTGAAAGCCTTCCAGCGAGGTCACTTCCGGCACGTCATATTTCTTCCGCAGGTCCCCACGAATGACCATCACCCGCGTAGAGTACTCTTTCGTAGTGCAGGGAATCATGTACACTTTTCCGTTGATTTTGGCCTGCTCCCATGCCGCTTCCGGCACCTCGTCCCAAGTATTCGGAGCATACTGCTTCATCATATCCTCAGTAATTTCCAAAAAGCCATTCTTATTTGCGACAGAAGAATAATATGCCCACGGTGCCGTAAAGATCAGATCAAAGTCTTCGCCGGACGCAAACAGCAGAGAGTACTTTTGATCCACATCGCTCCAGGAAATGAACTCCACGTCCAGTGTCGTCTGAATATCCTGACTGAGCTTCTCGTTTATTTTTGCATAAACTTCATCAAATCCCGCCGGTTTATCCCCCAGCAGATACATCTTCAATGTCACAGGTTCCAGAGTCTCCTTTGCCGGGTCTGTTGCCGCGGCAGAAGGCTCGCTGGGATTTGCGGCCGTTGTGCTGGACTCAGCCGGCTTTGTGCTGCACGCAGTAAAAAGGGATGCAAGCGCTGCCAGAACCAGCAGTACCGCAATGATTTTTTTCATGTTTTTCATATTTCTCTCCTTATTATTTGTTTTTATTTGGGCTTCCGGATTCGTTTACGTTTTCTATCTCACCCCTTTACCGCACCAACTGTAATGCCTTTTACAAAATAACGCTGAACAAACGGATACAACAGAATAATGGGACCTGTCGCAATCACAGTCATGGCGAGCTTCAGGCTTTCCTCCGGCAGAGTTGGAAGTACAATGCCTGTCACGTTCATCAAATTTTTTCTCGCACTGACGCTGTTGAGGATCTGGTAGAGATAGTATTGCAGCGAATACAGCCGCTCATCACTGATGAACAGCATCGTGTTGTACCACTCATTCCAGTATGCCAGGGCCGTGAAAAGTCCAATGGTTGCAAGAGCTGGCTTCGCCAAGGGCAACATAATATTGAAATAGATTTTAAACTCTCCCGCACCATCGATCTTGGCGGCGTCAATTAAAGACGCATCTACACCGCTCATAAAGTTCCGCATAATGAGAATGTTGAACACGCTCAGCATCCCGGGAAGGATCACAGCGGCAATAGAATTCTTCAGGTGCAGATACTTTACCATCAAAACATACCATGGTACAAGACCTCCGGAGAAAAGCGTTGTAAAGAAGAAAAAGTATGCAAACTTGTTTCTCCAGGAAAAGTCCTTTCGCTGTAAGACATAGGCCGTCATAGAGGTGATGAGCAATCCTAGGAACGTACCTACAACCGTGACAAAAGTCGTCACGCCGTAAGCCCGCAGGATTTTTTCTGGAGCCTTTAATGCCAGCCTGTATGCATTCAGAGAAAACTCCCTGGGAAAAACGGAATAGCCCTTTTGAATAATGCTTTCCTCAGCTGTGAGGGAGCCAGAAATCACCATAATAAACGGAAGCACGCAGGCTACAGCAAGAAGCGTAATAAACAGGTATCCAATTACGTTAAACAGAACACGGTCTTTGCTCATTTTTTTCAAGGTGGTTTCCTCCTCAGAACAAGGCGCTATCCGGATCGATTTTTTTCACCGTGCGGTTGGTAATCATGATCAGAATGAAGCAAAGTACAGATTGGTACAGCCCGACGGCTGCGGACATTCCAAACTCCTGTGTGGTCATCAACGAGCGGAACACAAAGGTATCAATCACATCCGTGGCGTTAAACAGGAGACCGTTATTACCCACCAGCTGATAGAACATGGAAAAATCACCCCGGAAGATTCCACCAATTGACATGAGCGTCATAATGATGATCGTAGATTTCAGTTCTGGCAGGGTAATGTATCGAATTTTCTGAAAAATATTTGCCCCATCCATCTCAGCCGCTTCATAAATGCTTCGGTCAATGCCTAAGATTGCCGCCAGATAGACAATTGAACCATATCCAACGCCCTTCCAAGCGTTAAAGAACACAATAATGTATTTCCAGGCGGCGGGCAACGAATAAACATCGATTGGATCCATCCCAAGTGCTGTCAGCAGAGAGTTGAGTGCGCCGTAACGATAATTCAGGAGATTGTACACGAATGCACCCACAATGACCCATGATATAAAATGGGGCAGGAGCAGCGCAGACTGAAGGGTTTTCTTAAAGCCCCGCCCAGCAAGTTCAGACAGGACGATGGCAACCAGAAGCTGCAAAACGGTATTCACGATCAAGAAGGTTCCGTTATACAGAACCGTATTGAGGGTGACCCGCAGCGCTTGTCCCGATTCAAAGAAAAATCGGAAATTTTTTAATCCGACCCAAGGACTTTTGAAAATTCCACCGTCATATGTAAATTCTTTGAATGCGATCACCACACCGGTCATTGGCAGATAGCTGAATATCAAGAAGTACGCCACAGCCGGTAAGAGCATAATAAGATACACTCTATATTGATAGAGCTTGCCGTGCTTTATCCGTTCCAATTTGTATCATCGCTCCAATCTTTTCTGTTTGCACTTAAATCATAGCAAGGATGCACAGAAACAGAAAGATAACAAAATTGAGATTTATGGAAGAATACTATATTTTTCTCCTTGTGCCTTTCACAACGGCTGTACCATGTGTTATACTCTGCTTAACGAAAGGTGGTGCGAATATGGCACGGCTTCTAATTGCAGACGACGAACTCTATACCCTCGACGGTATTCTCCAGTGTATTGATTTTACGCGGCTCGGGATCTCAGAGGTTCAAACTGCCGCGGACGGGCTTGCTGCCATTCGGCTGCTGGACACGTACCAGCCAGACATTCTGCTCACAGACGTTCGGATGCCCCATGCGGATGGCATTGCCCTCTCCAAGCATATTCGAGAGAATCTGCCATCCTGCCAGATCGTTTTTATGAGCGGGTACTCTGATACGGCATATCTAAAGGCCGCCATCGAGCTCAAGGCCCTGAATTATATCGAAAAGCCCTTCCTCCTCTCGGAACTATATGAAGCACTGGAAAAAGCCGTTTCCGCGCATCAGGAGTATCAGCTGCTGCACGAAAAAAATTTAGCGTTCCATACCGCGCTTACACACCTCCGCAGCGCTTTTCTGAACACGCTCATTGACCAACCCATCTTCCAGGAACCGTCGCCCGAAAAGATAGCCGCCCTTGGAAGCACACTCCGCCCCTCCAGCTTTCTCCAAACTGCGATCTTGAAGCTCGACGTATATCAAGTGGAGAAAATCTATGGCAGGGGTGGGCTCCGGCATATCCTGACACAGCTTGAAACCACTCTAACCGCCAGGAATCTTCCCGTTTTTTTCTCTATCCACAGTCCCGGAGAAATTCTGCTGCTTGTATTTGATTCTGAGGGTGCACAGAAAGCCCAGACATATTTGAAAGCCGTATGTGAAGAAATCCCTCGCGCGCTTCATGGCTTTGACTTCTTTTTGATTGGAATTGGCAGTCTTGAGCAAGGACTGCAGCAGGTCCGCCATTCCTACGAAGCCGCACAGGTTTCTCTGGAATTTGGCTTTTACGGGAAGCATGGCAGCGTTGTCAACGCGAAGGGCGCGTCCACCCGCCCCGTCCTTGAACCCCATCTGCCAGACTTGCAGGCATACATGCGTCTCATTCAATCCGGAAAAAAGGAAGAATCCATTCTGTCTCTCAAGAGCTACACCGAAAATCTATATATGCAACCAATTTTCCCAGTCCAGAAGGTCCGCCACTTCTACCTCCGCGTCATCTTCCAGCTGGAGCAGTTGTCGACGTTCAACGAGAAAAATGAATCCTTTTTGCAACAGGTCGAATCCGCTTTGTATCTGCAGGATATGGCTGCAGCCGCCATGCAGCAGCTCTCACAATATTGGGAAAGTTCCTCCAGCATGGTTCCATACTCCGCATCTGTTCGCAGCATTATGGACTTTATTTCCATACACTACATGGAGCCGGATTTATGTATTGAATCCATCAGCCGACATGTGCTGTTGTCTGTTTCCTACGTTTGCTCCATCTTCAAGTCAGAAACCAAGCAGACAGTCAATCAATACCTGACAGCATATCGTATTCAAAAAGCGAAACAACTCCTGCAAGACAGCAGGTATCGGGTCGTTGACATCATGCTGCGGGTTGGCTTTAACAATGCGAACTATTTTTCTAAGGTGTTTCGCAAATTGGAAGGCTGTACCCCCAGCGAATACCGGGAGAAATACACAAAATGATCAATCACAAACGGTTTTGGAGCCGCCTCGGCAAGACCTTTGGAGATTTGCCTCTTCAAAAAAAGCTGGTGCTTTCCTATGTCTTTTTAATTACGCTTCCGATTCTTCTGTTTTCTGCTGCCACCGTATCCCGGGTTGCCACACAGTTGGAACGCTCACTTCTGTTTTCCAGCAATCAAATTTTCGACCAGACCTATGATGTTATCAGTAATTCTCTTGACCAAGTAGATGCCATATCCGACGCAATTATTCTGAACGCTTCCATTGCAAATACCATTTCAAAATCACCAGAAAGCTACCCGATCTATGACCAGCTGGGCGATATGCACAAGCTTTCCTCCTATCTGCAAGCCTTTAACCGGGGAAACAGAGTGACAAATATTGCGCTGTATGTGAACAGCGAATACCTGTACGCCTCCGAAAGTATTCGCTTTCTCAGTCTTGCGGATGCGGCGCGTTCTGCGTGGTATCAGCAGATGGCAGCAAACGGCGTTCATTCTCTCTGGTGTGGATCCGCCTCTCTGGAAGCGCAAAGTGAAATCGGAAACAACACGCTCGCATTTATTCGCACCGTGCAGGATCCAAATAACTATGCGCAAACGGTCGGCTATCTTCGTGTGGACTTTGATAAGCAGATGTTGCTTGACACCTTACAGCGCAGCACCCCCACCCCGCACAGCGTATCCTTTCTTCAAAGCAGCAGTGGAGAACTGATTCTTGCATCCAACGACACCGCAGAGCAGTACTGCACCTTCACCTCCAGTGAGCCATGGTTTACGCCCTCCGAAAGTCTGCGCAGCATACAGGCTGGGGAAGTAAATACCCGTATTTACGTCCGAAGTGCTCCGTTAGAAACCAGCGGTTGGTACCTTGTGACCATCATACCGCGTAAGGATGTCCGCGTTGGTGGAAAAGAAATTACCCTTTTTCTGCTTGCCGTGTTGGCTATTCTTGGCTGCATTTCATATGCGCTTGCACAGGGTATTTCCAAATCGATGACCCGGCGGGTTACGCTTCTTGCCTCTCATATGAATGTCGCGCAAAACGGAGAGCTGCAAGAGCTTCCCGAGTCTGAACTGCATGATGAGATTGGGCAGCTGATCCATTCCTACAACTACATGGTGCAGCAGCAGAAAATGCTGATGGAAGAAAAATACCGGCTCGGCGAAAGTGCGAAAATGGCAGAGCTTCGAGCCCTGCAGTCCCAAATCAACCCGCATTTTCTATACAACACCCTGGACTTGGTAAAGTGGATGGCGATAAAGGGGGATATTTCGGAAGTTGAGGTCACCATTAAGGCCCTTGCGGATTTCTATAAGTGCAGTCTGAATCAAGGCAAAGATGTGGTTACTGTGGCGGAAGAGCTTCGGCACGTTCGGCTATACCATCAGATCCAGAACCTTCGTTTTAAGCAAAAAATCATGCTATCCATTGACGTACCAGAAGCATTTCTATGCTGTAAAATTCCCAAAATTACCTTTCAGCCCCTTGTGGAAAATGCGATTCTCCACGGAATTCTTGGCAAAGAATCAAAATCCGGACAAATACGGATTACGGGCTGCCAAAACGGAAATGAGATTCTGTTCTGTATTCAGGACAACGGAATTGGCATGCTCCCGGAAGAAAGGGACGCAATGCTCTCCAGTGAGGGACACGGCTATGGCATCCGAAACATTGTGGAACGCCTGCGCCTGTTTTATGGAGACGCATTTCAGTTTGTGTGCCACAGCGAACTCGGCTTAGGGACCCGCGTAGAGCTTCATATTCCATATGCGTTTTTCTGCCGCAGCAACAATGACACAGAAAGAGAGGATGAACCGTAATGGCTAAATTTGAAATTCGGAACGATGCGTTTTTTCTGAGCGGCGCTCCATTTCGTATTATATCCGGCTCCATTCATTATTTCAGAATTCCCCGCCAATATTGGAAGGATCGTCTGAAAAAGCTTCAATTACTGGGATGCAACACTGTAGAAACCTATGTCCCATGGAACCTGCATGAGCCGGAACCGGGTAAATATGTATTTTCCGAAGACCTTGACATCTGCGAATTCCTAACCATAGCACAGGAACTCGGTCTGTATGCCATTGTGCGGCCCTCCCCGTATATCTGCGCCGAATGGGAGTTTGGCGGCCTCCCCGCATGGCTTCTTCGTTCGCAAATGCGCCTGCGTTCTTCTGATGCGTTGTTTCTCACTGCCGTAGAACGCTACTATGCGCAGCTCATGCCAATCCTTGCCGCGCACCAGTTGGACCGCGGTGGGAACATTCTCCTCATGCAGGTAGAGAATGAATATGGTGCCTATGGGACTGACAAAAAGTACCTAGAAAAGCTCGTAGAAATCATGCGCGGCCATGGAATTACCGTTCCGTTTGTTACATCCGACGGGCCATGGAATGGGTATCTGAGGAATGGGAGCATTTCCGGTGTCCTTGCAACCGCTAATTTTGGATCAAAAGCAGACGAACAATTTGCTGTTCTCAAAAAGCACTTGAATGGAGCCGGACCGCTCATGTGCATGGAGTTCTGGGTTGGGTGGTTTGACGCTTGGGGCGATCAAGCACACCATGTAACGGATGGAGCGGTGTCCGCGCAAGATCTGGACCTTATTCTGCAGCAGGGCAGCGTCAATATTTATATGTTCTGCGGTGGAACCAGTTTTGGATGGATGAACGGCTCAAACAATACGGATCACCTAACGCCGGATGTCACAAGCTATGACTACGATGCACTTTTGACCGAGGATGGCCGAATTACAGAAAAATATCTCCAATTCCGAAAGGTAATTGCGAAATATGTCCCGCTTCCTCCCTTGGAATTGCCGCAAGACGCCCCGCGCTGTACCTTTGGCCCCATCCCGATCTCCGCGTCTGCCCCCCTGTTGGAGCATGTACATCTGCTTGCCCATCCTATCCAGTCTCCCTGGCCGATGTCAATGGAATGTCTTGGGCAAAGCTATGGGTATATCCTTTACCGCTGCGCACTGCCCCAAAGCGCACCTGCAAAAAGCCTTCGACTTATGGGTACTGCTGATCGAGCGCAGATCTTTTTGGATGGAGTGCATGTACAAACGGGATTTGACAGAGAATTGAGTGAACCGTTTATCGGCGATTTTTTGGGCAAACAAATGGACATTCTCGTCGAAAACCTGGGTCGTGTCAACTATGGACCTTATCTGGAGCAGCAGAGGAAGGGCATTTCCGGCAACATCCTTTTAGACGATGTTCGCCAAAGTGATTTGACAATCTACTCGCTCCCACTAACTGCACCCCAGCTTCAAGCCATTCCATTTGGCCGATATAAACCGCATCATGAGCCTGCGTTCTATCGTGCGCTTTTTGACGTAAAATCCCCGGCAGATACCTATCTGGATTTATCGAATTGGGGAAAAGGCATCGTGTTTCTTAACAAGGTTCCCCTGGGGCGCTTTTGGAACATTGGCCCTCAAAAGCGTTTGTACCTGCCAGCGCCAATGCTCCGCCAAGGCGAAAACGAGATTATTATTTTTGAAACGGAAGGCATCTCAGGAGACCAAATTGAATTCTTCCGTGAGCCGTATTAAAAAGCCTCAGAATGGCCTGAGCCATCTCAAAAGTCCCAACGGTGGACTTATGAAAAAAATGTCGAATTATGCTATTTTTAATCTGCAAATGGGAGTGGACATAGACATTCACCTTTCTTCTACAACATAAGAAAATTATGTTGTAGTCCCTGCTAAAAGGCTCAAACGTTCAATCTGCTTCCGGTGTTCCACACTGGTTATCATGATATAAATGCGTGTTGCGTTGATGTTTCTGTGGCCAAGAATGTCCGCCAATTTGGCAATATCTTTCTGCATAGAATAAAACGTCCGGGCGAAGAGTTTCCTCAGATTATGAGGAAACTCTTTGCCCGGATTTACGTTTGCCTTCGCGCAAAGCCGTTTCACGGCCGACCAGATATTGCTGTTTGGCACAGTATACGTATTATACTCTTCTGCCGGAGAATCACACATGTGATTCCAGTGGAGATAAAGCGAAACAAACGCCCATAAAGTAACACGAATCCCCATAAAGTGAGACGCACCCCAAAAGCGTTTTCCCCGAAAACAAAAAAGCCCGCCCCGGCAGAAAAGCCGGTATGGGCAAAGATGCTTAAAAGTTCTGATATTCACTTGTTTTCGCGGGGAATGCAACAAAAAGGGCTCTTATCTTGATAGCCATTCTATCAAAATAAGAGTCCTTTTATGGTGGAGCTGAGGGGAATCGAACCCCTGTCCGAAAGCAACTTGACAGGACTTTCTCCGGGCGCAGTCTGTTATTTACATTCCCTCGGCGCGGCGGGAGCAGACACTCTCCGCGCCTTAGTAGCTTCATGATGCGTGACGCAGGCAAAGCTTACTGCGTTCACGGACGCCACTAAATCACGCCCAAGCCCGGCTCGTGGCCCTTCCGGGGAGGACGGGTTGCCTAATTAGGCAGCCTGAGCAACGTAAGTGTTGTCAGTTAATTTAGAAAAATTGCCCGTTTTATGGAGGCCAGGCGCCTCCGCCCGCTTATCCAGCCTCACTGCCCCCGTCGAAACCAGTGCAGCCCCATATAGCAGCGGGAAACCGCTGCGGATCGCTGGAAAACTCTAACTTAAACTCTCGTTGCTTTTATCATCCACTTCATGGGCAGGATCTTGGCCACGAAGCGATAGAACTTGTTAAATACGGTCGGCGTGTAGAACGTCCGGCCCTTTTTCGCCGCCCGAATTGTCCCGGCAACAACCTTTACCGGGTCACACCATGGAATATTGCCGAACAGGTCATGGTCGCCCGCGGCATCGAAGAACTCGGTCTTCATGGGGCCGGGACAGACGGCTGTGACGGAAATGCCCTTGGGCCGCAACTCGTCGGCGATGCCGCCGGTAAAGGCGGAGACATACGCCTTGGAGGCGCTGTAGACCGTCATGCGGGGCGTAGGGCAGAAAGCCGCGATGGACGAGACGTTGATGATCTTCGCCCCGCGCGTCATAAATGGAATAACTGTCTGCGTGACCATGGTCAGCGCACGGACATTGAGGTCAACGACACGCATAACATCTGCTGAGGTCGCGCCGAAGCCGATATTGCCCGTTGTGCCGCAGCCCGCGTTATTGACGAGCACGCGCACGTCGGCCTTCTGCTCGGCAAGCTTTTCGCCGAGATAGCGGAAGCTTTTGGGGTCGAGCAGGTTCAGGCCCATGCAGACAAATTTCTTGTCCGGGAACTGCTGGGCCAACTCTTCAAGTTTGCCCACGCGACGGGCGATAAGCCAGAATTCCTCGATCTCCGGGAATTCCCGCACAAGCTGGCGCGTGAACTCCGCGCCAAGCCCGGCGGACGCACCGGTTATGACGGCCGCGGTCATCCGCGTCCGTAGGGGTCGCGGAGTTTATCGGGCTCGGGGTATTCCTCACCCTTGGTGTCAACGCGGATGGAAGCGATCTTCTGCTCAGTAAGCGGACGGTCGTTCCCGTCGGTCTTCACAGCGGCGATCTTGTCAACGACATCCATGCCCTCCAGCACCTTGCCAAACGCGGCGTACTGGCCATCGAGGAATTCGCCGTCCTCGTGCATGATGAAGAACTGGCTGCCGCGGAGTTGGCTGCCTGCGCGCGGGCCATAGAAAGAACACCGCGCTTGTGGCTGAGGTTATTCTTCACGCCGTTCAGTTTGAACTCGCCCTTGATGCAGTAGCCGGGACCGCCGGTGCCGGTGCCCTTGGGGCAGCCGCCCTGGATCATGAAGCCAGAGATGACGCGGTGGAAGATCAGGCCGTCGTAAAAGCCCTTGTTTGCAAGGGAGATCATGTTGCGGACGCTCTGCGGCGCCTTCTCGGGGTAGAGTTCGCAGACGATTTTGCCGCCATCTGTCATTGTAAGGGTCATAATGGGATTTTCCATGGGATTACCGTCCTTTCATTGCGCGGTCGATCTGGCGCTTGGCGTCTTTCTTTGCGGCGTCGTCTCGCTTGTCGTAGAGTTTCTTGCCTCTTGCGAGCGCAACCTCGACCTTGACGAGACTGCCGCGGAAATAGACGCTCAGCGGGATCAGCGCATATCCTTCCTGCTTCACCTTGCCGTACAGCCGCATGATCTCACGCTTGTGCATGAGGAGCCTGCGCGGGCGAAGCGGGTCTTTGTTGAAGATATTGCCCTGCTCGTAGGGTGCGATGTGCATCTGCCGGATGAACAGCTGGCCGTCCTTGATCTGACACCATGCTTCCTTCAGACTGAGCGTGCCGAGGCGGATGGATTTGACCTCGGTTCCGGTGAGTTCGATGCCGGCCTCGAATTTTTCATCGATGAAATATTCATGGAACGCTTTCTGGTTCCGCGCGGCGATCTTTACGCCCTCCGCCATTGAACACACCTCCCTCCGGCAATCATACGATGTGTATTATATGTCAATTATATCAGCCATGTCAAGCGTTTTCCGGTACTGCGTGTACCGGACGACACGGTTCAGCAGATATTGTTGAAATGCGCGGCACTGCTGCGCGCTTAGATTCCGGTTTGACATGATGACAAGCGGAACAATGGGACCGCCGCCCTGAAATGGAAGCTGCACATGGCCATACGGCTGCGCACACAGGCCGTTTCGCTCGTAAAAATGCTTGCGGCGGCAGGTAATCTCATCCTCCGGCGGTTCGATCTCCAGAATCAAAGGCTTGTCCTGCGTCAGCAGCTGCCGGAGAATCGTGCTGCCAGTCCCGTGGCCGCGCAGAGACGGCTGAACAGCAAAATGTTCAAGATAGCAGAAGTCTTCCGTCTCCCATAAGAACACATCCGCCAGAAGCATGCCATCCTCAACTGCACCGAGCGGGGAAAAGTCCGCATCCTGCAGCGCGCGCAGGTGATCTTCCCGCATACGCCGCTCGTTGGGCGGGAAGCTGGCTTCATAAAGGGTAAACGACGCTTCAAACAGCGGATGGGAAGCGTCAATGCGTGTAAGCTTCATCTCTGATAAAAGTCCGCGACCAGCTGCCGGTCATACAAAACGCGGTCACGCAGCGCCTGCACGCTTTCAAAGCGCAGTTCCCCGCGGATATGATCCTCCAGCCAGATTGCAAGTTCCTTTCCATATAGATTGCCGGAGAAGCCGATCAGATTGGCCTCCAGCACCGGCGCTTGCAGTGCGCCAAGCGTCGGATGGACACCGATATTGACGCAGGCAGGATAGTGCCTGCCGTCAAGTTCCGCCTCCGCGCGGTAGACGCCGAAGGCCGGGACGAGCACATCCGGAGAAAAAATCAGATTGGCCGTCGGGAACCCCAGTCCCGCACCACGGCCCGCACCCTTCTGCACAATGCCGGTGACAAGCTGGCCGTGGCCAAGCAGGCGCGCGGCAGCCTTGCAATCACCGGCGCGCAAAAGCGCGCGGATGGTTGTTGAACTAACGCACTGCCCGTCCAGCTGAATTTCCGGGATCACGTCGCAACCGACGCCGAGTGCGCAGCACTTTTCGCGCAGCCGCGCGGGATTCCCCTGTCCCCGGTCGCCGAAGTGAAAATCATGCCCGCAAACCACATGGCGGGCGCGCAGCCGCCGAACGAGATAGTCCTCAACGAAGACCTCCCACGGCATGTGCATCATCGCCTCATCAAAGTGTGCAAAAAGTACTTCCTCAACGCCGCAGAGCCGGCGCATGAGAAACTCACGCTCGGCCATCGTGTTGAGAAGCGGAACGCGCGTTCCGAACACAAGCGTATCCGGATGCGTATCAAAACTCATGGCCGCCGGTGTAA
>ENA-ORRU01000766-ORRU01000766.1-human-gut-metagenome-genome-assembly--contig:-NODE-766-length-22502-cov-7.328596_pt1 | contig 22502 bp, 15 predicted proteins | sample MGYA00242184_ERZ509151 | MGnify/ENA primary metagenome ERZ509151 (study PRJEB26280, sample SAMEA2338667) | human gut metagenome | biome: human gut; feature: human-associated habitat; material: faeces... | reverse complement strand
CTGCGGCGGCGAGCTTTTCGGCCAATGCGCCGACGCGCCGGAGCTTTTCGACGAGCAGAACACCGTACCCGAATATCAGAGCTATTTAAACAGCACTTATTTTGACGAGATATACCACGCGCGCACGGCATACGAGAACATCGAGGGCGTGTATCCGTACGAGATCTCACATCCGCCGCTGGGCAAGCTCATCATCGGCATAGCGGTGGCCGCGGTGCTGCTGGTCGCCGCTGTGGTGGCCGGCATCGTGACATACAACATGGAGTTGTGGGGTGGCAAGTCGTTACCGGACGTGGCGGTGGCGTCTCCCAAGGACTCGTCGAAGACTCCGGATGCGAAGGTCGTGGTCAGGCAGCTTGAAGGCAAGGGTCTCAAAGTCAAGCGCGTCAAGGAATTCTCCGGCGTGAAAAGCGGCAAGTTCCTTGGCTATCAGGGAATTCAGTCCGGTGACCGCGTAAGGGCGGGCAGTGTGGTGACAGTGCGCGAATCGGCCGGCCCTGGCGTGCCGGAAGGTACGGTCGGCAAGAAAGCTGAAAGCGTGGTGACAACGTTCTCGCAGATGGGCGTGCCGGTGCATTACAAGCAGGTGATCGTGTCGGACACCAGCAAAACCACCGAGGGAAGCGTGATCAGCACGTACCCCGCGCAAGGCCAAGGCGTGAAGGATGGTAAGAAAGGCATCTACATCGGCGTGTAGGTTATCAGCTTATATTGAGGCCCGAAACGGCTGATGAGGATGGAAACCACCAACGGTCCACCGGCCAGTCCCAGTTTCACGGGTTGGGGAATGCCGGGGAACATGAACGGCAGACTGCCCAAGATACATCCCAGGGCAATACCCAGGAAGATAGGAATCAAGTTGGGATGGTTGAGACGCTTCAGCGAGTTACCCAATACCTTCTCCGCATGGCTCACGGCAAGCTCACTGCCTACAATCGTCACACGGTCTCCCATCTGCAACTGCAAGTGGGGAGTTGCCACCAGATCCACGCCCGAACGGTTGATACGGGTGATGCAGGCACCGAAGTTGTTACGTATCTTGAGCTGAGACAGAGACTTGCCGTTCAGTTCCGGCTTGGTGATGAGGATGCGGCGTGAAATCAAGTTCTTGTCCTCCCGTTCCCACTCCACCGAAATTTTTCTTCCGAAGAAGGCAACAATGGCCTCCACATCTTTCGGGTTGGCAATGAACAGAATTTCATCCTGCATGTGTAGCACCGTATCGGCATTCGCCAGTTCTGTTTCCTGACTGCCGGTGTGCCGGATGCGGGAGATGACAAACGCACGGTTCAACAATGGTTTCACATCTCTGATCCGCTTGCCGTCTATTGCCTCATTGCGTATCTCTACCGATATGGGACGCACGGTCAGCTCCTGCAGATGGCCCAGCCCGTGCTCGGCATCCTCCTCTTCTTTTTTGGTGTTAATCCGCATGAAGAACTTCAAGGCAAGCAGCGCCAAGATGCAGCCCACCACACCCAGCGGATAGGCAACGGCATATCCGAGTGCGATTTCCGGAGCATCCACCCCGTTGAGGTCACTGTTTGCCTGCTGGGCAGCACCCAGACCGGGGGTATTGGTCACGGCTCCGGACAAGATACCCACCATCGTAGTAATGGGAATTCCGGTGGCAAAGTGCAACACAATGGTGATAACCACGCTGAGGAAGACGGAAAGCATTGCTACCATGTTCAGCGTAAGTCCGCCCTTCTTGAAAGCGGAGAAGAATCCCGGTCCCACTTGCAGACCGATGGAATAGACAAACAGTATCAAGCCGAACTCCTTCAGGAAGTGCAGCAGATGTTCGTCGAGGTTCATGTCGAAATGTCCGAAGACAATGCCCACAAACAAAATCCAGGTGACACCCAGCGAGATGCCTGCCACCTTCAACTTGCCCAGCATGATACCGAAGGTGATGACCAGGGACAGAATCAGGACAGAGTGTGCCACTCCTCCGCCCCAAAGATTGGGATAACCCTCAAAGAGGTTTCTTAATAGTTCCATAGTTTCTATCTTTAGTTTTTACTTTTCAGCCTTATTGTTTAATTCTTAATTCTCTATTTAAAAAGTGTATCCCCACAGAAATCACTTCTCCGGGGATACGCATTTCACACATAAAAAATAACTACTATTATAAAGGCATGTTGCCGTGCTTTTTCGGTGGATTGCTCTGATTCTTGTTGTGCGCCATCTCCAATGCCTGCACCAGCTTGTAGCGGGTATCGCGCGGCATGATGACCTCGTCTATGAGGCCACGCTCGGCAGCGCGGTAAGGGTTGGAGAACTTGTCTTCATACTCCTTGATAATCTCCTGCTTCTCTTCGGCAGAGGACTTACGGTAGAGGATGTTCACCGCACCCTCGGCACCCATCACGGCGATTTCCGCCTGCGGATAAGCCAGGTTCACGTCGGCACCCGTCGGCTTGCTGGACATCACGATGTAGGCGCCGCCGTATGCCTTGCGGGTAATCAGCGTTATCTTGGGCACGGTGGCCTCGGCATAGGCATAGACAATCTTGGCGCCGTGGCGGATGATGCCGTTGTGCTCCTGCATCGTTCCGGGCAAGAAGCCGGGAACATCTTCGAAGGTTATCAGCGGGATGTTGAAGCAGTCGCAGAAACGAATGAAACGTGCCGCCTTGTCGCTGGCATCAATATCGAGCACACCCGCCAAATAGGCAGGCTGGTTTGCCACGATACCTACCGAACGCCCGTTCAGACGACCGAAACCGATAACGACGTTCTTGGCAAAGTGAGGCATCACTTCGAAGAAGTACTGGTTGTCCAGCACCGGTTCTATAATATCCTTGATGTCATAAGGCATGTTCGGGTCTTCGGGAATGACGGTCTGAAGCGTCTCTACCCGGCGATGGATATCGTCGGAACAGGGAGTGAAGGGAGCATCTTCCATATTGTTGGACGGCAGGAAGCTCAGCAGCTCGCGGATGCTCATCAGTGTCTCCTCCTCCGTATTGCACATGAAGTGGGTAACGCCGCTCTTGCTGCTATGCGTATAGGCACCGCCCAGTTCCTCCTTGTCCACCTCCTCGTGGGTCACGGTCTTTACCACGTCCGGACCGGTGATAAACATGTGGCTCTGCTCCTTTACCATGAAGATAAAGTCGGTAAGCGCCGGAGAGTAGCATGCCCCACCGGCACACGGACCCAGAATGGCAGATATCTGCGGAATGACACCCGACGCAATGGTGTTCTGATAGAAGATGGAGGCATAGCCTGCCAAGCTGTTCACACCTTCCTGGATGCGTGCGCCGCCCGAATCGTTGAGGGCAATGACGGGAGCACCGTTCTTCAGGGCAAGCTGCTGCACCTTCACAATCTTTGCGGCATTCGTCTCGCTGAGCGAACCGCCATGCGCCGTGAAGTCGTAGGCATAGACAAATACAAGGCGGCCGTCTATCTTTCCGTAACCGGACACCATGCCGTCTCCGGCAATCTGCTTCTTCTCCATGCCGAAGTTGGTGCAGCGATGGTTCACGAACTTGTCCAGCTCATTGAACGAGCCTTTGTCCAGCAGCATGTCAATACGTTCGCGGGCAGTCATGCGGCCGGAGGCGTGTTGTTTCTCTATCTTGTCTACGCCCCCACCCAGCGAGGCACGTTTGTCCAGTTCCTCAAACTGGCGGTATATTTCTTCTCTGTTCATATTTGCATTTACAATTTAGTGATTTATAATATACGGACTGAATGCGACTCGGGATTATTCCTCCTTTATCAACTCCAATTCAATCAATACTTGATTGGCATTTACCGGTTCGCCCTCGCTCACGAGAATGTTGCGGACGATGCAGTCGGCATTTACCTTATAGTTACTCTGCATCTTCATGGCTTCCAGCACCACGGCAATGTCTCCGGCAGCCAGTCGGTCGCCCACCTTGACGGGGATGCTCACTACCTTGCCCGGCATCGGTGCCAGAATCTTGTCGCCCTGCTTCTCGTCGGCTCCTTTCTTCATGTGCAGATACTTGGCTTGCGTGTCTACAATGTCTACGTGGAAGGAACGCTGGAGCATGCTGATGTCATAGCTCTTTCCTCCCTCGCCGCGCACAAGGCCTGCGTTGAACGAGTTTCCGTTGTGCAGGATGGAGCAACTTCCGTTCTCCGCCATCACAATGTCCACTTCGTAGGGCTTTCCGTCAATGGTAAGTTGTACCTTATTCCCTTCCTTACCCACCAGGGTAATGTCTGCTATACGGTCTCCTATATGTATTTCCATTATTAAATCTCCATTATCAATTTTCCATTCCTTAAATCCTAAGCACTCCCTTCTGCAAGCCGAATTCCCTCCAACGGCTGATGGGGCGGCCATCGGACAGCTGTGCCGAAACGTTCTCCTCCAGATTAACCAGATAGTCCATATAGGCGGCTATCATGGCAATGTTCTCCAACTCTTCGTTGGTGGTATTGGTGCGTACCAGCATGCGGGCGTTCTTCTCGATAAAGAGGGTGTTGTACTCTCCCTTCACAAAGTCGGGCACGTGCATGATGCGCTTCAGATAGGCAAGGTTGGTCTTTACGCCCGTAATCTTGTACTCGTAGAGCTCGATGGCATACTGGCGGGTGGTTGCCCATACGATGAGCTTACCTATCATAGGGTCGTAGTAGATGGGAATCTCATAGCCGTCGTACACATAGCTGTCTATGCGCACACCGATTCCGTTCGGCTCCGTCAGTTGCTTGATGACACCGGGAGACGGCATGAAGTTGTTTTCCGTATCTTCGGCACAGATGCGGCACTCTATGGCATGACCGCGCTGGAACAGGTCCTCCTGCTTGAGGTGCAACACCTCGTCGTTGGCAATACGGATTTGCTCTTTCACCAGGTCTACGCCTACCACCTCTTCCGTGATGGGGTGCTCCACTTGCAGGCGCGTATTCATTTCGAGGAAATAGAAACGGCGGTTCTTGTCTACCAGAAACTCGATGGTACCTGCACCGGAGTAGTTCACTGCCTTTGCTGCGGCAACCGCCTTCTCTCCCATTTCCCGGCGCAATTCCGGCGTAAGGAAGGGTGACGGGCTTTCTTCTACCACCTTCTGGTTGCGGCGTTGCACGGAGCATTCGCGGTCGAAAAGGTGGATGACGTTGCCGTGGTTGTCGCCCAATATCTGGAACTCGATGTGATGCGGTTCTTCCACGAACTTCTCCAGATAGACCGTGTCGTCTCCAAAGGAGGACATGGACTCGGAGCGTGCCGTGTTGTAGGCTTCCACCACTTCGCTCTCGTTATGGATAAGGCGCATACCTTTACCACCGCCACCCATAGACGCCTTCAGCATCACGGGGTAGCCTATCTCGTTGCAGATACGCACGGCTTCTTCGGCACTCTGCAAAGGTTGTTCCGTTCCGGGAACCACGGGTACGCCTGCCGCAATCATTCGCTTGCGGGCAGCTATCTTGTCGCCCATCGCCTCCATCGTCTCGGCAGCGGGACCGATAAAGATAATCCCTTCCTCCTTGCAACGGCGGGCAAACTCTGAATTCTCCGACAAAAAGCCGTAACCGGGATGAATGGCATCGGCACCGCATCGCTTTGCCGTGGCAATCACTTTATCTATATTCAAATAACTCTCTTTTGCCACAGCCGGTCCTATCGGATAGGCCTCATCGGCATAAGCCACATGATGAGAGGTGCGGTCAGCCTCGGAAAAGACGGCAACCGTAAGCAGTCCCATCTCCCGGCACGAACGCATGACGCGCAAGGCAATCTCACCTCTGTTGGCAATCAATACTTTCTTAATCATTTTACTTTTTCTTTAATATATAAAGGGTATATTTTGCTATTGCTGAACGAACGGCTTACCTCATCCAGACAATGCGGACATATACAATCGGAAAAGTTCTGTTGTAGATACGCGCGCTGTTCCGAAGTTAATCGGACTGATGCGCAATGGCAGTGTACAATATCATCGTGCATGCACTCAAACGTTGCACCACAATGCGGACATACCTTTAGCATAGGCATCCCTTTCTTCTTTAGAAGTTAAACTAAAATTTTCGTACTGTCTTCCTAATCCCACGAGCAAAGGCAGCCTTTAATGAATGGCAGGTCTTCTGACTGACTCCTAATCCTGAAGCCTTCCCGATTGTTCAACACATATCAGTGGCGAGGGTGTTTTTCATGATTTAAAACGGAGTTTCACAGCAGCGGGACTGTCCGGGATTTACACCCGATTCCCTTTTAATCCAGATAATAGAAACATGCATCCGGAACCAATTCGTGGGCAAAGATAATGGAAACCGGATGCAATGCAAAAAATCAGACTACATATTTATTGGTATTTTCAAATTTCCCTTCATATATCAACAGATATCTATTGACTGTTACCGTCTGAAACGGTAAGTAATATCTTCCATCCTTCCCTGCTCTATGCGATAGAGACGCTGGTTGGTATGCTCCGATTTCAAGCCGCCAAGACTTTCGACGTACGGTCCCAACTTGATATACTGGAAGTACCGTGTATCCAATCTTTCGGGAAGCTCCTCCTTACCGGAGTACCAGCCTACCTTTACAGCAGGGAACGCCTGCCCGGAGGAAATGAACCTTGCCAGCCGTTCCACTTCCATCGGTTCGGCATCTCCCCCCCATGAAGCAGACGCAAGTTGCCGCACTTCCATACTTTTGGAGAAGTGCGGAAAGGCTCTCTTCCGTCAGCAAGTCGCCCACATCCTCCATCAGATAGGCACTATGGCAGCCTTTGCAACGATTGGGACAATTGGATATATTGATGGCAAGCGTCACCTCGTCCGGTATCTCTTGAAATACGATGTCATAATCAGTGTACCGGAGCATAGTATCTTTGTGCGGCCTCCTTCTGCCGTGGCTGAGAAAAGTTGCTGACACGCTTCATGTAGCCGATGATTCGAGTCAAATAGTCCACATTATTGCTATGACATTTCGGGCATTCCTTCAAGTAACGTTTGTCTATATGATAACAGTCATTGCAGATGGTGTTCGGAATGTTGAAGGTGAAGTAGTTGCAGCCCTCGGTAGCGGCTACCCGGAGCAGCTGTCGGTACTGCTCTTTGCTCAAATGTTCTTCCAGATTCATGTGCAGTGCAGAGCCTCCGGTCAGATGCTCGATGTAGCGGCGACCGTGCAGGCGGAATTTGTCCACAATGTTCAGCGAGCTATCTTCCACAATGTAGAAGTAGCTGTTGTAGCAGTCGCGGAATGTCTGGAACCCGGCCTCCCTATCCCACTTGGCATGTTTCACACCGACGTTCTCGGCGGGAATCATCTCGCAGTTGAACAGCAGGTCCTTGCTACGGTATTTCTTGTTGTACTTCTCCACAATACTCAATATCTCCTGCACGAAAGCTTCGTATTTAGGATTATCATTGATGTCTATGCCCATGAACTGTGCAACTTCCACCAGCCCGTTCACACCGATAGTCAGATACTGGCGTCCGAGGTTGATGTATCCCGCATCGAACAGTGGCAGCATGCCTTTACTCTGCAACTGTTTCAGATTCTCATTATAAGCCATCTGCACTCTGTGCACCAGGTCTACCACTTCTTCAAGGAAGAAATGATAAAGCAGCCCCGACTTTACAGCGTGCTGGATGCAGCGGTTGAGGTTGATGGTAAGGACACTCTTCGAACCGGTAGACACACCTCCGGCACCCAACGTATAACTGAATCCATTGTCTTGAATTTCATTGCGCAAGCGGCAGCAGCTGCTCAAAGAATCGGCATTGTCGCTCATATAGGTAAAGAAAGAATGGCCTTCGGCATACATCTCCGCCGTGAAGTCACCGTATTCCTTATCCAGTACATCACCGTCTTTCGTCAGCAATGCCATAGTCTCTACCGGGAAAGTAAGCACAGTTTTAGTGCGCTCCTTATTGAACCATTTCATGAAACGTTTCTGCAGCCAGCTCAAGGAATTCCAATCGGGCTTACTGCCATCGGGAAACATGAAATGCTCGAAAAGACTGTTGAAGTAATACTTGTCATAGTATGCCACATTCCAGAAAACGGCTTGGAAATTTCTTGCGCCGGTAGGCTGGTTGATGGAGTAGACCACTTGCTCGAAGCAGTCCGTGATTACCTTGTCTATGGTCCGCTGTCTAGAGGAAAGGTCCACTACCTTTTCGGGATGCAAATAGTAGTCCTCGCCATATTCTTTACCAACAAAGTAGTTCATGTACATCAAAAATTCCGGTGTGGCACAAGCGCCACTCAACATGCTCGATACAATAAACACCATATTGATAAAACCACCGCAGAAAGATTTCAGATTAGTGGGTGCCGTAGAGTTACCTCCCACCGACATGGTACCTCCTATCAGCCAGGGATACATGGTGATACTGGCGCAATAGTTGGCAAGACTGGTTTCATCGTTTTTATAGATAAAGTGGTTATTCAGCAGCTCCAGATAACGGTCGGATATCTCCTTGCCATACATATCTTTGAGGCGGTCCGTCAACAGACGACGATTCAAGCGGATGAAGTTCGGTTTGGGAAGCTCGCCTATCAAAGTAGCCACATTCTTATTTTCCACATTGGCATTGGCATCATATTTACTGCCAGTGGCAGGGTTGGAGGCATCACAATAGTCCAGTAGGAAACGGAGTTTGTCACGCACTTCCCGGTCCTCCAGATGTTTCTGCCGGTAAAGCATGAATGACTTTGCCACAGCATAGTAGTGCTCGGCCATCAGAGCCACCTCTACCTGATTCTGTATATCTTCCACACTGGTTCCGTCGCTGATGCTCACGCGGCTGAGAATATTGGTAATGACATCCTGGGTAGCAAAGCTGCCCACCGATAAAAATGCCTTACTGATTGCATTTTTGATTTTATCAAGCGAGAAAGCCTCTTTCTTACCATCCCTCTTGACGATAAAAGTTTCTGAATTAATCATGTCTATAATTTAAGATTTAAAAAATTATCAACGACAATTCATACAACAATGCACAGAAACCAAGTAATAAAATGAATCTTCAATGGACTCGTTCTATAGCTTTTTCACCCGAAAGCATTGAATGAATGATGTAAAAACGGCAGGTCTTCTGACTTGCTTCTGTTACGACGCCTTCCCGGTCCGTCATCGAACCAGTGGCTTATAGAGTGTCGCAACACCTCTCCTGCAAAGGAGCCAAAGCTTACAGCTACGGGGATAGTTCCTGACTTTCACAGGATTCCCTTTTAATTCCTTATCACGCCAAGGTGACTCGAAAACCATTTTTCGGGAGACAAAGATAAAAAGAACTCACGAAATCCAAGCATTATCCAAGGAAATCTTATCAATTACTTTTCAACTTCCATTTACTATAAATAATAACTCATGAACGAAGCATTCCTTATAAGACATTTATCCTGCAAAAATTATATAGTTCAGACAGATAAAAAAAACAGAACGGCACATTTTCTTTCAGAAAATGTGCCGTTCCTCATACAAACACTATTTCAAGAGGTAACCATCGAATAAAAGATTATCCTGCCACTACTTATTGGAGTTAAAAATTATAAGCGATGGTTGCTATAAAGTTACGGGGTTTTGCAAGTTTTGTAGCACTACTGAAGTAATGGTTATTGAAAATATTATTGATGTTGCAAGACAATGTTATACTATTTTTTATAGTGTAATAAATACCTGCATCCACAATATAGCGTGACGGATCATAAACATTATTTTCAATACTACTATATATACGGTCGGTGAAGGTACCACTTAAATGGAAAGAAAAGTCTTTCAGTATACCACGTGGAATGGTATAGTCAGCATAGGTATAGAAAGTAGTACGCGGAACACCAGTTGCACGAATATTAATCTTTCCATCCTCGTCCAAAGTAACCCAGTCTGCATCTTGAGGAATCCAATCCATGTTGCTGGCAATTTGGCGATAATCGGACCATCCCAAACCTCCTACAATCTGAAGATTGGTCACAGGATGCAGTGTAATGTCAAAATCAAATCCCTTGGAAGTGGCACGACCGACTTGAGCTTGTACCGTCTTCTTTATCACCTCGTCGCCTTCCTGTACGGTCTGTTCACCAATCTTGGTTACTACATTAAATTTACGGATATAATAGACACTGGCATTTACATCTATCCACTTGCTTTCATACCGTGCCCCGAATTCAAACTGATTACCACGCTGCGGCTTGAATACTTCACCACCGGCATCATCTGGAATAAATTCGTGCCCGTTGCGATCATAATAAATCACATCTTTATTATACATGGTATTATATGGTTTGAAGAAAGAAGCGGCAGAAGCATAAAGCGAGACTTCTGGAATCGGCAAATACACCAATCCGGCACGGTAGGTAAAAGCAGAAGTTGAAACTTTCTGCCAGTCTGTACGATTGGCATCATCATAATGCTGACGTCCGTCACTGATAGTCGCTGTTGCCTTTTTGTATCTATAGGTATCAAAACGACCGCTAAGCATACCTTTCCAGTGTTCGTTAATATCAAAAACATCCGTCAGGTAAATTGCATTCGTAGTATAATGGCTGATGGAAGCGGCAGAAACTTTACTATCCCACCAATCACGTACATAATGAGGATTGGCAACAGACACCATTTCATTCAATCCCGGTCCCCACACATCTCCATCGCCATAACCGTTATATTGGGTGAAATTGAAATAGGAATAAGTCCATCCAAGTGTATAGTTATGTTTGACGTTGCCAGTCTCGAACTTACCGGTAAAATCGAGCATATTGCTGGTGATACGATGGTCGGGATTAAAACAAAGAGGAGATCCGCTACGTACTGAATCCACTTCTATATATTTTATATTTCCGGTTCTACTATCTTTGTAATACCAGTCATATATAGGTTCATCACTGGTACGGTAACTGACTTTTTCGACACAAGAGTAGTCTAAGTTACTGTGATTATAAGAAAAACGGTCACGCAAGGTCAGCCAGCCCGCCAATTCATGAGTATAGGTAGCCAGTACATCTACATTGCGGCGGCGCATGCTATTGTTGGCGATGTCATTAAATACATCTTCATAGTCACAAAGCGGGTTACGTTCACCATTTTTAGCAAACAGTCTGTCTCCGTCCACGCTATAGACATCTCCGGGCATGGTAGGAGCACCGCCTATATCTGTGGTATAATGGTCATCATTGAAATTAACACTTGCATCCAGATATCCTTTCTTACCGACTTGAGAGCCGATAGCAAACATTCCGGAAAAGCGGTCTGCATTTACCATACGATAACCATCACCGTTGGCATAGTAAATATTGGCACGATAATTTACCGACCCTGCCAACTTGCCACCAAATCCCACGTTAGCTTCTTTTTGTTCCCAACTGCCATAGCTTATACTGGCATTACCCGTAAAGCGTTCTGATGGTTTCTTACGAATGATGTTGATAATCCCACCCATCACAGAATGGCCTGCCAATATGGAAGCCGGCCCTTTGATAACTTCTATGGACTCAACCGAAGAAAGGTCGCCGAAAGGTATTGTATTCGTCAAAGAACGTTCATCACGTATACCGTCATAAGCAATCACGGCATCAGAAGTTCCACGAATACTGTAACGCTGGAAGGCTCCTAACTGATTTGAACTTAAAACGACCCCAGGCAAGAAACGTACAGCATCTTCCATGTTAGTGATATGCTTACGCTGCAGGGTGACACGGTCTATTTTGGTTACAGTCATGGGGAGATACTTCAACGGAACAGCCATATTCAGCATATCTACCGGCTGGTCTTGCAAAGGTCTCTTCTGCTTGGCCGTAATCTCCACCTCATTAATCTTAAAAATGCTGTCTGTGAGACTTTTACTCTGCCCAAACACCCATAATGGGCAAGCGGCAGCTAATACTAAAAATACTTTCTTGTTCATCTTTACATCTTAAATTAAAAAATCTATTACCTATTTCCTAAACTTCTTTATCTTCCTAAGAATCCATTTAACGGATAAGACTACCCCCGTCAAAGAAAGGAAAGTTCCACCTATCATTAAGGTAAACATGACAATATTCCAAAGAATGGGGCGGTCTGTGAGATATTTGATATTCAAACTATGTAAGCCACTGTATAAAAACCTACGGGTACGTCCATCATCATCTATACGCCTTTGCGAGATATTCTCCGGATCGTAATACAGATGAGTATGCATGTCGTCGTCTACAATTACCCGATAAACAGGAAGCGGATTGCGCTCCTTCTTTTTACCATAATAATCGGCATCATACTCAGAAAGTAAGTCCATTTTCCAACGAACACTGTCACCAAACTGCTGTCTGACATCCATACGGATCATCTCTTCAGTCAACCGAAAAGGACGTACGGAAATAGTGTCTGACGAATCTATGTTCTGTACAGTATTGTTCATTCTGATTTTATAATAAGGATTTCTTCGCCAGCTGCTCCAAGTAATTCTCTTTATTGAATCAGAGGTGGACAGCACAGTCCGGTAGTCCAGTGCATAAGCCTCGACGGGTAACATACTGTCTTGACGGAAACGTCCGGAAAACATTTGCTTCTGCTTCTCTTTCGGAGCTTTCTTCATCCAGTCCGGCATATCTGTCAGCGACATAAGTCCGCTGAAAGCAAAAGTAATGGCAAACAAGCCAAAACACACACCACTGATAAAATGCCACTTATACCAACTTTTACGATAGGGAGAGCGAAAATAGCCCAGCTTGCGTTGTTTCCACCAGTCTTGAATACCCAACCAAAGTCCGGCAAAACACATAATGCAACCTATTCCAGCAGCCCACTTGACAAATTCTATCCAAGCCGTCTGATGCTGACGTAATGAGGTGAAATATACCCAATGCGGGATTGCTCCCAACCATGCCCAGAACCGGCTGTTTTTATCCGTAAACTGTAATACTCTTCCATCGCGGGAAGTCATATAAAGTTGATGCTGCTCCGGGTCATCAAAATAATATTTATAAATCGGCATTTCCTCACTTAACCTGCCGAAAGGTATCCACTGGTCCACTTCCTGCAAAGTATCAATGCGATGGACAGAAGCGTCGCACCATAGGCTTATTATTTTCTGCCGCACTTCCTCATTAAAGTCTTCCACAGGTTCCAATGTATCCAAATACCTATCTCCCGGTACGTCTTTCCCGCGGAAACTAACCACAGGACGATCAAAACGCATCTCTATGGAGAGAGATTGTAACTTGGCAGAGTCCGGCACATAAGCTATTATACTATCTATTGCCGGCAATGCACCTTGAAGCGGCTGCTGTCTCTGCAGTTTGTACTCTTGAGAGGCTCTTGGGAAACTATGATATATCATCACAAATCCTGAAAGAAACCACATCAGAAAAAGCACACAAAGCAATAATCCCAATATCAAATGGATATTAAAGACGATTTTTCTAATCATAAACTTATAAAAATTTCAGTTTAAAACCAATGGCTTTGTCTTTTACATATTTTAATTATTATCGTTAGAGACCTGATACGAAAAAATAGCAGAGATGTACATGTGTGCTCACAGCAAACAACAGAGAACAGATTTTCACCTGCCCACTTAAAAAGTACAAACCTTCTTGTAGATTCGACCAGAACCTTCAGCCATTTCCTAACCCCGGGAAATAGACATCCAATAGTTTTTTTTGGCAGGTTTCCTGACTTCACCCAAGGAATAAAACCTTCCCGTCTTACGACAGTGGCATGTAGATAGAATATTCCTCTTTATTAAGGTGTTCACAGTAGCGGGTACTGTTCCGGCTTCTCACCGGATTCCCTTTTAAACAAATAGCTAGAAATACTATTGTTTCACCAAAACGGAGGCAAAGGTATTATTATTTTTATAAAAAGACACAAAATTATTAAAATATTTCCGGATTAATAATAATCCCTTCATTCTACCATTACTTTTTTACCCGAATATAACCTGGGTTCGATATGCAACAAATAACAACTCTTGATTCTATCATGAACGAGGCATTCCTTTATTTTTTTGCAGAGATTGAGTATTTATTAAGTGTTTTTGCTACCTTTGCCCGCAGTTTTGGTTTCACCTCTCCCGATTCCGTTGGAGAAGAGTGATGAAAAAGGGAATCAGGTGCAAGTCCTGAACAGACCCGCTGCTGTAAATCCTTTCAAAATCTTTGAATATTCTATAAGTCACTGTCCAGTATCCGGGATGGGAAGGCATTCAAAGAGGGATGAGTCAGAAGACCTGCCAAGACAACATAGTTTTAGTGCTTTCGGGGAATAAAGCAACAAAACATTGAGTCTGGGCATTCTTTATCTTCAGTTAAAGAAATCATTTCTCATTGTAATCATTCTCTAAAAGCAAGTAAATAGTAAAATGGCAAAAACCTTTTATTAATTTAAATTGCAATATATTATGAAGCATTTTTTGATTTTTACATTCTTCATGACATTTATTATGTCATCTTGTGATGACAAATCAATGTTGTCAGAACAAAATTCTGGAATTAGTACTACACATTCTTTTTCTAATGTGAATGCACTTTCTTCTGATCGTATAAATAATATTGGTCATACTCAATTTGAAGTTGAATGCTTGGAGGAAGGTCTTTATTATTTATGTGTATTAGTTCGAATTCCTATTATCAATGGAAGTTTACACGAATACGAGGTAGAAATAAATGGAATAATCAATGAAAACACACTAAAGCCAAGCATAGGTGGATTACAATCTTTATATATCACAGATAAAAATAAGACCCCATCTCTGATACAATTAAAAAAAGGTATTAATACTATATCAATAGTCTCTACTAGTAAAAGAACAATTAAAATAGAACAACTAAAAATATCGTCTAATGTACTTGATGCTAAAATAGACGATTCAGTATATAGGGATTTTCTTAATAAAGTGAAGAATAACTCTAACTTTAACAAAGAAAAATCAGCTGCTTATACAACAAGTTTGCAATCAGAAGAAATATATGACTACACACTGAATCTTATAGCTCCACATACTTATGACGAATGCTATGACCCATGGCCCGAAGGAATACATTTGACTTTAACAACGACATGCAATATCCCACATGTGATTGAAGTTTACGAACAAGACAAAAAAGGAAATGTCTGGTCATGGGCTGCATCCGGTACATCAAGTGCATTTTTGGAAATGGTAACTCCCAGATGGGGCTTTTACAATATACGCATAAGAGCTTTGAATCCTGGAACTATAGGCACTGCAAATATAATATACAGAGATAGTGAGGACAATTTTACAGGTATGATTGAAGATAGAGATGTACTTGTTGGAGGAAGTACACTTCCTATAAATAGAAATCTTTCTGGAAAAATTTATATGGTAACTCACACACTTAACGATGCAGGAGGTGTTCCCTTATCACTGATTGATGAAAATTTCAAAGTGATTAAAAGAACACATTTTTTACGAACATATCCTAATCCTCCTTATGAGTTCAATATTTACGACCATACAAGTTTTCTTGAGTATGAAGGTCCTTCTTCGTATATTTTTGTATATACAACAAATCCAGTTGTTCCAGAAAGATGTGCAGATATTTATTTAGGATTAGATTTCAGTAGTTCCCAAATTCGTAGTCTTTTTCCCAATTTACCTAGTAATAATTCATTTAAATCCGGTTTAATGAGTCCTATATATAATTGCATAAGTTGGTCGGTAGAGAGAACCGATTATTGGGAATGGCCAGGAGACAGAGGTTCAAGCTATTATCATCCTAATCTCCTTACCGCTTTTGACAAGTTGTATGCAGCATACGGATATACACGTTCTGGAGCAACAGCAGATAACGCAGGTATAGCATTATGGGCATTAAATGGAGAATATACTCATGCTTCAATAAGAAAAAATGCAAATACAAAGAAACCACATGGTTTTGAATGGGAAAGCAAATGTGGCAGTTTAGAAAGAGTAATGCATACCCGTGATGCCCTTGATGGGAAAAGCTATGGCAAAATTGCTCACTATTATAAGCCTACTTCCAATGTATATTCTATCAGTCAGGCCATTACAAAAGACACTGTCAATACACTTTCATTGAAAAACAGAATATCTCTGAAAGCATCCCTCCCTTCAAGAAAAATTACAGAGTTTGAAGAAGCATATTCAGCATGGAAAAAAACATGGAATAATATTGCAGTAGCAGTTTATAGCAATCCACGCAAATATGCAGAATCAAAAGAATATGCTGCATTATTGAAAGTATGCACTGAAATGGACAAAGCCAGTTGGCCATTATTCATTGAGAAATTAGCAGATGGCGATATATTTTCAATTAATCTCATAAAAGATTTAACATTTACGGATAATATAAAATTAATGGATGAAGCAAAACAAAATACTTTAAGTAAGATAGGAAATGGGCCTTTACCTTCAATGTATTCCAATTATATAAATTATTGCATAAAATTATTAGATAGTAATAAAAGAGAAATACAAGAATCGATTATTAAGGAATAGAGATGAAAATAATCACATGGCTGCTATTTACATTTATCTGCCTGCTGCCTGCAGGTAGTATGGCACAGAATAAGGTCACCTTATCCGGAAAAATCACCGACCAACACGGAACACCGGTTGCCCAAGCCACCATTGCTGTGGAAAACACCACCTCCGGCACCTATACGGACGACCAGGGGAAATATTCACTGCAAGTCACTCCGGGCAAACATACCTTCGTTGTCTCCTTTCTGGGCTACCAAACCGTGAAACAATCCTTCGACATCCGGCAGGATAAAAAACAGAACTTTACATTGCAGGAAAGCTCCGTAGCATTGAACTCTGTCGAAGTATACGGAAAGACCCAAACGCAGAAAGTGAAGGAAGGGGCCTTTGCAGTCAATGCACTCGACATCAAGCCGATAGTAAACTCACTGAATAACCTCAACGACCTGGTGAACCGTACAACGGGCATCAAGGTGAGAGAGGAAGGCGGGGTTGGCTCGGACTTCGACCTTTCCATCAACGGCTTGTCCGGAAATTCAGTCCGCTACTTTTTGGACGGAATGCCACTGGACACCAAAGGAAGCGGTGTTTCACTCGCCAACTTACCCATTAACATCATAGACCGGATTGAGATATACAAAGGAGTAGTCCCTGCCAGCTTGGGAACAGATGCACTGGGCGGCACCATCAATATCATTACAAAGCAGGAAAAAAAGGATTATCTGGATGTATCTTACGGCATCGGCTCCTTCCATACCCACAAGGCAGACTTGAATGCACAGTTCGTAGAAAAGAAAACCGGACTAATAGTCCGGCCCACCGTTGGCATCAACTACTCCAAAAACGATTATAGAATGAAGAATGTACAGATGCGCGACGAAAGCGGGGACAACTTCATATATGGCAATCCCAAGCGTTTTCATGACGGCTACTTCTCTCTACTGGCACAGGTGGAAGCCGGATTTGTCAACAAATCCTGGGCTGATGCTTTCTTTGTTTCCGCCTCCTATTCAAAAACAGACAAGGAACTGCAGACGGGGTCTGTTCAAAACAAAGTATACGGAATGGCAGAAAGGAATTCCGATTCCTGGAACATCTCTGCCCGCTATCAGAAGTACAACTTCATCCTGAAGAACATGCAACTGAATGCCTCCCTCTCCCACACCTGGGACCATTCCTTGACCGTGGACACTGCCTATCGGAAGTACTATTGGGACGGAGGATACATCGTGAGCCAGCGCAACGAGATTATGGGCAAAGAACCATCCATGCGCCACTACAAGCGTCCGCTCACCATCATGCGCACCAACCTGGACTATCAGCTGAATACCCATCACAGCTTTAATCTGAACTACCATTTGAGCCGTACCGGAAACGACCGCTTCGATGACCTTGATACCAGCTTCGAGCCGTCAAAAGATGTGGTTACCAAACATATCCTGGGACTCTCCTACAACCAGTCTCTGTTGGATGGCAAGATGGAAAACGTATTCTTCATAAAAGACTACATCAACCATCCCAATATCCGGCAGACCGACCAATCCAGCGTGACCGGCTCGAAGGATGTGCAAGGCTCCACCACCAAGAACTACCTGGGTTACGGTGCCGGACTCCGGTATATCATCGTGGAACCTTTATCCATCAAAGTATCCTACGAGCATAGCGTAAGACTGCCCATCGCCCGCGAGCTGTTGGGAAACGGTACCACCATCTATGCCAACGTGGCACTGAAACCGGAAAACAGCAACAACTTCAATGCCTCTCTGTTCGGCACATGGCACCCGGGCAATGGACATACATTCTATTATGAGATGAGCGGATTTTTCCGTAAGGTAGACAACTACATTCAGACCAGCATTGCCGAGAAAGAGGGTACAATGCAATATACCAACGTCCCGGCTGTCCATGTAAAAGGTGCGGAAGGGGAAATGCGCTACGACTGGCAAGGCAGACTGCAACTCGCCACAAACGTCAGCTACCAGGACACTCGCGACCAGCAGAAGTACAAGGGTGACGGAAAGCCCTCTGCCACCTATAACAACCGTGTGCCCAACCGCCCGTGGCTATTCGGTAGCGTAGAGGCTTATTATACCTTCCGCAACATTGCCCTGCCCGAAAGCAGATTGCGCCTGGGTTGTACCTATCAATGGGTACACTGGTACTTCCTGACCTGGGAAGCTTACGGCGCATATGATAACAAGGCACGCATTCCCGCCCAGCACATCTGTAATGCCGACATCACTTACTCATGGAGACGCGGACGCTATAATCTGGCTTTGGAGTGTACCAACTTCCTCGACAAGACAGCCTATGACAACTACAAGCTGCAGAAGCCCGGACGTGCTTTTTTTGCTAAATTCAGACTATTCATTAACTAATCATTTAATAATTCATTCAAAATGAGAAAATTCAAATTTACACTGATTGCCTTTATGGCTGCCATGATGGCACTGTCATTCACAGCGTGTTCCGATGATGACCCGGAACCTAATCCTAATCCCGACCCGGAAGTCAATGAGGATAACTATCACTTCGACCTATTTGTCACCGTAGACAAACACGGTGGGATGAGTAGCAAGAATACCACTATTGTCCATAGCGTCAACTCATTGGCCACAGAGCAGGGTGTCATCACTGTGAAAAGAGAAGGTTCGGAACTGGGAGATTATTCCATGGAGACTATCTCAAAAGGAAAATATTACTACCAAATACCCGCAACCAACGACCGTTTCGTAAAATATCAAATCAAGAACAATGCAGTTCAGGTTATTGCAGAACGTCCTTTCAAGGCCAACAGCTATAAGGTACGTTCCTACACACATGCCTGGATTGATGACAACACACTCGTCATCATGTCTACCAATGGTAAGAAGGACAAGATTCTTTATACGAAACTGAACGCAGAGGACTTGACTATCCTTGCTGAAGGTGAACTCAACATACCAGCCCCCACCAACTGGCTCAAACTGACAAGCTCCGGTATCCTCACCTACCGCAAATCAGACAACAGATTGTACTACTTCTACTATTGGAAAGAGACAGACGGTTTGACGAATATAGACCAGCAAGAGCCTAACTTCCATACAGCCATTATCAACCCCTCTACCATGGAAGTAGAAAAAGATGTACTCTCTCCCATCGAATGCGAAATGGCAGGAAGCGCTTACGGAGAACTGATGCAAAACTGCGTAATGTACGACGAAGCAGACAATCTCTACCTAGCTTGTTTCCACGAAGAAGATAACGCTTTTTTCAAAGGCATCCTGCTACGTATCAACAAAGGCGAAACAGAATTCGACGCTTCCTACAACGGCTATCCCAATGCCGACGGCAAATTGCTGACCATTCAATATCTGGAAGGGAACAAAGCCTTAGTGTATGCACGTAATGACAATGCCGATAGACCCGCTGCAGATAAGCAACCCGGCATCGACGCTTACTCTCACTACTACGCCATCCTCGATCTTACCACCGGAACCAAGACACGCTTAAGCTATGATGGCAAGGAAATCGGTTACAGCGGCGGTCGCTTCTCACAGCGTTCTGTCATCTTCAACAACAAAGCATACATTGGTGTAAACACTGAAGAAGATGCCAACGCCGTTATCTACATCTATGACATCAAGACCGGTAATGTAGAGAAAGGAGCCGAAGTGGACGGACGCTTCTACTTCGATATGATACGTGTCATAGAGAACGATTAAAACAAGCATCAGTATTTATGAAGAATTTGTTTGTCTTTTTATTCCTTTGTAATTTCCTCCTCCTCTGCCATGCGCACGGGGGAGGCAACTACGAGCACAGCGATATGCTTGCAAGTATGAAACCCGGTGACAAGGCCGCCCTGCTCATGGTGCACTTCGGCACTACGCATGACGATACCCGTGCCCTTACCATTGATGCCATCAACGCCAAGGCACAAGCCGCCTTCCCGGAGTTGAAGTTCCAAGAAGCCTATACGTCGCGCATCATCATCCGCCGCTTGAAAGAGCGCGGCATCACGAAGCTGACTCCACTGGATGCCATGCTGAAACTGCGCAGCGAAGGTTACACACACCTCATCGTACAGAGTACCAACATCATTGACGGAGTAGAAATGGAATCCCTCCGCCGGGATGTGGAAAGCGCACTACCCTTCTTCAAGGAAATACGTGTAGGTACTCCCCTGCTCTACTCTATCGAAGATGCAGAGAAAGTGGCAAGTATTCTGGGGAACCGCTACAACGCCCCGGCACAAAGCAAGAAAGCTACCAAAGAACACTTCGTCCTTGTGGGCCACGGCACCTATACCCCCAGTACCGCCATCTACAGTCAGATGGACTATATGCTGAAAGCAGGCGGACTGACCAATTTCCATGTGGGCACCATCGAAGGTTATCCAACCTTTGACACCATGCTGGCACAACTGAAAGCCGGGAAAGCCAAACGTGTGACCCTCATACCCTTCATGTTTGTTGCCGGAGACCATGCCAAAAACGACATTGCCGGAGAGTGGAAGGAGATGCTCGAGAAAGAAGGCTTCACCGTCAGTGCACAACTGGAAGGACTGGGACAAATTCCGGAAATTCAAGAAATATTCATTGACCATATCCGTTTCGGACTGAAGCACCGCATGCTGGACATCATGACGAAGAAGGCGGCCTATGCTGCCGGAAAAGACACAGAATAATATACCCATTAGTGGGTATTTAGTGTTCTTGAATCATCTTGTACTTTTGCAGGAAAAACGCGAACGACAATGAATGTTATCACCAAACTGATGTACTCTATTCATAGGATACTGGGCACTTTGCTCTGTATCCTATTTCTCATGTGGTTCCTCTCCGCCTTCGTGATGATGTACCACCGCTTTCCCCGTGTCAGCGCCAAAGAGAAAATGCAAAAGCTGGATATGCTCTCCCAAACCGGAGACTCACTTCCGGACATCTCCTCCGTCACAGCCCGCCTGCCCCGTGGCGTAAAGGTCAGGTCTACGATACTGAACCTCAATGCCGGACACCCCGAGTTCAGCTTTAGTACCACAAAAGGCACGCTTCATTTCCTTGCCGATTCCACCATCTCACGACCCTCTCTGGACAGTGAACACCTGCACCGGACAGCAGCTTTGTGGTGTTCTTCTCCCATTACCCGTATCGACACCCTCCACTCTCTGGACCAATGGATTCCCTTCGCTGAACTGAAAAAGGAAATGCCCATTTATAAAATATACTTTGCCGACGATGCCGGGACACAGCTCTATCTGAGTTCACAAAACGGTGAGGCCTTGCAGTTCTCCAACAGAAGCGAACGCTTCTGGGCATGGCTGGGTGCCATTCCCCACTGGGTATACTTCACCTGGCTGCGGCAGGACACCGTCCTTTGGACTAAGACCGTCATCTGGCTCACAGCTCTGGGTTGTCTCATGGTCATTGCCGGCATTTGGGTAACTGTGGATGTATGGCGTAAGACGCACCGAAGCCGCCATCCCAAGTTCTCCCCCTACCGAAAAAGATGGTATCACTGGCACTACGTCAGCGGAATCTTTTTCGGCATCTTCGTACTGACCTTCACCTTCAGCGGCATGATGTCTCTGGCAGACATTCCCGAATGGATTCATAAACCGGCACTGAAGAAAGGCAGCGCCACACGCACGCTCCATGCCCGTGCCCCACAACCGGAGGATTACCCCTTGGACTACCGCCGTGTCATAGCTGCCTATCCCCAAGCTTTGCAGATAGAGTGGCGCAACTTCCGCGAACATCCCTACTACATCGTAAAAGATAGAAAAAACGAGTATTACATCGATGCCGCCGACAGCCTGCCGCGTCCGTTACAACTCTCCGAAGAAGAAATCCTGAAAGGCGTGGAAAGCATTTATACCTCCCAGCGTGATTCTTCACAACATATCCCCGGCATACGTATCTCCCGGCTCGAACATTTCGAGACCTACTATCGCGACATGAGCAATATGTATCGCGGACGACCCCAGCTTCCCGTCTGGAAGATAACGGTGGACGACCCGGACCGGAGCGTCTATTACATTCACCCGGAAACGGGAATCATCCGCCATGTAGACACCTCCTCCCGCTGGAAATACTGGAGCTATACAGCCCTGCACCGCATGCGTCTGCCCGGTCTGA
>ENA-ORRU01000764-ORRU01000764.1-human-gut-metagenome-genome-assembly--contig:-NODE-764-length-22518-cov-8.142189_pt1 | contig 22518 bp, 14 predicted proteins | sample MGYA00242184_ERZ509151 | MGnify/ENA primary metagenome ERZ509151 (study PRJEB26280, sample SAMEA2338667) | human gut metagenome | biome: human gut; feature: human-associated habitat; material: faeces... | reverse complement strand
CCCCTGCCACTGCCTCCCGCCACGGTTGCCACAAGTTGCGGATCGGTCACCTTGTCCGGGAACGCTTTTACACCATATTGGCTCATCCCCATCGGAATTACTGAAGTGTAAAGTTTGCCGTTTGCCTGTACAAACCCGGAAAAAGTAACATACTCACCATTACCCAAGTAGTTTTCACACGGGTAGGTCTTGGTACTTGTAGTACCGTCCAGTGAATTCAGATAGTTGACCAAAATACCTTGCTCCGCATATCCGCCGGCATCCGTCCGGTCTGTATCTCCGGTAGAAGCGGTAATCACATTATCTCCCCACGTGCCATACGTGGTGATGCGTTTAAAAGCATACGACAGATGCTCTTCGAGCTTATTATTACTGTTCAGAATGTAAGAAGAACCGGTTCCGTCTCCTCCCTTATTATACACAAGGCGGAAGAGGTAATCATTGTTATGAAACACCCAATACGTACCGGTCTCTGTTTCAAGACCGTTATTTTTTACTGTAACGCTTCCTTCGTCCAAAGACTCGGCAGTCAGGAGATAATTTACCCCATCAACTGTGGCAGCAACCACGTATGTCCCTGCCCCGGTACCGGGAGCATCCGGCGTTGAATTTTCAGGTACTGTATCATCACTGCATGAAGTCAACACGCTGCCTGCACAACATGCCATGACAACAGACCAAAACAAAAATTTTCTATTCATCATTCTTCTATTTATATTTTATCGATTCATATTCTATTGTCCGAAATAAACCCTCACCTTCCCGTAGAATGCACGCCCGGCTTTCTGCAGGCTATAATTATCATACAATTTCTCATCCGTGAAATTCTTGCATTCCAACGAGAGGTTATAGCGTCCATTCTTGATACTATACGTAATCCCCAGATTGTGTGAAAATTGTTCCGGCACACGTTTCTTGGAAGAAGCCTCTCCGATAGTTTCCCAATTCAACGGAAATTCGTGCTGATAATAGCTGTCATACGTGAGCGACAAGCGATTTCCTTTTGCAAACAAATCATGCCAATAGAGCGAAGCATCCAAGCTGGCATAACGGTAAGGCTGATTGGGTATACGAAGTTTATACTTCAGGCTTTCCTGCAGGGAGCCTCCCTCCAGATATTTTTCATTGTCACGCGTATCCATGCTGCTATAAGTACCTCCCACACTGAGCCAGTGCGAATAGCTGTAACGTGCAGACACATTAAAACCTTTCGTCTTTACACGCCCGTGATTATAATAGGAACCATAACTTTTACCACCAAAAGAGCTGATGGTACGGACGATGTAATCTTTCGTATCACGATAAATCAGACTTCCTTCCACATAGAGCTCATGCTTGCCCAAGCGGTGCGTATAACTGAGGTTCAAGTTGATATTGTCACTATTCTCCGGATTCAGGTCAGCCTTACCCGCTTCCAAGTCCTCATCACCGAACAACTCTTCATTCGATGGCAACCGATAAGCTTTCTCATACGAGAGCTTTACCTGTAAATCCCTTATTATCCAATATGTGCCTGCCGCTCCATACCCCAGAGCGCTTACGTGCTTGGACATATCAATATAGTTCCCTATACCATCGGCATTCTGTGAGACTAATCCCGAACTATGCTGGTTATAATACTTTCCGAAGGCAGAGAAGTTCCACCTTTCAGCAGGCATCAGACGATAAGAAAGTCCGGTGATATTCTTCCTTGTCTTCTTGGGAACGGTAAAATCCGAAACAGCCGAAGTGGAATTCACATCCGAACGGTTACTGCGCTCGAAAACCGTCAGTACATGGCTCAGTGTAAAGGTCTGCGTCCTGCTGAGACGATAATCAACCTTGAACGTCCCATTCCAGTTCTTATTCTTCGATTCATTGTCCTGGTAAGATTGCTCTCCTTTTGAACCGGTATATTGCTTTTCTCCATACCAATTATATTGATAAGGCACCGTATCAATATTCTGAGTCAGATTATAATTATAATTTGCCGTCAAACTAACATCCAGTCCTTTGGTAAATAAATCCCGCTTATGATACTCCAATGAGGGCATCAGCGAATGTCCCTTGCGGTGTTTCTCTCCAAATACTGCCTCTTGGCGCACTCCTGTCTGAATCTCCTTGTACATATTGGAATAAGTAAAACCGAAAAGCAGACGGTCGGCAAAGGGTTTCCCCACCCAACCCACTTTTCCGATGACAGCCTCATTGTGGTAAGTGTCATTGAAACGTTTTACATGCTCAATCTTCTTTTTGTCGGTGGTATTGCCATCGGGAGAAAAATGAGTGACATACGTATCCACATAATAATCATTGTCGGAATAGTTCTGAAATGCATTAATCTCATACATCAATCCGCTTCTGAAAGTCTGTCCGAAATTGATATACGACTTATGCGTATTAAACGAACCATAAGAATAAGAAGTATCCAAAAACCATTTTCTCTTCTTCTTATTCGTTACAATATTGATGACGCCTCCTAAAGCATCGGTACCGAATCCTACCGGTACAACTCCTTTATATACTTCTATACGCTCGGCAAAATTCACCGGAATATTGTTCAGCCCGAAAGAGCTGCCTACCCCCTCCTGCGGCACTCCGTCAATAAAGACTTTGACGTGTTTTCCACTGAACCCATCCAACATGAGTTGGGTATCAGAACCTACACCTCCTGCCTCCCGCAGTTTCATACCCGGCAGTTTGGATAAAGCATCACTCAAATTCTTCGTCGAGTTCTGCAACTCCTCCGTATCCACAGCCACGGCATTGAAAGCCGAACGCTTCACACGGCCTACCCCATTGGACACGACAACGACCTCGTCTAACTCTGTCACAGACGAAGCTAATACTACATTCATTTTTACTCTCTCACCTCGAAAGAGCTTCACCGGCTTCTCTATCGTTTCATAACCGACAGCAGAAACGACCAGTGTATACTCCCCTGCGGGGGCATGCAAATGATATATTCCCTGCTCATTGGTCATACAACCATAATTGGTTCCTTTCAGATACACCGTTGCCAAGTCTATGATTTCTTTCTCCTTCGATACGACTTTACCCGAAATCATGGTTTTATGCTGCTGTGCATATACAGATACAGCCGCCAATAAAACGATGATTAAAATATTCACTTTCCGAACTGCTGTTTTCACGTTTTCTTCTTCTAAGTAATTACATTCTTTATTCGGATGCAAAGGTCTTGATAAAACTGACGCGCCACAATCGCTTTTTATAGGTAATTTAGAAACCTTCCTCAACAGTCATTTCTTTCATACAATCACTATTTATAAGTGTTCTCCCCATTGAGCAGGCAAATATTCCTTTGCACCGGAAATAAACTTTTCTGCACGTTGCAAGGAATTTGAAATATTTATAGCCTATCTTTGCAGCATTAAACTAACCTATTAAACACCAATAATAAATGAAAAAGCTATCTGGTTTTCTATTGTTATTCGTCTTTCTATGCTGCTCACTGTCAGCAAAAGAAACGCAAATCATCATCTTTTCGACTAATGACATGCACGGCAGTATCGACAACTTTGCCAAAATAGCAAGTTATATACAAAAAGAGCGTGCCAAGAATCCCAACATTCTGATTTTGAGTGGGGGAGATATGTTTTCGGGTAATCCGGTGGTGGACCAATACCCTGAGAAAGGCTTTCCTATGATTGACCTGATGAACCGGATAGGATATCAGTATGAAATATTCGGCAACCATGAATTCGACTACGGACAGGAGGTACTGAACCGGCGAATGGAGCAAGCCAACTTCCAATTCCTATGTGCCAACATGATTGTTGATGAAGAAACAGCCGGAATCAAACAACCTCAGCCATACGCTTTTCTGCAAATCGGTGACACCAAGATATGCATCCTGGGCCTTATCGAAGTGAGTAAGCGAAGAACAGGTGAGCTGTTGCCCGCCACCCATCCCGCACGCCTGAAAGGTATCACATTCACCGAGCCTGTATCAACCGCACTTAAATACAAGAACTTACGCAGCCGGTGCAACCTGTTTGTCGGTCTCACTCATACCGGTTATAACAAAGATTGTGAGATAGCCGAAGCGATGCCCGAACTGGATGTTATCATCGGGGGACACTCACATACACGCATTGATTCTACCATTGTCGTCAATGGTGTCTTGATAAGTCAGGCGCAGAGCAACCTTCATTATCTGGGCAAGACTACTATCACCTTGGAGGATAATAAAGTAAAAGAGAAGAAATTCGAGCTGATTAATATGGCAAAACTCAAAGACGAAGATACAGATATCAAGCAGTCTATTCAGAAATTCCGCAAGGATTGCCACTTAGACCAAGTAATAGCACATGCCACAGCACAGTTCAACGGTAAAGAGCCACTCGGCTCACTGATGACCGATGCCGTAGCCGATGTGCATAATCTCGACTTTGCTTTCCAGAATGCCGGCGGTGTGCGCATCGGACAAATGGCGAAAGGAGAAATCACCATGGCCGAAATCTATCAGTTGGACCCCTTCGGCAATACTGTAGTTGTCTATCAAATGACTCCGGCAGAGATTCGCACTTTATTAATGAACTCCTACCGCAAAGCCAGCAAACGTGCCGATCTATTGGTGTCGGGCATGACCTACACCATTCATACCCGTGACGGCAAAGCCGTGAGTGTCACCATAAAAGACATGAATGGCAACCCGCTGGACGAAAATAAACAGTACAAAGTAGGTATGAACAGCTACATCGCCTCCAGTTATCGATTCGACCATGCCGACCCGGGGCATGAAATGACTGCCACCTCTTCGGATGCTTTGATAGAATATCTGAAACAGCAAAAAGAAATCACGCCTCAACAGCCACGTACTAGTATTGTAGAAGAATAAACAGAATATATACAATAAAAAGAGGTTGTAACCGATGCCGGCTACAACCTCTTCTGTTTTTATATTACCTGAATTAAAATATGATATTTGCAGACATTACTTAGCAAATGCGTGACGATAACCTTTCACCTTGTTCCAGCTGCCGCGAGTAAAGTCGGGTACAGCTACCGGAGCATTACCGTTTTCGATAGAAAGACGGGTAAGGTCTGCCATGCAGCACCATTCAGCCAAATCGTATACATCCATATCCAAAGGCAAACCGTTGCGCAGACAGTAAACCAGACGGTAATCCATGATGTAGTCCATACCACCGTGACCGCCTACCTTCTTGGCTGTTTCTTCCAATTCCCGGTGAATCGGGTGTTTGTATTTCTCCATCAAGGCTTCTTTTACGTTTTCGGGAACAGCAGCGTGCATATTCAGGTTCTCGTGGTTGGGTACTTCTTTAGCGTCAACCTGGTCGGGGCGCAGGCAATATTCTTCGATAGGATATTTGTTGGCAAAACCATCAGTACCTGTCAGCTGATACATACGGCTGTAAGGACGGGGATTCATTACATCGTGCTGAATATGGATAGTTTTACCGTTTTCAGTGCGGATGAAAGTCATGGTGTGGTCACCGTTCTGGAATTCGATAGAATCGTTTGCCAAACCATATCTCTTACCCAGTTCAGGACCGGTTGCAGCCTTGGTGTCCATAGCTACCAAAGTCTTCATGCGGTCGCCACGGTGAATGTCCAGCAACTGGCAGGCAGGGCCAAGACCGTGAGTGGCATAAACGTCTCCACGGTTTTCGTTATTGTAATCCAAACGCCAGTTATTCCAATAGTAGGGCCAGAATTCTTCGAGGTTGTGGATATAAGCACCTTCTACGTGCAGCACTTCGCCGAACAATCCCTGTTGAGCCATGTTCAGTGTAGTCAGTTCGAAGAAGTCATATACACAGTTTTCCAATTGCATACAGTGCTTGCGAGTCTTTTCCGAAGTATTGATTAACGCCCAGATTTCATCCAATGTCATAGCAGACGGAACTTCGATGGCAACGTGCTTGCCGTGTTCCATGGCATAAACGCCCATTTCGGCATGATGCTTCCAGTCTGAAGCAATATATACCACATCAATATCATCACGTTCGCAAAGTTGCTTCCATGCATCTTCAGAACCTGAATATTCAGCAGCTTTAGGAAGGCCGGCTTTCTCTAAAATACCTTGTGCTCTTTCTACACATTTGGGACGAAGGTCACACAAAGCTACAATTTTTGTACCGGGGATATGAGTCCAGCGTGCAACTGCACCGGGACCACGCATACCCAAACCAATAAAACCAACACGGACTGTATCCAGCTTCGGGGCAGTCAGTTGAATTACATCTTGCTGTCCGGCAGGACGTTCGGGAACAGCGACTTCAATAGGAGCATACTCCTTTGCAACAGCTTCTTTCTGAGGAGAAGCACATCCGGCCAAACAGAACAATGCCAAGCCGGTCATCACAGTCAATAGATTCTTAATCTTCATGTCTTTTCAAAATAAATATTTAAATATAATAGTTAGTATTCATCTCTCATAAGCGAACACCTCATTCGGCAATCGTCACATTCGTCACCCGCTCCAGCCAGAAACGGTTCCGGTTAGAATGGAACGGCTTATAGTCCGTGTTCTTCTTTATAACATTATTGCGGAATATTAATCCATCCACTGATTTGGCATACAGGATAGGAGCATCAAAAGTATCGAACTCATTGTCTTCTATCACAATGCCCCCTTCCGGTCCTCCATGAAAATACTTCTGCTGATTCTTTAAGTCGGGTATCTCCGGATAAATCGAAATCACTGCATTCGTAAACTGGAATAAATTGGTAAGTGCATTTACAAAACGATTCTTACGAATAATCACATTACGGCATGCTCCGGTTTCAAACCAGCCGTTACAATCTCCACACAACAAGATAGCAGCTCCTGAAGTATGGTCAAATAAGTTATTCTCAACAACCGTTTTACGCGGAGTACTGAACAGACTACCTCTCGCTCTATTATTACGAATCGTATTTCCGGCAAACAAAACTTCCGGTGTCCAGGTAAGATTCTCGATGCCAAATCCGCTTTGCCCATTGACAGCCGGATCTATCGCCTCATCAAAAGTAATGATGAATTCGCGTGCCCCGTCTATTTGTTCTTTATCATGCGGACGGATGCTTGCAATCTTATTCTGATTGCCGATCAACTCCATGGTAGAGGATTGAACGAACTGCACCTCATCTCCGGCGCGTCCCCATTCAAATCCCCATGACTGATCATGCATATAACGTCCGACCAATGTGTGGTCATCTATCCTTTTCACCACTTTCAGATATGTTCCATGCACATTAATGGCATCATCCATCATGCCTTCATAGAGTCCATTGCAAGAAGTTATCTTTCCTTTACAACCTGAAAAATGAGTCGCATCTGCCTGTGTGGTAAAATAACGCGGATCATCCTCACCCTTCAAGCAAACACAGAACTTCTCTAACGTAATATTTTCACTGAATTGTGCCAACAATCCCATTCCTTCCGCATAATGTACTTTTATGTTTTCCAATGTCGTATTTAAATCATGTGACAGGAAAATTCCGGGAGTAGGGCGTCCCCAGCCACGCATGGCAACAACAGTTCCGGGAACAAGACGTGCATCTTTCCAATGGGGAGCACGAATGCGCCGCGGTGCTATCTCACTTGCTCCTTTCGTCGGACAACCGATATCACTGGTATTGTATACCAAATGTTTGGTATCCCCATCAAAAGCAATTCCCCAGGAATGTTTTAAAGTCCATCCTTCTCCATAAGCTTCAAAAATCGAATCTTTGGCTATACGATATTTCACCCATGAAGCCGGTTCGAATACGATTCCCTCTTGCGGAGTATTCTCCAATATCTTTATTTGTGCAATATGGGGATTCTCAAAATCAATACTGAAATTCTTCAAGCTACAATTCTCCGACCGAAGAAGAGACACCGGCAACATTCTCCCATGAAAGACGAACTGTGCGCCCTGCCCGTCAAGAGTAAGGTTTTTCATGTCTTCCAATGCAATACCTACTTTCTTAGGATTGTCTTGGTCATGGTTCGAGATATAATATTCGCGTACGGCAGCTCCTTTTTCATGGAAGTCATAGCGGCCTTCAGAAAAACGAAGAATAACCGCTTCACCATCCTTGCATTCTGCCTTTATTTTCGACAAAGCTTTTTGCAAAACAGGAGAAGCATTTTTATGAGTATCAGGCTTTAAGCCAAACGTGGAAATATCATATACTTTTTGAGCATACATATTTATCGAAGTGAGTGCAAATATTGCACCTAACGCTAAAATCGAAAGTAATTTCATACTTATTAGACTTAATAAATTAATCAATGCACTGTATTGAAATACAAAGAAAGGAAGTTTCCCCAATATACCTAGTATTTGCTTACGCTTTTTTAACAAATTAGTGATAAAAAGCGGGATGTGAAGACAAATGCCATACACACCCCGTGCATAATCCTAACACCTAAAATTCATCTCAACTAATATCCCGGATTCTGATCATCCCGCAATAAGGGATTTAAATCCATAGCTCCTTGAGGAATAGGCATTAACATCAAACGATCACTCCATGTCATATTCACAACCTCATAACCATTAGGAGCATAAACAGTACCATTCATTACTTTGTTGCAATATGCAGCCCCATAACGACGTATATCATCATAACGTTGTCCTTCAGCAGCCAATTCTATACGACGTTCGTTACGCACAAAGTCCAAAGCAGCTTCCTTAGATGGCATTACAGTAGGTACATCAGGCATACCACAACGATCACGTAAATCATTCAATGCTTTCTGAACTTCAGCATCCCAACCTTTAGTTTGAATCCTCGCTTCAGCATAAGTCAACAAGACCTCAGCATAACGGATAACCGGATAATCCTCCATACTAGCCCAATCCGAATAAGCTGTCAAAGAAAGTAATTTTCTATAACTATATCCTGTCCATGATTCATTACCATCCGAACCAGCCCATGACGGATTCCAGCGATAATAGAAAGTTCCAAAATCTGTTTCATGCCATCCTTTAAAAGGAAATAACATAGAAGCATAAAGACGGCTGTCACGATTACGGAATTCATCCATATAGGCATATTCTTTCAAATTCAAAGTAGGAACAGTTTTAATATAAGTAGTTTGATCCATTCCTTCAACAACAGCTGTTATTTTAGCAAAATTCTCTTTACGAGTTGTTACCGGAATCTCAGGACGTATCGTTTTTCCGTCAATATCCCAATACGCATCAATCAATCCCTGCATCGGTTCGTATGAAGAATAACCGGAAATCAATTGACTAGGACGAATATAAGTATAGCGAGTCCAATCATAGTTATTATCATCTGCCATATACCCCCGTGTCACCAAATACTCAGGATTATCAGGATTGGCATTCTCCTTATGCCACAAACATTCATAACTGAACATACCTTTCACAAACTTATCCTTATCGATATTCTTTGCTTCAAAATCAATATATTGTTCCATCTCATCAGCCTCTTTCTGCTGAGCTGCATTCAAAGATGTCACACGGAACAAACTATGATGTCCTTCCTGAATTATCTTTCCGGCAGACGCTTCTGCTTCTGCGAAATTGCCAAAATACAACGCAGCACGAGCGCGCAAGGCTAATGCTCCAGCCCGAGTGATTCGTCCTTTTTCATAACCTTCTCCACCAGGATAACTATCTGGTAATATCTCAGCTATTTCAGCCAACTCACTTAAAATAAATGCTTGAACTGTTTCCACCGGATCACGTTTCACATTAGGTGCATCATACTCCATCACAGTAGTAACTAAAGGAACTTTACCAAACTTAGTAGTCAAATCCAAATAATCTGATGCACGAAAATAGCGTGCTTCAGCTTTCATTCTTTCCCTTAAAGCTGCGTCCATCTCACATCCATCAACTTTTTCAAGGAAATTATTTACAATGCGAATAGTCCTAAAGCTATAACCACGATCACTCTCAGAACTTACTCCATTTTGTTGAATCAATTCATAGGGACCTTCCCACGGTTTATGACTATGTGCATTATCTGTACACATTTCATCCCAAATATCCATGCCACCCATTTGTGCATAACAAGCATTCAGACCATACCATGCATCTTTTTCCGTCTTCCAGAAATTTTCAGCTGCAATCTCTGAAGGCGGTACTACTTCCATATCACATGAAGCAAAAGCAACTGTAAATAAACCTAGGATAGCTAAATTCTTTATATTTTTCATAATTCAATTCGTTATTTAAGATTATCAATTAAAATGAAACATTCACACCAAACGCCACAGATTTACTACCTAAATAGCTCAAGCCACGTCCTGAAGGTGACTCAGGATCAAAATCTTTCATTTTATCGTCAGCACGTAATGTAAATAAGTTTTCCCCTGTTACAAAAAGCTTCAAACTACTCAATCCCCAACTCTTCACTACATTTATAGGAACCATATATCCTAAAGAGATGCTCTTAATACGGAAATAATCCGAATCAAACAACTGATAATCAGAGAAATACTGATTATAATCATCTAAACTATGTCCTCCATAAATACGAGGATAGATGGCACGCGGATTAGGATTTTCTTGTGTCCAACGCCCCCGGTGAAATTCACGAGGATTAGCATTCAACATAAAGGCAGATATTTGCTCTGATTCAAAAGCGGTCATTGTACCACTTACACCTTGACCAAATACAGATAATTCAAAATTTTTCCATTGTAGATTCAAATTAACTCCATAAGTAAAATCAGGAACATCCTTACCAATGATTGTACGATCCTCACCAGAAATAGCTGCATGAGATTTATCTTCATTCGCTTCCAAGTCACCATAATACTTCACATCCTCACGTTGAGGAACGTATTTGATATCACCGGCATTAGGAATACGACCAAAAGTATAGAAGCGTCCTGCATCAATTTCTTCTTGTGTATAAAGTCCATCAGTCTTATATCCATAGAATGAACCGATAGGTTCACCTTCTCTTAATATAAAACGAATTTTATCCCCGCCATTACTAATGATATCATCTGAACCGGCTAAGTCCACAACTTTATTTTTATTAGTTGCAATGTTACCTGTTACTGTATATTTCAAATCACCGACATTACCTCTGTATGTAAGAGCCATCTCAAAACCTGTGTTTTTCACTTTTCCGATATTTTGAGACGGTGCGCTCCAAATACCAGTTTCTACTGGCACATTATAGCCCAACAAAATATCACTGGTATTTTTAATATAATAATCGGCAACAATGCTTAATTTATTATCAAACAAATCAATATCCACACCAAAATCTGTCAAAGCAACCGTTTCCCAGCCCAAGCCTAAATTGGCTGGTTTAGACTCTAGAATACCTTTTACAGCCTCATCATTGAAGTTGTAATCAGAACCTAAATTATAATTTTGGAAATAATCATAATTCCCTACATTATTAATATTACCCAATGTACCCCACGATGCTCTAATCTTCAAATTATTAATCCAAGAGATATTTTTCATAAACTCTTCTTGGCTAATACGCCAACCGGCAGAGAATGAAGGAAAATATCCCCAACGGTTATCTTTATAAAAACGTGAAGAGGCATCTGCACGAATATTAGCTTCTAATAAATAACGATCCATTAATGAATAATTGATACGACCAAAGTACGAAAGAATTTTGTATTCAGTCATTCCACCACCATTGGAAAGATCTTTTCCAGCATTAGAACCACCGTTCAAATCCTCCAAAGCATCAGATGGAAAGTTTTTACGTCCTGCGCTCAATGCTTCATATTTATAGTGCTCATAAGAAGTACCGGCTAATGCAGTAATGTTATGTATAGAATTAGACCAATCATATTTGATAGTTCCAGTATACAACATACGTGTTACACTACTCCAATTCATACTCATAGAGTTTGTATAAGTACCAGTACCACCAATAGGTGTACCAGTCTCGAAAGTCTTCACTTCATCTTGCAAAGCCGTGTAAGACTTACCTTTATACTCTTGTCCGCGGAATACCCCTTGACCACTAATAACCAATCCTTTAACCGGTTTTATATCAAAACCTAAATCATACATTGTTTCTTCAGTTTTGGATTTACTCCAATTTTTATTACTTAAAGCACGAAGAGGATTGCCTGTGATAAAAGATTGGGTAGCCTGTTTACCACCGGCAATACTTCCCCATTCTCCATTTGACTGTTGAGCCACCATAATAGATGGAACCAATAAAAAGTTTCCCATCCAAGGTTGTCCATGTTCTGTATCAGACACATTACGTATGTATTTAATACTACCTTTAACAGTAAACCATTTAGTAATATCCGATGCTATATTAGTATCCAATGTATAACGAGTTTTGTCCTGCCCTGACATAAAATTAGGCTTATCATCATACATATACCCTAAATTCATAAAATAGCGTACTTTATCACTTCCTCCACTGAAACTTACAGAATGTTGAGTAGTCAATACATGTTTATCCAACACCAAATCAGCCCAATTTGTGTTAGGGTAATAGTCAAGATCTGTTCCATTTCTAAATTTATCAATTTCTTCTTGTGAATATGCCTGATATTTACCATTTGCCGCATTACGGTTATACATACCTTCATTCAACATAGAAGCATACTCCCATGAATCTACAGTTTTAGGTAAATAAGTAGGAGTTTTCATACCCACCAAACCACTATATGAAACATTCATTTTTCCCTTTTCACCATTTTTGGTAGTTACCAAAACAACACCATAAGCTGCACGAGAACCATAAATAGCAGAAGACGAAGCATCCTTCAAAAAGGAGATACTTTCTATAGAGTTCGGATTAAGACTTTGAAAAAACGCAGCATCTGCAATAGCACCATCAATCACATAAAGAGGTTCTGAAGTTCCTAAATTACCACGTCCACGAAAGTTGATAGATGGAGTAGACCCCGGACGAGAAATTACAGTCACTCCAGGTACTGTACCTTGAACAGCTGAAAGCACATTAGTTTGAACCCGGTCTTTAATTTCACTTGAGCTAACAGAAGCAACAGAACCTGTTAAATTCACCTTCTTTTGAGTACCATAGCCGATAACTACGACTTCATCCAATGTTTTCGTATCTTCTTTTAAAGTTACATTATAAAAAGAAGTACCCGAGTGAACTTTTACTACTTGGGGTAAATAACCTATATAGCTAATTTGCAATTCATCACTAGAAATCGTCAGTGTGTAATTACCTTCAAAATCTGTAACTGTTCCATTTGTAGCAACCCCTTTTTCAACAACAGAAGCACCAATAATAGGTTCACCATTCACATCTTTTACACAACCAGTTATAGTCCTGCTCTTCTGCTGTTGATGTTCTATTACATTTACAGCTTTTACTGTTGAAATAAGAATTTGGTTGTTTACTATTTTATAAGTATAACCAGAATCTTTAAACATCTGATTTAATACTTGTTCAATAGAAGCATTCTTGGCATTCACAGAAATCTTTTTGTCCAATTTGATTTGGTTATCATTATAAAAAAACGTATAATCACTAAGTTTTTCTATTTCCTCCATCACAGAGTGCATGGAAACATTCGACTTACTTAGCGAGATAAAAGTGGCCTGAGTAAAAGCATTTGCCGGTATTGAACAGTAGCACAAGCCATTAAGGCACAAAAAAGGTGTCGTTTTACTTTTTGCGGATAAAACAACCGCAGATTACTTTTTTTCATAAATTTGAATTGTTTATTAGATTAAAAAATTAACAGTAATTCCATTTTTGTGGAAATATAAACCTTCTCAAATAATTCTATAGAAAAATATTTATCATAGTCTTGTATTTCTCATAAGCTTCAATTTTTAAAGTTCAAACAGTCTTAGTGCTTTAGTTCTATTAGATAATGATTATTACCAACCATTTTATAAGTCAATGGAGCACTATGTGATATGTAATTTAATATTAGAGCTAACGGTTCGCTATGTACAGTAAAAGTGAAACGATAATATTCTGCTAATTGAGGATCACACTCTATCCTTTGTCCATACCACTTTTCTAATCTATTCAATATCATCTGCAAAGTTTCATTCTTAAAACTCATTCTCTTCCCCTTTCGCCAACCGGAATAAGCATCTGCATCAATATTTGTAAGATTCACTCCCTTTTCTTCACTATAAGTCAACTTTTCATTTGGAGCTAAAGTATATATTTTGCCTTCCAACTTTTTATTATCTGAAATCGCTACTTTCACTTTCCCTGTCAACAAAACAGCCTCTACCTCTTTATCGTTATCGTAACTAAATATTTCAAAAGAGGTTCCCATGACCGTTACATCCATCTTTTTAGTTTTCACAATAAACGGATGAGATTTATCTGGACTCACATTAAAAAACGCTTGTCCAGACAATTTAACCTCTCTATTAGATCCTGAAAATTTTTGAGGATAGGTAAGCTTACTACCTGCACCCAACATCACCTTTGTACCATCCGCTAATTTCACTGAGTCCATTGATTGATATCCAGTATTCACAACATAAATCACTTCCTGACGGCCGCTCTCCACAAATAATAACGCCGAAAGCAACATACATATAGCTACTGATACAGCTATTCCATATCGATAGAAAGAGTAAGTGAAATAATTAGTCTTTCTTTTAACATTCTTCAATACACTATGCAAAATACGTTCTTCTCTTACCGAATCAACAATGGCAGGTGCCTCTTCCCATTGTTTGCGAAGAGCATCATTAATAAATTCATAATTATTCAACTCCCCTCTTTCTTTAGGTTCCAAAGAACGTTCAAACAGCTTCCTTATTATATCATCCCTATTTTTGTCCATTTTACATTTTGTTTTTGCACAGATAATTTTATACGCATTTAATATAAATACGCATAACTAATAAAGTACCCCCAGCCAAAAGCACTTTTTTTTTTGAGAAAATCAGAAATGAAATAATTTAAAAGATAAAAATAAGATAAAACATTATATTCTTCTTCAAGAACTTCAGAGCTTCATTAATATGTCTCTCTACAGTTTTTTCACTGATATTCAAGCGAATAGATATTTCCTTATAAGTTAAATGAGCATTTCGGCTCAGATTGAATACTTCCTGTTGGCGCGGAGGAAGCTCTTTGACCATTTTTTCTATAAATTCCTGTAAATCTGCCGCAGTCAGCTCTTCTTCAAGATTATAATAAGGCATAATACTACTTAATACAGTCAGTTTATACGCATTTTCATTAAAGCTCCTACGAAATTGATTAAAAACTAAATTACGGGTAATAACAAAAAGGAATCCTTTAAAGTTATCATCCTCACGCAACAAGGAGCGACTCTCCCAAACCTTAACAAATACCTCTTGCACAACCTCTTCAATCTCCAAAATAGAAGATAAGTATAAGCGAGAAAAATTATAAACCTTTGACCAATACCTTCTATACAAAGTAGTAAAGGCTTTTTCGTCTCCTTCTTTCAATAATATGATTAGCTCTTTTTCAGTCATTTGTTATTAATTATATGCAAATATATTACTTAATAGTTAAGAAAAGAATCTAATATGCTATTATTTTTTTAACATCTACTATTCTTTCATTCTCCATCTCCCATTAGAAACCATTCAAATGCAGCTTTAACAGACCAATCATAAATTATATACCACCTCAGAGACTTGAGTTTATCATACATAGCTTTCATCACCTCTTTTTTTCTATTCTAATGAAGAAAATTATATAACTAGAGCTTCTTTAAAAAAGTCCCAACTATGTCTCTTCGTAACAATCACGGACCACATTCTCCCTGGCTTGTTTGACGCTATAGCCCTGCTTGAACATGCAAGAACTCATATCCCCGAAAGTGACATGCTGCTTGCAGCAAACATTAGCTATAGAACAATGGTAGTCTACTAACAGTCCCAAGTGGTCCTAAATCTGTGCTTTTTTAAAGACATAATGTTTCGTTTTTATATATTGCAAAGTTACTACAAAAAAGTGAAATGCGGAAAGATATAGTGATAGAATTGAGTTACAAGGGTTTTGGTTGAAGTGGCGATAATCCGTGAAGCCATTACAATCCCTGCCGAAGCCAAATCCTGACGCCGCTACGTTACTTGTTCGTAACCATGCCCGAAAATGCGACAAACGGGTACGAATAGCGAAACAAGGCTCTAAGGAATAGTGAGTTATCCATAACTCATGCGAAAAATCAGGTTACGGAAAAAGATTGCGCCGTTCCTCCCCGTTTTGCGTACCAACACCGGACTCTTCACCAACTAATTTTGAAACCCAAAAATTAAGGACAATGAAGAGTACATTTTCAGTAATCTACTACCTCAAGCGTCAGGTAGTGAAAAAGGACGGGACAGTTCCCGTCATGGGACGCATCACGGTGGACGGCAGCCAGACACAGTTCAGCTGCAAACTGACTGTCGATCCGAAACTGTGGGACACCAAAGGTGGACGTGTCACGGGCAGAAGCACGGCGGCACTCGAAACGAACCGTATGCTTGACAAGATGCGGGTACGCATCAACAGGCATTATCAGGAAATCATGGAGCGTGACAACTTCGTCACGGCGGAGAAGGTGAAGAACGCCTTTCTCGGACTGGAACACCGCTACCACACGCTGATGCAGGTGTTCCGCCAGCACAACGAGGACTACGAGAAGCAGGTGGAGGCAGGCATGAAAGCCAAAGGCACGCTGCTGAAGTACCGCACCGTTTACAAGCACATGCAAGAGTTCCTCGACATCCGCTACCATGTGAAGGACATCGCCCTAAAAGAGCTTACCCCGGCTTTCATCTCCGACTTCGAGATGTTCCTGCGCACGGACAAGCACTGCTGCACCAATACCGTGTGGCTGTACGTCTGCCCGTTACGGACGATGGTATTCATCGCCATCAACAACGAGTGGCTGACGCGCGACCCGTTCCGCGAGTATGAAATCAAGAAGGAGGAAACAACACGCAGTTTCCTGACCAAAGATGAGATCCGCCTGCTGATGGAGGGGAAACTGAAAAACGCCAAACAGGAATTGTACCGCGACCTCTACCTGTTCTGCGCCTTCACGGGGCTGTCGTTCGCGGATATGCGCAACCTTACGGAAGAGAATATCCGCACCTACTTCGACGAACACGAGTGGATAAACATCAACCGCCAGAAAACGGGCGTGGTGTCCAACATCCGCCTGCTCGACATCGCCAACCGCATAATCGGCAAATACCGGGGACTGTGCGGGGACGGCAGGATATTTCCCGTTCCGCATTATAACACGTGCCTTGCCGGTATCCGTGCCGTCGCCAAGCGTTGCGGCATCACCAAGCATATCACGTGGCATCAGAGCCGCCACACGGCAGCCACGACGATATTCCTCTCCAACGGTGTTCCCATCGAAACGGTCAGCTCCATGCTCGGACACAAGAGCATAAAGACGACGCAGATTTACGCAAGTGCGCCCAGAATGGTCGCTTAATAAATACTTCTTTAGCAAGAAGTTAGGATTGGGTTCGATATAATCCTATCGTCAATCAGTTTATCCAAAGGGGAAACCCGATGGGGAGTGTAGCATACTGATTAAAGCTCCAAGTCCACTAATAGTCAAGTGGCGACTGAGGGGCAAGACGAAAAGGCATACATAAGGATGAAGCCTTGATTGGTTGAACGATAGTTCAGTGGTACCAAATCTTGCAACAACGGAAGACTATTATACATACGTTGTTTCATAGTACTCTGCCTATTTTGTGCGTTAGTGCAGAGCATAAAGAACCGACTATGACACAGCCGCAATAAGCGGACAAGAACGAAAGTCGCATCCGACAGTATGCCGTGCTAATAGTTATTAAGAGAACTAACTGGGGATTACCTAAGTCGGAACGCTGGAATAAACAGCTATAAAGAAAGCTTTTGAATATCCGATATGGTAACGGAACTTCCGTAGTAGTCCGAGCAAGGGAAAGCCTTGTACATGGCGAAGGGAAGTAGTCTGTAACTTTAATACGAACAACGGAAAACGTGAGAGACGTATGAGAAATCCAGAGCAAGTATTAAACATTTTAGCTGGACACAGCAACGAGCCTGAGTATAAATACGAAAGGCTCTACCGTATTCTATTCAATGAACAGATGTTCTTTGCCGCCTACCAACGTATGTATGCAAAGCCGGGAAACATGACACCCGGCACTGATGGCAAAACAGAGGATGAAATGAGCATTGACAGGATAAACAAACTCATAGAGAGTATAAAGGATGAGACTTATAGTCCCAATCCTGCAAAGAGAATTTACATTCCGAAAAAGAATGGGAAGATGCGTCCGTTAGGAATACCGTCTTTTGAAGACAAATTGGTTCAAGAGGCAGTAAGAATGGTGCTTGAAGCTATATATGAGGGACACTTTGAGTGGACATCGCACGGCTTCAGACCAAACAGAAGCTGCCACACAGCACTGAAAAGTCTACAAAATAATTTCAACGGTGCAAAATGGTTCATCGAGGGAGATATAAAAGGCTTCTTTGACAACATAGACCATGATGTGCTGATAGAAATAATGAAAGGTAGAATAGCAGATGACAGATTTCTTCGTCTGATACGGAAATTCCTCAATGCAGGGTACATGGAAGAGTGGCAATTCAACAAGACTTATTCAGGGACACCGCAAGGTGGTATCATAAGCCCTGTTTTGGCAAATATATACCTTGACAAGTTCGATAAGTACATGAATGAATATGCCAACAAATTCAATAAAGGGACAGTAAGAAGCCGCAACAAGGATATTTGCAAACTCAACAGCAGAGTACACTACCTAAAACGTAGGATAAATGAAGTAGAGGATGTAAACGTAAGAACAAGGATGGTAGAAGAACTGCACGAAAAGCAGAAGCGGATACTAACAATGCCAAGTGGCAACGATATGGACAGAAATTTTCGCAGACTGAGATATCTGCGCTACGCCGATGATTTTCTAATCGGGGTTATCGGAACGAAAAACGAATGTGAGGCAATCAAAGCTGACATCACCAAGTTTATGCAGGAAAAGTTAAGGCTGGAGATGTCACAGGAAAAGACTTTGATTACAAATGCACAAGACAGCGCAAAATTTTTGGGTTACGAAATATATGTCCGAAAAGACTATGCCACAAAGAGAAACAGTAACGGAACAGTGCGCAGATACTTCAACGGGAACGTGATATTGCACGTTTCAAGAGAAGTAATCAAGAATAAACTGCTCAGCCTCGAAGCCATGAAAGTTGTCACCAAACGCGGCAAGGAAACATGGGTGTCAAAAGGCAGGACTTATATGATTGACAATGAAGCGCACGAGATTGTATCTCAGTTTAATACCGAAATACGAGGGTTCTACAACTATTACTCAATAGCAAACAATGCATCGGCTTTGGGACGCTCTTTCGGCTGTATTATGAAGTTCTCCATGTACAAAACTCTTGCTCAAAAGCTGAATATGTCAGTGAGAAAAGTCATTGAAACATACCGCAAGGACAATCTCTTTGCCGTGCCTTTTGTAAACAAGGGAGGAGAAACCAAGTACAGGGTATTCTACAATGAGGGTTACGCCCGTAAAACGGATTGTGAAACAGCCCCAAGTGACAATCTGCCGTATATGTTCAAAACACCATCGTTAAGTTTGATAGAAAGGCTTACAACAAAAACGTGCGAACTATGTGGCAAGCACGGAGAAGTGGTAATGCACCATGTCCGCACTCTCAAAGAGTTAAAAGGTAAAAATGACTGGGAACGCAAAATGCTCTATATGCACAGAAAGACTTTGGTCGTATGTGCGGAGTGTAACGCAAAAATCCAGAGCTGTGATAAGTAAAATGATGTTACAGATGGAGAGCCGTATACATGGAGACGTGTAAGTACGGTTCGGGGGCAGATAAACGAAAACCTACCGCTGTAAAGCGGAAAGGCGTTGTTTACCGAGCCTACAGATAACCAAAGAGAAGCTCAATCAGGACATGGAGAACCTTGCCGCAAGATTGAACGGCGTCGAGGAATTTGCAGGTTGCACCATCTAAAAAGAAAAGCCATGAAACGTGACACAATCATCATCGAGGACAAGGCAGTCAGCGTAACCGGTAACGACGTGTGGATGACCGCCACCGAAATAGCCGGATTGTTCCATACGACCGTCCCGGCAGTGAACGCCGCCATCAGAGCCGTCCGCAAGTCGGACGTGCTGAACGACTACGAGGTGTGCCGCTACATGCAGCTTGAAAACGGGCTGTACGCGGACGTGTACGCGCCTGAAATCATTATTCTGATTGCTTTTCGGCTGAACACCTACAACACCTACCTGTTCCGCATGTGGCTGGTAGGAAAGGTTCTCTCACAAGAGAAGCGGCAAACATACGTGATGTTTATACAGAACGGAAAAACTGCGTACTGTTGAAGATATCAAATGAAAATTATACGAAAGAATTTCTATATGGATCCTTATCTAAATAGCCATATCATATCTCAAAAAATATAGAGGTAATAATATGGCTATTATTTAATTCTTTTGATTTGTCGTTATGCAACGAATTCCGTTCATAAAATGTTTTAATATATATTTGTCAAATGAATGGAGATTAGGTATTTTTTGTTCAAGGTATTCAATTCCTATCGTGTTAAATTCCTGTATAACGATTGTAATCTCTTTAGAATCGTCTTCAAGATTTATAAGACCTGCATTTTGTATCTTTTTACTAATCATCCTCGGTAATCCGTATTCTTCAAGTTGAAATACAATTTTAGGTAAAAAGGCATTTGATGCTTTATATACAAAATTGGCGATATTTGAGGAATTAGGATAAAGTTCTTGACGTATAATATTAATTACCGCAATAATAGATGAGAGATTAAAGGATACATATCTTTCAAATGTAAATATATCCTCATATGTAATACCATAATCTTTTACTGTGTTATATAGCTCTTTTATAGTCATTTTCCATCCATTACTACATGCACATGCATAATACCGTAAATGTCCTTTTCGATGATATTCCAAAATTTCTATGATATCTCCTAAAGCATCCCTCCATTCCCATGTATTATTGTTTTGTAAAGCATCGCAATTTGTTGGCCAATTGGAATCAGTTTTCAATTTTTCCGCAATTATCTTTAACATTGATGGTTTACAACTTCTGATTTGTGGTATTCTTTCAATTCTATGCCAAATATCCGTTCCAAGAAGTTCTATCATTTCATCTTGATATCGTTGAATTTTTACATATTGTTCATTATTCAATTTTATACCGGGGTCATTTCCATCAAGTTTTTTTACTACATCATCAGGAAACTCTAATCTCAATTTAGTATTTTCTTGACTTGGTGGCTCTTCAAGCATATAGACACGACCTACAAAATAACGAAACATTCTGCCTGCGCGTCCAATGATGTTGCGAAAGGTAAAATAATCAATCTTATGAGCCCCGTTCTTATTTGACCATAAAACGACACTCTCTGCTTGAGTATTTACTCCTTCAATTATAGACGAGGTCGATACCAAATAATCTAACCCATTCTGTTCTTCAAATAGTTTTATTTGAATTTGACTAAGAGAACGATGTAGCTGACCATTATGAATACCAATACCATGTTTGACTAAATCTTTAAGAATATACTTTTCTCCATAATTGCATTCCAGCCAATCAGAAAAATTAGCAAGCAGTTCAGAGTCTTTATTATATAAATTTCTGTTAAGAATTGTTGTTACTTCTTCAATTCCCTTATATGTGCCGGTATATATCAAAGCTTTACCTGTATTTATTAATTCAATAAGTTTACGTGTCTTAAAACTCTGTTTATCTTCATTCTTTGGTCTGCTTTTATATAACCGCCATGCATGCGTTACAACGGTCTTAAAATCCATACGCAGAAATGTCATCCCTTCAGTGAATACATTTTCTTCTATTTCATGGATATTTGGGGCAAGATAATATCTTTGTTTAGCTTTCTTTCCGAGTTCTACCATTGAACTGAGTAAAGTGGAGCTTCTTTCAAGATCAAAATTTGTACTTGCCTTATAAAACTCATCAACGATTAGAATATCAATTGAAGGAAGTTTATCTATATAGGCAAAAGCTCTTTCTTGCGGAAATACCAATATGTTTTTCTCCGCAAGTTCTACATCTGTTGTTGTAATTATTTTATATTGATGAGAGAATTTTCGGCAAATTCGTCTTCTTGTTTCATCTGCAAGAGCAACCGTAGGTACTAATATTACAACATTAATTGGTTGTTTAATCGCAATAAATGCATCAATAACAAAACTTTTACCAAAACTTGTAGGAGCACTCACCGCAACGCTTTTCCCTTCTAATAACTTCTTTAATACCTGTGATTGAGCAGTATGTAAGACACAAGGTTTTCTTTCTCCAATATTAACTTTAAAAACTTCACATACAAACCGATCTTCCCAAGATGCAGTATATGTATCAATATACGGTAAAAGCCCCACTTCACGAATAAGATGGTTGACTAATTCCATATATGAATTATTGTTAGTACCATTAATCTCATGAAGTAATGTAATTACTTTGGATCTTGCATTACTTATATCACCAGCATTTAGAACATTACTTATATCTAAACATGTATTATATATATCATTCGTCTGCATCATTTTTGAGATTTTTTGCTTGTGAAATAAACCA
>ENA-ORRU01000746-ORRU01000746.1-human-gut-metagenome-genome-assembly--contig:-NODE-746-length-22954-cov-16.051138_pt1 | contig 22954 bp, 25 predicted proteins | sample MGYA00242184_ERZ509151 | MGnify/ENA primary metagenome ERZ509151 (study PRJEB26280, sample SAMEA2338667) | human gut metagenome | biome: human gut; feature: human-associated habitat; material: faeces... | reverse complement strand
TCTGCCCCTCCAAAACCAGTTTGCTGCCTTTGTAGCCGAGGTAGACAAATCAAAAGTTGAAGTGCAGAAAGCCCTTGACCAGACACAATTACTCTTTGACAGCCTGATGCAACAGTATTTTGGCTGATAATAAGCAACAACAGGCACTTTGCCGGAGCAGGATGTTGGTACACCAGAAAAGGAGTGCGCCAATATGGAAGACAAAATCGTGAAGATCATCAACGAGATGGCAGAGTACCTGAATGTTGCGCAGATGAAAAAGCTGCAAGAGGTGCTGTTGCAGACGTTTTCCGAATCCGAAGCGCAGAAAGAGCAGATCTCCAACGAGGAATATCTGAAGCTGTTCCTTGATGCCAAGAAAATCGAGGGCTGCTCTGAGCGCACCATCCAGTATTACCGCGTTACCGTGGAGCGGCTGCTGCAAACCGTGGACACACCCCTGCGCAAGATGACCACCGAAGAGATCCGGCGGTATCTGGTGGAATATCAGAAGATCAACAACTGCGGCAAAGTGACCATCGACAATGTGCGCCGGAATATTTCCAGCTTTTTCTCGTGGCTGGAAGAAGAGGACTACATCCTCAAAAGCCCCATGCGCCGCATTCATAAAATCAAGACCAAACAGCCCGTGAAAGACACCATTTCGGACGAAGCCATTGAACGCCTGCGGGATAACTGCAAATGTGCGCGCGATCTTGCCATGATCGACCTGCTGTATTCCACTGGCATTCGTGTGGGAGAGCTGGTGAATCTGAACATTTCAGAAATCGACTTTGAAGCCCGCGAGTGTGTAGTGTTCGGCAAAGGCGACAAGGAGCGCCGGGTTTATTTTGATGCCAAGGCAAAGCTGCATTTACAGGACTATCTGCGCTCCCGCACCGATGCAAACCCGGCGTTGTTTGTAACGCTGGATGCCCCGTTTGACCGCTTGAAGATCAGCGGCGTAGAGATCCGTCTGCGGGAGTTGGGCCGCGAGCTGAATCTGGACAAGATCCACCCGCATAAGTTCCGCCGCACCATGGCAACTCGTGCCATCGACAAGGGAATGCCCATTGAGCAGGTGCAGAAAATCCTCGGTCATTCGCAGATCGGCACCACCATGCAGTATGCAATCGTGAATCAGAACAACGTCAAGACCTCCCACCAGAAGTTTATCGCCTGAAAAGGCAACTTCTAATTTGTGGGAGAGAGCAATGAAGAAAAGGCTTGGAGATTATATTCAGGAATACTCTGTAAGAAACAAATCAGGCGAGGATATTCCTGTTTATAGTATAACGAACTCGCAGGGATTTTGCAGAGACTATTTTAGTAAAGAAGTTGCAAGTAAGGATAAAACCTCTTATAAAATCGTGCCGAGAGGATGTTTTGCATATAATCCGTCGAGAATCAATGTCGGATCAGTTGATTGGCAACGAGATGAGGAACGTGTCATTGTAAGCCCACTTTATAATGTCTTTTCGGTCTCTCCTGAAATCGACCAGCAATATTTATATTACTATCTTAAAAGCAGCGCAACATCGTACAGAATAAAAGAGGTTGCTACTGGCAGCGTCAGAGACAACCTCAGACTCTCGATGCTTTATGATTTCATGATTGAACTGCCAAGTTTAGATGTCCAACGCCAAATAGTGTCAAATTTAGACTTATTGGCGTCTATAATTCGGCAGCGCAATCAGCAGCTCACCAAGCTGGACGAACTTATCAAAGCTCGATTTGTCGAAATGTTTGGGGATATGCTACTGAACTCCTTAGAATGGCCCGAAAAGCCATTGGAAGGTCTTGCGGATATCGTTTCTGGAATTACAAAGGGTCGTAAAACAACGGAAACGGGATTGATCGAAGTTCCGTATATGGCAGTTTCAAATGTAAAAAGCGGGTATATCGACTGGACTACGATCAAAACGATTTTGGCAACAAAGCAGGAAATTGAGCAGTATCGTTTGATGCCAGATGATATTTTAATGACTGAAGGTGGTGACCCTGACAAAGTAGGCCGTGGTGCTATTATCAAAAATCCATTAAAAGATTCCATTCATCAAAATCACATTTTCCGTGTGCGACTTGATAAGAGCGAACTTTTGCCCGCTTACTTTGCTGAATATCTGCAACATCAAAAAGCAAAGCGTTACTTTTTGGGCTGCGCCAAACAGACAACAGGTATTGCAAGTATCAATATGCGCCAGCTCAGAGCGTTACCTGTCTTAATTCCCCCTCTGCCCCTCCAAAACCAGTTTGCTGCCTTTGTAGCCGAGGTAGACAAATCAAAATTGTTCGCAGAACTTTTTGCGCAAAGCACTTGCATTTTGGCTGAAAATCGTTCAAAATAGAAGCCGGGAGGTGTGAGAATTGACCAACTTTGACTTTCTGAAAGGTGACCCGCAGTTTTCCGGCTTTGCGGATGCCGCGATTGCTGCGGAGAAGATTCTGCCCATTGATGCGGCCACCGCTGCGCTGGACTGCCGCCGTGCCATGGAGTTTGCAGTCAAATGGATGTATTCGGTAGACAGCTCCCTCGTCAAGCCGTGGGATGATAAGCTCATCAGCCTGATGAGTACAGAAGAGTTTCACGACATTGTGGACGGTGATTTGTGGCGGCGGATGGATTTTATCCGCAAGCGCGGCAATGATGCCGCCCACGGAAGCCGCAGTATCAGCAGGGAACAGGCGGAGCTTTGCCTTGAAAACCTGTTTCTGTTCCTTGATTTCGTGGCGTACTGCTATGGAACAAGCTATCAGGAAAAGAAATTTGACGCTTCCCTGCTTACACAGCAGCCCGCTGCACCCGTTGCACAGCCCGCCCTGCCGGATGTGGACTTGGATGCACTTATCAAAGAAAACGCTGAGCTCAAGGCGCAGCTGACCGCCCGCCGCGAAACGCAGCAGCCCACCTATGTACCCAAGCCGCTGGAACTTTCGGAATACAAGACCCGGAAACTGTATATCGACTCCATGCTCACCGATGCCGGGTGGGTCGAGGGCAAAAACTGGGTCAACGAGGTTCCTCTGCCTGGAATGCCCAACAAGAGCGGCATCGGCTATGCAGATTATGTCCTGTACGGCGATGATGGCCGTGCGCTGGCTGTGATCGAAGCAAAGCGCACCTGTAAGGATGTTGCAGTAGGCCGTCAGCAGGCAAAGCTGTATGCAGATATTCTCGAAAAGCAGTTTGGCCGTCGCCCGGTGGTATTACTGACCAACGGTTTCGATACCCGCATTGTGGACAATATCTATCCCGAGCGCAAGGTCGCTTCCATTTACTCCAAGCGCGACCTTGAAAAATGGTTCAATCTGCAAGCCATGCGTACCAGCCTTGCAAATGTGGATGTAAACAAAAACATTGCCGGACGGTACTATCAGGAGGGGGCCATCAAGGCTGTCTGCGACAGTTTTGGCCGCAAGAACCGCCGGAAAGCCCTGCTTGTTATGGCAACAGGCTCCGGCAAGACCCGTACCGTCATTGCACTGGTGGATGTATTATTGCAGCATGGCTGGGTCAAGAACGTGCTGTTTCTGGCTGACCGCAACAGCCTTGTGACGCAGGCAAAACGAAGCTTTGTCAACCTCCTGCCGGAGCTTTCCGTGACGAATCTCTGCGAGGACAAAGACAACTTTACGGCACACTGCGTGTTCTCAACCTATCAGACCATGATGAACTGCATTGATTCCGTTCACGATGCAGAGGGCAAGCTGTTCACCTGTGGCCATTTTGATCTGATCATCTGCGACGAAGCACACCGCTCCATCTACAATAAATACCGCGACATCTTCCATTATTTCGATGCACCGCTGGTTGGCCTGACTGCCACGCCCAAGGATGAGATCGACAAAAACACCTACGAGATCTTTGACCTCGAAAACGGCGTGCCCACCTATGGTTATGAACTGGCGCAGGCCGTCAAGGATGGCTTTCTGGTTGATTTCCTCTCGGTGGAAAGCGAAGTCAAGTTCATGAAGAAAGGCATCACCTACGATGAGCTTTCGGACGAAGAGCGGGAAGCCTACGAAAACACCTTTGAGGATGAAAACGGCAACCTGCCGGCCAGCATTGATGCATCTGCTCTGAACAGTTGGCTGTTCAACAAGGACACCATTCGGCAGGTCTTGAATGTCGTTATGCAGAACGCCTTGAAAATCGACTACGGCAGCAAAATCGGCAAGACGATTATTTTTGCCAAGAGCCACGACCACGCAGAAGAAATCCTCAAAGTGTTCAATCAGGAATATCCACATCTGAGCGGCTATGCTATGGTGATCGATAATCAGCTCAAGTATGCGCAGAGTGCCATTGACGAATTTTCCGACCCGAAGAAGTTGCCGCAGATCGCTATTTCGGTAGATATGCTGGACACCGGCATCGATGTGCCGGAGGTTCTGAATCTGGTCTTTTTCAAAAAAGTCCTGAGCAAGGCAAAGTTCTGGCAGATGATCGGTCGCGGCACACGCCTGTGTCCGGGGCTTCTGGATGGCGAGGATAAAAAGAAGTTTTACATTTTTGACTTCTGCGGAAATTTTGAGTTTTTCCGCATGAATAAAGGAAATGCCACCCCGAATATGATTGCCGTTCAGGGTGCGATTTTCGGCTTGCAGTTTGAGATCGCGTACAAATTGCAGGATATGCAGTTCCAGGCGGAAGAACTGAAGGCGTTCCGTGCTTCGCTGGTGGAGCACATGGCCAGTCAGGTGCAAAAGCTGAACCGTGACAATTTTGCGGTCAAGCAGCATTTGAAGTATGCTGAATTGTATGCGGACAAAAATAGTTACAATGCGCTGACCTATGCAGATACCTTGATTGCCCGGGAAGAACTTGCCCCCTTGATCGAACCGGAGCCGGACGACCCGAAAGCACTGCGTTTTGATGCATTGCTGTATGGCATCGAGTTGGCATATCTTGCCGGGAAGCCGTATAATCGTGGCCGCAGCGAGCTGCTGAAAAAAGCGAAAGCGGTTGCGAGCGTGTCCAATATTCCAGAGATCGATCAGAAACGTGCGTTGCTTGAAAAAATTATCCAGACCGACTATATCAAAACTGCCGATGTGAACGAGTTTGAGCACATCCGAAAAGAGTTGCGTGACCTGATCAAGTACATTCCCATCGAGCGTGTACGGTACACCACAGATTTCTCGGACGAAATTCTTTCGACAGAATGGAAGGAGGCCGAGCTGGAAAACGATGATCTGAAAAATTACAAGGCAAAAGCTGAGTACTATGTACGGCAGCATCAGGATAATGCAGCCATTGCCAAACTGAAAGGCAACATCCCGCTCACTGCCGAAGATGTCAAAGAACTCGAAAAAATTCTTTGGAGTGAGGTTGGCACAAAAGAGGACTATGAAGCCGAATATGGCACAAAGCCTTTGGGAGAATTCGTGCGGGAAATCGTTGGTCTTGATATGGCTGCGGCGAAAGCTGCATTTTCGCAATATCTGGATGGTGCTAACCTCGACAGCCGACAGATTTACTTTGTTAACCAGATTGTCGAGTACATCGTACATAATGGCATGATGAAAGACCTCTCCGTTTTGCAGGAGCCGCCTTTTACAGATCAGGGAAGCATCGTAGAGGTCTTTACAGATTTGAGTGTATGGCTTGGTATTCGCAAGACCATTGAACAGGTCAACGCCAACGCAATCGCAGCGTAATAGAATATCTTCTAAAACGGTAAAGTGGATTTTATCCGCTTTGCCGTTTTTCTTTTTGTCTAAAATTGTGAAATTTTCAAAACTGTATTCCAAAACGGTCCTGCGGATTCCTATTAGTGTAGAGGCTTTCAAAATCTTTTGTAAAACGGCTTTCCGCTAGTTCTATAAGTGGATAATGAACAAAATCTATATTCTAAAATTAGGCAGTTCAACAAAATTTGAAAATCTGTATGCCAAACACCCTTTTTAGAATGTTATAGGTATAGGAGGTTGTTTGAAAAAGTGAAAATTCCCCAAATTTTCATAAGACCCCGTTTAAAAATACCCCTTTAAGTTTGTATAGGGTGTAGGGACTACTTTCAGAAACGAACCCCTTTGCATTTTGGAAAGTCCACAACTTCTTACAAAACAACATCGTACCTTGAAAACAACATGATCGGCTGCAAGCCACTATGCTTTTTCGGAGAAGTGCTGTCATGACATGAGCGCACCAAGAAGGAGCCATACGCCGGAGGAGATCGGGCAGGAACAGCTTGCAGGCAGACCGACACCGAAGAAGAACCGGGCAAGCTGGCAGAGAGGACTTCGCAAAGTCTTGTCTGTCAGGTTGTTCGGCGCAAGAGTGCAGAGAGCGCAGCTCTTTGCGCGGGTCAAGGGCGGCAGCCTTGCCCAGTGGATGTGATGCCCTGCGTCATATCCTACTGGGTATTATCTGGCGCATAGCAGGCGGCAGATTTGCAGCTCCGCTGCACCGCGTTGCCCCTACCCCGCGCACGGCGTTCTCTGAGTGACCCCAGAAAGGAGAGATGGTCGCTGAAACTGACCCGACACAATGGCCGCGCCGGAAAGCACGGCACTTACAATCCAAAACACAATGACCGCAGTTTTGAAATTGCCAACAGCGAGCATATCGATCCGGAACGTGTCCAGCAAAACATCTATTGGGATTGCTACAACGGCATCCGTTCTGCCCTGCATCCCAAGAGTGAGGACAGTCTGGTCGACACCTTTGAAGAAGTCGAAAAGCTCTATTACAAACTGCATTACACCAACTTCACCGAAAAGCAGAATGAGCGCAACGCCAAAATCCGGCACACGGAACGAAACCGCTCAACAGAAGATTTGCTAACCAGCAAAAAGACCTGTCCCGAAGAAAGTATCTATCAGTTGGGAACGCTGGAAAGTCATGCTTCCCCGAAAGAGCTTTTTCAAATCGCCACAGAATTTATGGATGAGTTCCACGAGCGTTTCGGCAAACACGTCCACATTCTGGATTGGGCGTTACATCTGGATGAGGGAACGCCGCACATCCACGAACGCCATGTGTTCGACTGTGAGAATAAATATGGTGAAATTGCCCCACAGCAGGAAAAAGCGTTGGAAGCACTTGGCTTTGAACTGCCAAAGCCAGACAAGCCCCTTGGCCGCTACAACAACCGCAAGATTACGTTCGATGCAGCCTGCCGCACGATGCTGTTCGAGATTGCCAGACGCCACGGTCTGGAACTGGATGAAGTGCCGGAATACGGTGGACGGGCATACCTGGAAAAGCAGGATTATATCATGGCAAAGCAAAAAGAGCAGCTTGCCCAACAGGAAAAAGCTGTGCAGGAGCAAACCGTCCAGCTTGAAAATTTGAAACAGGAACATGAGAATAAAAATCTTCTGCAAGTTCGACGCACAACATATCAGTCTTTGACGATTATGCGCAACGACAAGAAAATTCAAAAGCAGGAAAAACGGATAGATGAGCTTTCTCAGCAAATCGAAGATACTGAGAATTTTCTGGAAGAAATTTCTGCGATTGCCTATGACAAAGCAGTTGCGGTTGTTTCCGAAAAAGCTGCAAAGGATGCTCTAAGAGAAAGCACGGAGCAGGTCGATATTTATTTGGATTGGCTAAAAGAGCCGGGACGAAAGGCAAGCAAGGAAACAGTGGACTACACCACATACCAAATCATAACGCTACGAAAAAATATTGTTGCAGCGGTAAGCAGGCTTACCGCAAGATTGACAGCTGCCCTTATAAAGCCAGAAATCAAAAAGCCTGCTGTCGAGAAAATCAAAGAAAATGCTCGTCTGTCCGTTCTGCAAAAGTTACAGCAGCGACAGGAAGAAATCAAGCAGCGTGAGCAGACACGCACCAAACCGAAAAAGCGCAGTCATGGCATGGAACTGTAAAGGAGGAAAATCTTCAAGAACAATAATCTATTTCAAACGATAAAACAGACCATCACCACCCGGCAGGCCGCAGAAGCCTATGGTTTTCGTCCAAACCGCAGCAGCATGATTTGCTGTCCATTCCATGCAGACCGCAATCCCAGCATGAAAGTGGATTTTCGATTTCACTGTTTTGGCTGTGGAGCGGATGGCGATGTGATAGACTTCACCGCAAAACTGTTTCAACTGTCCCTGCTACAAGCGGCTGAAAAGCTGGCTGCAGATTTTGGACTTTCTGCAACAGATAACTTTCAACCACTTCCCTGCAAGCCGGTGGAAAAACCGCTAAGTCCGAAAGAGCAATTCTACAAAATCCTGTGTGGCTATCGTTCTCTGCTAGCAAATTGGCGCATGGCCTATGCACCCAAAAATCCAGAAGCATCCCTGCATCCTTGTTTTGTAGCAAGTCTACACTATGCAGACCGTGTGCAATATCTGCTGGATATTCTTTTGCAGGGAAGTCCAAATGAAAAGCAACAACTATTGAACGGAAAGGAAGTGACCGCCCTTGGAAAAGCAATCGAACGATGCAAAGAAACCGAAGAAGCAGCATAGCGCACCCGCCCGAAACTGGGTGGGTGACAATGGGAAAATCATTGAACCATTGTTCGCAGATTACTTTTTGAGCCTGCACCCCATGCGTTGTTTTCAAGGCAGATTGTTCACGGTGGATGGCATGATCGAGGATGAAGCCCCATTGAAAAAGGAAATCTATGAGCAGATTCGCTATTATGCAACCACCAGCGTAGCGCGGCGCATTGAACATATCATGCAGGCCATCAAGTTGGCCTGCGCATCCGAACCACCGGAGATTCAGACGGATCGTATTCATGTCCGAAACGGTACATATTTTGTAGACGGTCACTTTACCCCTGAAAAAGAATACTGCATGAACCGACTGCCCATCTCCTATGTGCCAGAAGCACCAGCACCGACATGCTGGCTGCAATTTCTGAATGAGCTGCTGTACGAAGAAGATATTCCGGCCTTACAAGAATACATTGGCTATTGCCTGCTGCCTGTTACCAAAGCGCAGAAAATGCTGCTGATGGTCGGCAAGGGCGGTGAGGGAAAATCCAGAATCGGGCTGATCCTGCGAGAATTGTTCGGCAGCAGTATGTACACAGGCAGTCTGCAAAAGGTAGAAACCAACCGCTTTGCCCGTGCAGACTTGGAGTACAAGCTGCTTTTGGTGGACGATGACATGAAAACTGAGGCCCTGCCGCAGACCAACAACATTAAAACTCTTGTCACGCTGGAAGATAAAATTGACATTGAGCGCAAGGGCCAGCAGAGTATGCAGGGTACGCTGTATGTTCGGTTTGCCTGCTTCGGGAATGGCAGCTTACACGCACTCTATGACAAGTCCAACGGTTTCTATCGCCGCCAGCTGTTGCTCACCACTAAGGAAAAGCCCGTTGGCCGGGTGGATGATCCTTTTCTCATTGATAAGATGCGGAACGAAAAAGAGGGCATCCTGCTTTGGGCGTTGGAAGGGCTGCATCGGCTGATTCGGAACAACTATCGGTTTACCATCAGCGAACGCACCGCCGCGAATCTGAAAGAAGCGATGGAGCAGGGCAACAATATCCTGGGCTTTCTCAAATCCGAGGGCTATTTTGAAATTCGGCAGGGGGCCAAGTGCAAATCCACGGATTTCTATAAAGTCTATGAACGCTGGTGTCTGGACAATCTGGAAAAGCCACTGGCCGCATCCACCTTTATCCACCACCTGAAAGACAATCAGAAAAGTCTGGGCATTGTCTATGATGATAAGTGCATCGGCACAAACCGGGGCTTTCACAATGTAGCCGTTGACCTGTTTTTACCCGTTGATGTTCCAAGTCCGTGGGATTAAAAATAAGAATCAACTTGAAAAAGCCCCGCTCAGCCTGCTCACAGTGTGCAATAGGTGCAGGATGAGCAGGCAATTTTGAACTTACATCAAAAATAAAACATGGAGGTTTTGCCTATGAACAAATCTCGGCCTGTTGCGACCGAAACTGTGAAATCTTTGAATTATACGAAAAATATCTTGCAGACCATTCCGAATAACGATACAATGGAAGTGGTCACTCAAACCAATGCCGTCAAGTCTCCGACTGACAGCCTGAAAGCCACAACACTGGTGTACACGGTGGAAGAGATCGCGCAGATGCTGTCCATCAGCCTGCGTTCTGCCTACAACCTGTGCAACAGCACTACCGAATTTCGTGTTCTTCGGGTCGGCGGAAGCATCCGCATCCCGAAAGACAGTTTCGATGCGTGGCTCCGGGCAGCTTGAAAAAGGAGATAACGTATGGCATATATTACGAAACGCGGCAGCTCCTATGGCGTCCGCTATACTTACCAAGATGAGGAGGGTAAAAACTGCAACAAATGGGAAAGTTTTTCCACGAAAGAGGAGGCAACAAATCGCAAGAAACAAATCGAACACGAACTTGCAAACGGAACGTTTCTGATTCCGTCCACCATTACCGTCAAAGATTTTTTGATGGAGTGGCTTCCCAAACAGTGCAACAAGCACAAATGGGCACCCTGCACCTATCAATCCAATCTGGGAACAGTCCAGAACCTTATTATTCCGTACATCGGCGATATGCAGATGCAAAAGCTCAAGCCCTACCATCTGGAAGATTTGTATGCCACTCTCGGCAAAACGCCCTGCGGCCAGTATTATGAGGGCAAAAAGCAGGTGCTCTCGGAAAAACAACAGCAGCGGTTTCTCTCCGGCACGACCATCCACGAGGTACACCGTCTGCTGCGGACGGCGTTTCAGTATGCGGTGGAGTGGGGCATCCTCATCAAAAGCCCCGTTCCGGTGGACAGCCCCAAGAAATCGATTCAGGAGCGCGCCATCTGGGACGCGGACGAGATGTGGGCCGCACTTGCCAGCATGGAGGACCCGATTCTGCATCTGGCAGTCCATCTTACGCTGGTGGGTGCATTGCGAGAGGGCGAAGTCGCTGGCCTGACCCCGGAAGATCTTGATTTTGATGGAGCAGATGGCACCGGCACTTTCCGCATCAACAAGTGTATGCAGCGTGTCCAAAAGGCATCGCTGGCAAAAACGGGCAAGGGCTGCATCTTGCAGGAGTTTGAGGATAAGCGCGAGGGCAGCACCACAACGCTGGTGCTCAAAAAGACCAAAACAGCATCTTCCAACCGAACTATCTTCATGACGGCAGTGTTGAAAGAAGAACTGAAACACTGGCTAAAGCGTTTGGAAATGGACGAAGCCGTTGAGCCGGAACGCTACCGCAACAGCGGAATGCTCCTGCGCCTACCCAACGGTCTGGCGGTAGAGCCGATCCTTATCCGCAAGAAGTTCATCAAGTGGCAGGATGAGCACCCGGAATTCACCCGCATCGTGTTCCATGGCCTGCGGCATTCCAGTGCCACCTACCAGCTGATGATCTCCGGCGGCGATGTGAAAGCGGTACAGGGCACAACAGGCCACGCCAGTGCCAATCTGCTGGTCAACACCTATGCACACATCCAGCAGGATTCCCGTAAAAAGCTGGGTAAAAAGTTCGAGGAAAGCTTCTATAAGCCAGGAGCAACACTTGTGCAGGCTGCCCCGGTTGAAGCAGAGCCGACCATCTCGGTATCTGCCTTAGTGGAACTTCTGAAGGACGCAGACCCCTCTGTAAAAGCGCAGCTTCGCCTGGCTCTGCTGACCTGAATTGCAAAAAATAGCACGAATTGCAGAGTAATTCACAGACTTACTCCATCTGACACGAAAAATGCGGACCGTGCAAAAACCGTGCAGAGACCGTGCAAATGGCGCATAAAAAGAAAATCCCACGAGGAATCTTACGATTCTTCGTGGGATTTTGGTGCGCTCGAGGGAACTCGAATCCCTGGCCCTCTGATTAAAAGAGCCCACCGGGCAGAACACTCTGATTTTAGAAGTTTTGAGTTTACGTCGTTTTTGCGCAAAGCATCGTGATTTTCTGCCCGGCAATTTCTGCACCCTTTGTCGTATTTTGCAAATCAGAGTACCCATTGCATCCCTTGAAACCGTGCAAAAACAGTGCAGAAACCGTGCACTTACTCTGGGACAAATAAAAAATGATAATTTTAACCGCCGACTTGATGGCGGTTTGAGTGACCACAAAGGTAAATTTGATACATGGAAAGAAGAATACCCACTCGTCTGAGGAGTTCTCAGGGGAGTGGGCATTTTGTGTAATAGCTTGTATAGGCAAAAAGGAAACAGCCCCATCATCTAATAGAACTGTTTTCTCAAGCCTAGGTTAATCAGATTCTTTTACAGCCTTCGTAAAATCGATAAAAGGAATGTTATAACTTCCATATCGAGACCAATTTGTTGAACTTGCAACGATAGGTCTTAAATAACTCAACAACAGTGAAGGGGCATTTTTACTCAGAAGACTTTCAAGCACTTCATCACTGAATTGACTTCCGGACCAATCAAACGTTGCTTGTTCCGATGCTTCGAGATAAAATGGATCTTTTTCTGTCTTTCCACCTAAAGTTATAGTTAAGATCACTTCAGCCTTTGATTTTCCTTCATAAGGCTTTACGTCCGTGCTCAGATTTATACGCAACTGAATTTCAGATTCTTCACAAAAAGACTGATTCGTTTCATATTCTAAGTGCACCAACTCTGGATTAGAAAATCTGAAACCACTTTTCTTACTGTTCAAATCCATCTTTGCACCACTTTCTTTAACCAGCCAGCAGCATTTCGTCATCTCGGCTGACGGCAGATTCTACAGATGAAACTGTCGCCGAGAAAGAATCTACTGCAGTTAAACTTTGCTGCTCAAACGAATCACTTGTGTCCAAACAAATAAAGTTCATTTGAGATCGAAAAGAATGCAGATTGCAGACCTCGATTGTGCTTATAAACTTCTGGATGGTTTCTATACTATTGGCCCAATCCAAAGGTTCCAGTTCAAACGTAAAACCATCATCTGTTTCCTGATAGTTCACTTCATCAAGTGCCTTATCCCGTCGTCTATTCTCTTCCACTATTTTAGCAACATTGGGATGATGCAGATTATACACAAACTGCTTTGCTTCATCGCCTCGCAAAACGATATCTTCATTCACATAACGCATAAACTGCCCTCCTTCGTTTCATTTTTATATAAGATCATTGATACAGGCCTCTTCATACCGTTCCAATTCGGCCCGATCATGGTGATAACAGTCATAATACATTCGCGTTGTAAAACCAGCATTTTCAACTGCCATTTGGCGAATCGGTTCAAAGCCAAAACTTTTGTACCACGATACTAAATCATTTACCGCATCAATAATTATAAAACGAACAGGCCACTTTCGTCCAAGCAGAGAAATCTCTTTTAGTATACCATTCAGTATCGTACTTCCGATTTTTCTGTGTTGACACGTTTTTTCTACCGCAAGATAATGAATTAAGAGACATCCATACCTTAACTCGGAATTTCCAGACCAGTTGTGGTCATTCGTGTCTTCACTGATTTCTTCTGCTGATAGTGTAATAAATGCGATTTGGTATACCGCAATCACGCGATCATTCAAAATAGCAACATACGTATATCCTTTTTCAAGAAGTGTTTCGTAGTATGCTTTCTTGATCAACTCATCAATTGACGGCTCTCCACATGAAAATCCCATCAAGCACTCGGGATCTTTCAATAATTCAACTTTAACCGTTTCTTTCATATGTCAAAACAGTCCTTTGTATGCGTTGCCAATCTGGGTATACCTGTTTTTATTATACCGGAATTGTTTACTGTTTTCAAGTGAATTATTCAGATTTGTTCACTATGTTATTGTAAATTCGTTAATGGGATGCTCCACAGTATGACCCCAAGAAAACATTCTGACCTAGAACTTGAGGGTATCTTAAGTAACCAATCAGAGGTTCAAAAGCGAAACAACCCACTCGTCTAAGGAGAACTCGGATTAGTGGGCGGTTCTATACAATGGTGGTTCTTATATGCCTCTTGCTGCATTTTATTTTAATGTTGCCACTTTTTCAGGGAACTTGCCACTTTTAGCATAGAGGTTGCCATTTTTGAGATGAAGTTGCCACTTTTCTATGGCAGGTTTCCGCACTTTCCGCATTACTTTCCACACTTTCCATATATCATTGGATATGCCCGCCTTGCTAAACTTCTATATGAAACATTGCTATTTGGATGTAAATTGAATATAATCTTAAATGGAAAGTGGACGTCATTCCGATGGTGTGGCTGACACCTAAAATCCGATCTGATACAAGACGTAAGGGCTTGAGGCTGGCGGGCAGCGATAAAATCCGAAAGCGATGCAGGACATAGGAGTCTGAGGTTGGCGGACAACGATAAAATCAGTCACAAGGGGCATCGGACAGCACTGCGGTGTTGTAGATGTCCTTTTTATACTGTTGGCATTCAGTTCACCACCAAGTAACAAAACAATTCACTATGTGCTGGTACGTCCTGATTATCAAGGGAAAGGCATTGCCGGAGAGATGCTGGAACGTATCAAAGAAAAATATAAGAACTACCTATATATCAAGGGAATGCCAGAGGACGAAAAGAATGTCCCGTTCTATGAAAAGCACGGCTTTCAGCGGATGGAGCATGGTGCGGCCATCCAAATTTGCAACTATTCTGATAAACGCTAAAAATCAAAAGGAGACTCAGTTATGAAAATCGCAATCCCTTATGAAAACGGTCAGGTGTACCAGCACTTCGGCCACTCCGCACAGTTCAAAATCTACGATACAGAAACCGGCAAGATTCTGAGCAGTGAGATCGTTTCTACCAATGGTCAAGGCCATGGTGCATTGGTGGGCTTCCTTGTTCAGAACGGTGTAAATGTCGTTCTCTGCGGCGGTATTGGTGCCGGTGCGCAGAACGCTCTTGCACAGGCCGGGATTCAGCTGTTTGGCGGCATTTCCGGCGCAGCTGACAGCGTTGTTGCGGATTACCTTGCAGGAAATCTTGTTTTTGATCCAAATGCCCACTGCGACCATCACAGCCATGAGGAGGGGCACACCTGCGGCTCACACTCCTGTCACGAGGACAAGGGTGGTTGTACCGGAAATTGTCACTAACACTTTTTGATTTCCGTTTTACTCCCCCGAGAAAACCGCCTGCATCGTTTGTGATGTGGGCGGTTTTTGTTTGAAATACACGGCTCATTTTCTCGCAGAAATTAACATTCGGTTTCAAATCAAGTAATATTTCAATCAGAAGCGTGATCCTGTTTTCTGTGCAGAGAAAACGGTGATTTCGGAGGGCTGCTATCCACGATCTCAGGAGCAACGGCAAACTCCATATCAGCGACCCACATATGCTCAAGACAGCTTTTTCCTGTGCCGGTAAAAGAAAATCTGCCGGACAGCATCCAGATCACCCCGGAAGGGATGCTGAAAGTTGTCCGACAGATGAACCCCGAGCAGCGGCGTGAGTTCACCCGCCTGCTGTTCGCCTGAAAAAAGTATGGAAAAAACGCTCACGATGCACAGAATGCAGACAATGCAAGGAAAAACACGGCTTTCCCGCCGGTGTGCAAAAAGTGTGCAAAAGTGTGCAGAGCCCCAGAAAATGGAAAATCCCACGAGGAATCTTACGATTCTTCGTGGGATTTTGGTGCGCTCGAGGGAACTCGAATCCCTGGCCCTCTGATTAAAAGAATGAGCCAATTGGGAAACGACCGTTTGCACTCGTTTTGTTTTATATGGAATCATCGTCATTTTTGTTTGCATTCGTGCGTGCTCATTTCCAATTGTTTGCGATAGATAAGGCACAAATAAGGCACATTCCGGTGCGCATTGCATCCGATAAACAGGACAGCACGCAGTCCACCATAGAGAAAGCAGCCCACAGGCCCGGCGGAATCATCCCCGCCCCCTGTGGGCTGCTCTGTTTTTATGCGTGGTTTTCGTCCCGAATCCGGGTAAACACATCTGTCAGGGCGTCCGATGCAGCAGCGTCTGCCGACCGGATGAACCCGGCATAGATATCTGTTGTGGTGCTGGTCTTGGCGTGACCCAGACGGCCCGACACCGCCGTAACAGGAACGTGGGCGGCTATCAGCAAGCTGGCATTGGTGTGCCGCAGGCTGTGGAAGTGTACCGCCGGGAGATCATGGGCAGCGAGGAACCCCGGGAACCACGTTGTTACCGTCTTGGGGTCGATGGGGGCACCGTTCCATTTGGTGAATAGCAAATCATTCTCCACCATTTTCCCGGCGATCTCCACCCGCCGAACCCACGCCGTACCCATTCTGAGCCGTTCCGCCCGTTGGTGCTGGCGGTATTCCCGCAACAGCTGCACACAGTCCGGGCCTATCTTGATGCACCGCCGGGAGCGTTTTGTTTTGGGCGTGGTGAATACAGTGCCCTTGCCCGGGATGTACTGCACGTTCCGCTCAATGGAAATTGTACCCGCGTCTAAATCCACGTCAGACCAGCGCAGGCCGCAAATCTCTCCGCGCCGTGCGCCCGTAAACAAGGCAAGCTGTGTAATGACACTGAATTGTGTGGGTGCGTCCTGCAAGGCCTGCAAGAGCCGGGCAACGTCCAATTCTTCGAGGGCCTGCACGTCTATCTCTTCGGCTTTGGGGGCTTCTGCCCGCTTGCAAGGGTTTTCCGGCACAAGCCCCCACTGTACCGCCTTTGTGAATACGCTGGACAACATCCGGTGATAGTGCTGCACTGTGTTTCCGTTGAGCCTGCCGCCCTCTCTGGTGTGCTCTGTGAACGCTTTGGAAAGCGGAAGCCCAGCGACCCGGGAAACCTTTTCCGCCGTGCTCTGGCTCACGTTTGCGCCCCTGTGCACGTTCCGCATGGTATCTTCCCCAATGCCCGCCGCTTTTGCAATCTCGCCCCGCTTGCCGTGTGGCAGCAGTTCCAGCAGGGCAGGCGTTGCAGTATAAGTGCTATCTTCCCGCACTCCCTGTTCCTCTAGGTTTGAGTAAAAGGCCATGAGGTGCGAGGGCTTGACTTGGCAGACCTTGAGTTGACCCAGCCCGGCGGAGATACGCGGCACAAGCCGCCGATAGTTGTAAACCGTCTTGGGCTTGAGCTTCTTTTCTGCGTACTCGGTGAACCACCGCTCTATCAAATCATCCATCTTCATGGACGCTTCAAGAGAAATGCCGTTGCGCACTTCCTGCTCGAATGCGTCCGCCTGCCGTTTCAGCTCTCTTTCCAGCTTTTTTCCGGTCATTCCCGGCGGGGGCGTATAGGTGCGGTTTACCAGCACTTGACGGCCTGCCCGGTCGTAGCCGTTAGAAACCCGGATGCAGTAGGAGCAGGAGCCGTCTTTCTTTACCCGCTTTGTTATCTTTGCCATGTGGTTACACTTTCTGTGGGACTGCGCCCACGCTGACAGCGGCAGAGAAGCCCCGCCGGGCGGCTTTAGCTGTTCTTGTGGTCTGTATCTTTGGGAGCATCCCCGGCGGCATCCTGTGCATTCTCTGCGGCCTGCTGTGCGGAGGAGACTAACCATTGACAATAAGACAGAACTTTATCCTTGTCTGCATTCGGCAATTGGCGAACATAGGACAAAATAAGCTGTTCTTCATCGCTTTCTGTATATGTTTTCACAAGGCGAGATACACTTTGTGCCATGTTTTGCGCTGTCTCCATCATATCAGGAGTAAATGACTGGTCATTTAACGCATTAAGGACATACATACCCAAACGCAAATTTTCCCCGCATAGTGTGTCAACGGTCACTCCTAGTGCATCCGCAAACTTTCTTAGGGTCTCAATTTTGGGATTGATAAGCCCCCGCTCGTATTGGCTCACGGTTTGAGGCGTCACATCTAACCGCCGTGCGAGTTCGGCTTGCGTTATCCCTGCATTTATACGCGCTTTTTTTAGTGATTCGCCGATTTTCATTGCTGCCACTCCTTTTATTTCAGAGTATCACAAGTCAATCAAAAAGTAAAGTAAAAACCTGTTGTCGACCATTGACAAAAGGAAAAACTTGATATAAAATCAAAGCATAAAGTTTTTACTTCACATCAAAGGAGCGTTGAAATCTATGCGCATTGACCGTGTAAAACTGATTGCTGAAATGGCCCGGCTGGATATGAGCGTTGCAAGTCTATCCGAAAAGGCCGCTGTTTCTCGTTCTACCGTGACGGCTTTGCGAGGCGGAAAAAGTTGCAATGCAAATTCTGTTCGCCGCGTTGCTGCTGCCTTGGGCATGACAGTAGAAAGTCTGCTAGAAGATAGAAAGGAGAGCTGACGCATGGGCGACACTATCCGTTATCCCAACATGGGAACAGTCAAAAAGGCTGCCGAAATTTACGGCCTATCCCCGGTCTACATCCGCCGACTGTGCAAAGAGGGCAAAATCAGATATGTGAACGCCGGGCGCGGCTGGCTTGTGAATCTGGACAGCCTAGCCCGGTACTTTGAGCAGGGCGACCCGGTCCCGGCGGAGCCCGGCCAGACCGCCCACGGAATCCGGCAGCAGTGGGGGTAAGCTATGACAGACGAAAAGAAAGCCCCTTGGTTCAAGTTCTGGATGCGGAATAAGAACAACTTTGATGCAATGACCGATGAACAAGCCGGAAAAACCTTAAAATCCCTTTTGAATTACTATGACACAGGGGAAGAACCTCAAAATCTTGGCCCATGGGAAAATGCCACTTTCAATAATATGCGTCAAGAGCTTGACGAGTGTACGAAAAGCTATCAAGCGCGGGTAGAAAGAAATCGCACTAATGGCGAAAAAGGCGGCAGACCACCCAAAGAAAACCAAGTGGGTTCTTTTCAAAACCCAGTCGGTTATACACAGAAACCCACTGGGTTTTCTGAAACCACCCAAGACGCCGGAACAGAGGTTCTAAAGCAGAATTTTAGAAAACAAACGCGTTCTATCGTTTAGAATTAAAAAAGGAAAAACCCACTGGGTTTTATTTCAAACCGACTGGGGCGGAAGAAAGAAGAAAGAGGAGAAAAGAAAGAAGATAGATGACAGAAGAAAGAAACTCGGCTCTGTAACGTGTGCAATAAAACCCGTTATGCAGGAGTTGTACAAAAGTTATACAACTGTTTCATATCAGAAAGGAAACGACAATGGCGGACAGCAAGAAGAATGTGTTTTTTATTGGCGGCTATTCCTACGCTGTTGACAAGTCAACTCCTCTGTGTAGGCATGAAGATTTTTTTCGCAGCGCAACTCTATATCAAAGCCAGAATGGTAGATTTTTCGTAGTAGAAAATGATGCTGCGGACACGACTACTGTAAAAGTCCTTTCAAAGTCTGATGCGAAAACTTTCATGGATGAACACCCCGCCGGGATTTTCACTGAAAACTATATCCGTGTCTTTGGACAGCCCAAACAAGGATAGTCCATAGTATACCAAGAGTGTACCAAAAGTACACCGATTCCGGTAGACAGAAAGGGATTGTTACCTTGACACCAAACACTGTGGACGCACTTACCAATGAAGAACAGGTGAAAAAGATTCAGGCTCTCGAGCGTGGGGCAGCAGAATCAACGCGGCTTATAGAAAACCTGTGGGTCCAGAACTGTGGGCTTATAAAAACAATCGTCCACAATGTAACAGGGCTGAACGCAGGCGAGCCCGGGTTTGATGATATGGAACAGCAATCTTTCTTTGGTTTTCATGCTGCTATTTATACATACGACCCAGCGGCAGACATAAAATTTTCAACGTATGTCGCAAAACGCATAAAGTGGGAGATATGCCGGTACTATGAGCGCAACGGCTATACAATTCGCATTCCGGCATTTATGAAGCGTCGTTTTCGTGAATGCCTGAAAAAGCAGCAGCAACTAGAAAGCGAGCTCGGCCGGAAAGTGAGTATAGAAGTCGTACTCCATGAGCTTGGGCTGTCCGATTCCGTTATAGCCGGGACTATGGCAGCCTTTCACCGTATGAAAACAACTAGCATCGACGCTGAAATAGAGTGCAGCGGCGAAGATTCAGACGCTTCTTTGTTGGATTTCTTGAGCAGTGATACCGAGATGGAAAATACTGTCATATCTCAAGAATGGCACAAAGAGCTACACCGAATTTTGTTTGAAGCCCTCGCCGATATTCCCGACGAACAGCGTTCTCTTATCGTACGGCATTACTTTAACGGTCGGACCTTTCGGCAGTTGGCAGAAGAATACCATATCACCCCTCAAACATTGTACAACTGGAAAGAAGCCGCGTTTTGCTCTATTCGCACCGGTAAATACGGAAAGGCTCTTGCGGAATTTTCTTCCAACGAGAGCGGGAAAAGACGGGCAGATTCTCTTATAAAACAAGACCTGAATGCCTTAAAACAGCTTGAGTTGTCGAATAAGGAAAAGGAGCTTTTAGCATTATGACAGATTACGAAAGGCGCAAGGAATGGTTTACAGAAGCCCTTGAAAACTACCATACTATACCGGCTGCCGATTGGAAACGGCTGTTTATTGACCGTGTTCTTGAAACAAGCCGGAATACTGCCCACAACGAACAGGAAAAACGGTATCATAATTTAATCATCCTACGGTATATCGCCGCTGAAAGGCTATCTACACAGAAAATCTGCAAAACACTTCACATAAACAGGGACCGCCCAAATTATGACACCATTACCGCACACGCAATCGACAGATTGCTAGTGCTGGCGTTTGGGGTGGACGGTATAAACTGGAATGATACGAACATCTGAACAAAAAACGCCGACCGTTTTAGGCTGCCGACGTGTTAAAAGCCGGGAATGGTGAAAATTCACTCCCGGCTTTTTATTATAAGCATTCAGTCTTTTGCCCGGCCTCAAATGCGGATTTTTCCCTAAGATATGCTACATGACCCGCTGCACGGTCGATAGCGTTCCTTAATTCGCTGTTATCAATCCGCTTGAGCAATGCCGATAGAGCATCTTCTGCCGTTGCAATGTCGGGTGCTTCTGTCAGATTCTCGATATAATCATCATAAGTACACATTTTACATCACCTTTCAAAATATCCCCGGCGGGCTTTCTCTGCGCCGCCGGGTCAGAGGTTCAATTCAGACGCTCAGGGGCTTCACTTGGGATGCCCCAAAGAACGACGCGCGGTAGGTCTGGCCGTCGCCCTTGCTGCTGTGGATGAGAATCACTTGGAACAGAGCCTTTGCACCGTGCAGGACTTCAAATCCGGCGGTTTTCCATCCTGTCCATGTGTTCACCGGCTCGGCCACGCCCGCGCCCTGCTGGGCCTCGTGGATGCGCTGGGCGTTGATGGGTTCGGCCTTTGCGCTGTTCCATGCTCTGTGCAGGCACTCGGCAAAAGCGGCCTTGCCTTTCCGGTACAGCTTCCATGCCTTGTGCATAATTTCAGAAAGATTGTACTTCATATGATGACCTCGCTTTACATTGCGGGTCAGCTCCTGTATAATGGGCCTGACCCTGTTGTTGGGTTTAGCTCGGTGTCGTAGTTGGTAGCTCTCACCGGGTCATTTTTCATATACAGCGGTGGGAGTGGGTTACTGTCTTAGCTGGTGTTCTGCTCTTGCGCTCCCGGTACATCCTTCGCCCCTTGCCTTCCGGTCATGCTCCCTTGCTGTGATTCTATTATAGTACTGTTTACCGTACAAGTCTATTGACGAATTCAACAAGGTTTACAGTGTATTTCTGTATATATTTGTACTGTAAACCGTTCCGATTTTGTGATATACTATTTACAGAACAGGAGGGAAAGCAATGGTTACTGAGGCAAGGAAAAGAGCAAATGCTAAATGGGACAAAGAAAACATGGTCGTTTTGGCCTGCAAGGTCAAGCGAGAGACGGCGGAACAGTTCAAGGCCGCTTGTGCTGCACAGGGGACAACGTCCAACGCGGTTTTGCAGCAGGCTGTGAAAGCCTTTTTAGACAAACGCCCCGCGCTGGAACAGTCCCACGCCGCCGGGAATGCCCCGGACGATGATACAGCGGCCCGGCGGGCCGCGCTGCTGGAAAGTATCAAAGGGCTGTAAGGCTGGGAAGGATGTTGAACGATGCCAGACCACGCCAAACAGGTAGGCATACTGCGCCAGCGCGTCATTGACCTGCTGGGGCTGTCCATGACAGAGGGGCAGAGTATTCTACTCGGTGAATCTAATATAGCCCACATGGTCAGCCGTCACCCGGCGGATTTTGCCCTTTATGGGGAGTATATCCCGCTGATTCTGGCCGCGCCGGACTATGTGGCCCTGAATGCAAAGGACGGCTCTATTGAGTATGTCAAGGAAGTGCAGGTTAACAGCGTCTTTGTCAAGGTCGCTGTCCGGGTCTCCGCGCGGGGTCAGCTCTTTGCCCGGTCGGTCTATCGCCTGAACACAAACCGCGTTCTGAACTTCATTGAAAAAGGCACATTGAAGCAATACTAAACGAACCAACACGAATTGACATTTTCTCGTGTTCTGGTATAATAGAATTGCAAAGAGAACCAGAGGACGGAACAGGCAGCCGTCACCCATCGTTAGGAGATGCGGGAAGCGTCACCCCGCCTGATTCTCGAACAGAAAGAGGCCGTTGCAGAGATGCAGCGGCCTTTTGCTTTTAGAATATTTCCGCACCGGAAATGCGCTGGTTTGGTGTCATTATGGTTTTTTTGTACCTTTTCCGGGTCGGAAATCGCTCGAATGGCTGTTTTCTGTGGAAGATATTCCAGTTTTGGCGACATTCTCGCTCATTTCCAAGATGACAAGATTTCATCGAATGTTCTGCCTTGCGAAATGCTGCTCCATCTGTCCATATTCCGCCGAGAAAACCCGGTGCAAGATACGCATCCCATGGCACAGGGCGGCACTCCATGGCATCAGATGCAAAGAGATTCCGCATTGTTCCCACTGGGCGTAAGGATTCCCATTCATCAATGCTGCATTCCAGCGCACAGCCGCCCACATTTGCCCCTCTTGAAATATAGCCCTCTCCATGGTTTAATGCAGGCACACAGAGAACGACACACATCGACCAGAAGGAAAAGAGGTGCATTGCTTGAACAATACAATCTGCTACCCGAACATGGGCACCGTAAAACAGGCCGCTGAAATTTACGGACTGTCACCCCACTATATCCGGCGGCTTTGCAAGACTGGTAAAGTCCGGTATGTGAACGCCGGGCGCGGCTGGCTTGTGAATCTGGACAGCCTAGCCCGGTACT
>ENA-ORRU01000737-ORRU01000737.1-human-gut-metagenome-genome-assembly--contig:-NODE-737-length-23217-cov-9.812840_pt1 | contig 23217 bp, 17 predicted proteins | sample MGYA00242184_ERZ509151 | MGnify/ENA primary metagenome ERZ509151 (study PRJEB26280, sample SAMEA2338667) | human gut metagenome | biome: human gut; feature: human-associated habitat; material: faeces... | reverse complement strand
CCGATGTGCCGGATGTGACCGGCAAGAGCGCGGACTTTGCCCGCCAGATGCTGTCTGCCGCCGGATTGAACTGTGTGGTGGAGGGCAATGCGAACGGCACCGTGCAGGCCCAGAATGCAGACCCCGGTTCCAGTGTGCAGCGCGGCACCGTCGTGACCATTACCTGTGGGTAACAAGAACCCTCTCAGGCGCTTGCGCGCCAGCTCTCCCGAAGGGCGAGCTTTATGAGTGGGCACGGTAAAGTGAATCTTCTGAAGAACTGCACTTTATCGTAAGATGCAAAAGAGCTCCCCTTTCGGGGGAGCTGGCAATGCCGCAGGCATTGACTGAGAGGGTTTTACAAGATAAAAGAGAGGGGACATGAACAATGGAAAAAATTTCTGCAAGCAAGCTTCTGGCAGGGCTGGTGCCCGCAGACTTCATCCGGGAAGAGGTGCAGGTGGAACTGGTGACCACCGACAGCCGCGAGGTGCGGCCCGGCTGCATTTTTGTAGCGTTCCCGGGTGAAAAATTTGACGGCCACGATTTTGCGGCCAAAGCACTGGAGAACGGTGCTGTTTATGTGGTGGTGAACCACCCGGTGGAGGGCGTGCCTGCGGAAAAGGCCATCCTTTGCCCGGACAGCTACCACGCCATGATGGTGATGGGCGCGAACTACCGCAGCCAGTATCACCCCAAGATGGTGGGTGTGACCGGCAGCGTGGGCAAGACCACCACCAAGCAGATGACCTACGCCGCCCTTGCAGGCTTTGGCGAGACCATCAAGACCGAGGGCAACCAGAACAATGAACTGGGCATGCCCCGCACCTTGATGCGGCTGGAAAGCAGCACTGAGTATGCCGTGATCGAGATGGGCATGAGCCATGCGGGCGAGATCGACCGTCTGGCCCGGGCCGCACGCCCGGATGTGGGCATCATTACCTGCATCGGTGTGTCCCACATCGGCAATCTGGGGAGTCAGGAGAACATCTGCAAGGCAAAGCTGGAGATCTGCAACGGCCTGCCGGAGGGTGCACCGCTGGTGCTGAACTATGATGATAAGTTCCTGCGCGCCGCAAAGCTGCCCGCCCACGTGAAGCCGGTATGGTTCAGTCTGGCAGATGAGAACGCTGATGTGTGTGCACTGTCCATCCGGCAGGAAGAGGACGGCATGAGCTTTGTGCTGGAAGATCAGGAAGAGGGCACCTTTGTGGTCAAGATCCCGGCCATGGGCAAGCACAATGTGGCAAACGCTCTGGCTGCCTACTGCGCCGCCACCCGCTTGGGCTGCGACCCGCGCGGTGTCATCAAGGGGCTTTCCAATTTTGAGCAGACCGGCCGCCGCCAGAAGGTGGTGCACAGCAAGGGCGTTACCGTCATTGAGGATTGCTACAATGCAAACCCCGACAGCATGAAGGCCGCGCTTGCCATGTTCAAGGAATTCCCCTGCAAGCGCCGCTTTGCCCTGCTGGGCGATATGCTGGAGCTGGGTGAGCTGTCCCGCGAAGCCCACGAGGAGCTGGGCCGTCTGGCTGCGGAGAGTGATCTGTACTGCCTTGTGACCTACGGCGAAAACGCAAAGCGCACGGCTGTGGTGGCTGCGGCCAAGGGGGTCAAGACCCTCCATGCCAACAACTACCGCGAGGCAGCGGATGCTCTGCTGAACCGGATAGAGCCGGGCGATGCCCTGCTGGTGAAGGCAAGCCGCGGCATGGCGCTGGAAAAAGTGCTGGAAATTTTCTACGCAGAGCAGAAAGATGCCGAAGAATAACCCTTTGGCATGAATTTGGAGATTGAAAAATGATTCGTTTCGCCTTGGTCGTTGCGTCGGTGCTGGGTTTTGTGCTGACTGCGGCGCTCGGCAATATGATGGTGCCGCTGCTGCGGGAGTTGCAGCGTGCGGCACGCGGTACACAGCCGGACAGCGATGCCCCGGACAGCCTGGTGCCTACCATGGGCGGGCTGTGCCTGATGGTGGGCACCCTTGCCGCTGTGGGCGTGGGCTGGCTGGCCGCATGTGCTGCACAGCCTTCCCTGCTTGGCAGCGACCGGCAGATGACCTCCCGCCTGCTCATTGCACTGCTGGGGTCGCTGGCCTTTGGCGCAGTGGGGCTGGCCGATGATCTGGCCCGCATCCGCGGCCGCTACCCGAACGGTTTGGGCCTTGGCCTGCGCCGCACACAGCGCCTTGCACTGGAATGCATCGCTGCAGTGCTGGTGCTGGGCCTGCTGGCACTGAACGGGTGCTTGCCCACAGGGCTGATCCTGCCGGGAGCAGGCTATGTGGAATGTGCGCTGGCACCGCTGCTGTGGGCTGTGCTGCTGGTGGCGATGGCCGAGGCGGCCCGCGTGGCCGACGGTGCCGACGGCACGGTGTGCGGCGCGGCCTTTGCGGCTATGCTGGGCCTGATGATGCTGGAAACGCAGCTGGGCTGGTTCCCGCTGGCAGTATTCCCGGCGGCACTGGCCGGTGCACTGATGGCCTTTCTGCTGTGGGATTTTCCACCGGCAAAGCTGCACCCCGGCCGGTGCGGCTGCTTGTATGCAGCGGGAACCATTGGCTGCATCCCGCTGTGCATTGGCTACGCAGAGCTGAGCATCCCGCTGGCACTGCCCTTCTGGGTGGAGGGCGGCATGGTGGTGCTGCAGGTCCTGTTCTGCCGCTGGAAGGGCAGGCCGCTGTTTGCGGCGGCACCGCTGCACCGCTGGCTGGAAAAGCGCGGCATGAGTGCAGTGAATATTTTTTACAGCCTGTGCGCACTGAGCGTGTGCGGGCTGGCGCTGGCCGTGTGTCTGGCACGCTGGGCCTGAGCGCCTGATTCTGAAAATAAGGGGGCGTGGCAATGGCAGCCACCCGCAGACAACATAAAAACCAAAAAGAAAGTGCATGGGTGCCGCCGCTGCAGCGGGACCCGGGACCGTGGAACCGGCTGCTGCTCAACTGGCTGGCAACGCTGGCCATTATCATGGTGTTCGGCCTTGTAATGCTGTACAGCGCAAGCTACACCACCGGCTACCTGCGCATGGGCGACAGCCTGCACTACATCAAGCAGCAGGCTATCTGCATGGCCATTGGCATTGGCTGTATGGTAGTCATGAGCTATGTGGATCACCGCTTCCTGCGCTGGGCGAGCAAGCCGCTGTACTGGGTGGTGCTGGCCATGCTGGCCGTCACGCTGACCTTTGCACCGCTGAACGGCTCCCGCCGCTGGATCCGTCTGGGCGGCCTGACTCTGCAAACCTCTGAGGTGGCAAAGTTTGAGATGATCCTGCTCTCGTCCCATCTGGCGGCAAGTGCGCCGCAGATCGGCCGGTTCAGCCCGTCGCTGAGAGAAAAAATCAAGCCAAAGGATTGGTTGTTCATCCGCATCGTAAGGCAGCTGATCGTGCCGGTGCTGCCGCTGGTGCCGGTGGTGCTGCTGCTGTTTTTAGAGCCGCACATGTCCGGCATCCTGCTGACCACCGCCATCGTGGGCACCATCCTCATGCTGACCGGCTGCGGCGGTGTATTGACATGGTGCGGGGCCGCGGCGGCGGCTCTGCTGCTGAAACCGGCTCTGACGCTGGTGGAATCCATTGGCTATCTGCAGGACCGCCTGAACACATGGTCCGATGATCTGGAAGCGCTGAACGACCAGACCAAGCAGAGCTTGTACGCCATCGGCTCCGGCGGACTGAAGGGCCTTGGCCTTGGCAACAGCGTGGAAAAGCAGCTCTGGCTGCCGGAAAGCACCAACGACTTCATCTTCAGTGTGGTGTGCGAAGAGTTGGGCTTCATCGGTGCGGTGCTCATCATCGTGCTGTTCATACTGCTCATAGCGCAGGGCCTGATGATCGCCTATAAGGCCGAGAACCAGTTCTGCACCATGGTGGGGATTGGCATTATGGCGCAGATCGCCTGGCAGGTGTTCTGCAACATCGCCGTGGTCACCAACACCATCCCGAATACCGGCATCAGCCTTCCGTTTTTCTCGTCCGGCGGCACCAGTCTGATCTTGCTGCTGGCAGAAATGGGCGTGATGGTGAACATTGGGCGCAACGGAGAGCGGGCGGCGCAGCAGAGGGCGGCGGCCCACGCACAGCGGCAGGCTGCAAAGGCTCAGCGTGATGCGGAGCTGAAGGACCGTACCATCAATCTGGACGATGCCCGCCGTGCGCGCAATGAACTGTAACGACTGTTTTGAGGGCTCAGGCCAGTGGGGAGCTCCCCGATGACCTGCCCAGATGCACTAATAATAGAGGAGGAATCGTCATGCGAGTTCTGATCGCTGCCGGCGGCACTGCCGGCCATATCAACCCGGCACTTGCCATTGCAGGTGCTATCAAAAAGGCAGACCCTTCTGCCGAGATCCACTTTGCCGGCCGCAAGGAGGGCATGGAGTATCGTCTGGTAGGACAGGCGGGCTATCCCTTCCACCATATCGAGATCACCGGTTTCCAGCGCAGGCTGTCGCTGAACAACATCAAGCGCAACATCGTTACGCTGTGGAATCTGGCCCTCTCTGGCCCCAAGGCAAAGGCCATTATGAAGGAGGTCAAACCTGATCTTGTGATCGGCTGCGGCGGCTATGTGTCCGGTCCGGTGGTGCGCTGTGCCGCCAAAATGGGCATCCACACCGCCATTCATGAGCAGAACGCCTTCCCCGGCGTGACCAACAAGCTGCTGGCACCGGATGTGGATCTCGTGTTTGCCGCCGTGCCTGCTGCTGTGGAAAAGCTGGGCGCACCTGATAAGACCATCGTGGTGGGCAATCCGGTGCGCCCGGAGGTGTTCACCAAGGCAAAGGACCGCGATGCCATCCGCGCTGAGCTGGGCGCGGGCGACCGCACGGTGATCCTTTCCTTCGGCGGCAGCCTTGGCGCACGCCGCGTCAACGAGGTGGTGGCTGACCTGTGTGCATGGGAACAGCACGAGAAGAAGCCGGTGCTGCATCTCCACGCTACCGGCCAGTACGGTGTGCAGCTGTTCAAGGATCTGGAAAAGGAAAAGAACTTCGCGGAGGGCGACGGCCTTGTGGTGAAGGAATACATCAACAATATGCCGGAACTGCTGGCTGCGGCAGACCTTGTCATCAGCCGCGCCGGTGCGCTGACGCTGGCCGAGCTGGAAGCTGTTGGCCGTGCAGCCGTGCTCATCCCCAGCCCCAATGTGGCTGAGAACCACCAGTACTTCAATGCCATGGAACTGCAGAAGGCCGATGCCGCTGTGGTGATCGAGGAAAAAGACCTGACCGGCGAAAAGCTGGTGAGCACGGTGTCCGACATGCTGGCACAGCCCGGCAAGCTGGCTGAGATGGGCAAAAATGCCCGCAGCCTGTCGGTGGATGACAGCCTTGACCGTATTGCAGACGCTCTGATGAAACTGGTGCAGAAGTAAAACAAAACCTAAACCGGAAAGGAGGTGTGCGCCATGCAGCAATACCGCAATAACAGAAACAACGGCAATATCTACGACCTGCGGAAAGACCTGCAGCATACTCCGCCGCCTTCACAACAAAAAGGATCTTCCGGCAGTGCGGACGGGCGCTATGGCTTCAACGGGGAACCGCTGAGCTTTGCGCCGGACCGCACCGCCAATGGTACGGTGCGCCGCACCCGTACCGATAACAGCATCGAGTTCCCTTCGCAGCCGCGCCGCACCGAACAGAGCGGCACCCGGCGCACCAGCGGCCAGAACCGGAACCGTACCGCGCAGCGAAGCCGCACGGCCCAGCCGGAACAGCGTGCATCCGGCACGGCCCGCAAGCCGCAGCAGCGCCGTTCACAGGGGCAGAAGCCGCGCAAAACAGCGGCTCAGGCAGCGCAGCAGCGCTACAAAAATCAGCGTCTGCGCCCGGCACAACAGCAGCCACGCGACCCGGTACAGCGGGAAAAACGCAAGAAGCGCCGCCTGACCCGCGCCGCGCTGAAACGGCGGCGGATGCTGCGGCGGCTGATGGCCTTTGTGACCCTGCTGGCCGTGATCGCCGCCGGTGTTTACCTGACCATGACCATGCTGTTTAAGATCGGCACCATTCAGGTGCAGACGGCGGACGGCACCGTGGTACAGGAGGTGGGCGGCTATTCCAGCAGCCAGATCCTGCAGGCACTGGGTGTGCAGACCGAAGAGAACATTTTCAGCTTTGACCCTGCCGCCAAGGAAGCAGAACTGGAAAAGCAGTTCCCGCTGCTGGAATCCATCAGGGTGGTTCGGGATTACCCAAACACGGTGGTGGTGCAGGTGACCGAGGCGGTGCCTACCTATGCCATGCAGACGAAGAGCGGCTGGCTGACCCTCTCGGATCAGTTCAAGATCCTGGCCTGCGAGTCTGCCCAGCCGGAAGAACTCAAGACCCTATACGGCGGCGAGCCGGTGTCGGTGACACCCGGCGACCAGCTGACCTTTGCAGCGCAGGCAGACCCGGCGGCATCGGATGCATCCGGTTCGGCAGCAGCTTCGGCAGCGGTGCAGACGGACGACCGTCTGGATGCGCTGAATGAGCTGCAGGCAAAGCTGGAAGAGTATGGGATGCTGGACGATGTGACCCGCATGGAATTTGCGGACACCGACCAGATGGCATTTTTGTATCAGGATCGTGTCAGTGTGCTTCTGGGTACACGGAACGATCTGGATTATAAGCTGGACCGCGCACGCTATGTGCTGACCAATGCCGACGGCAAGGGTTGTGCCCCTACCGACACCGGCAGACTGGATTTCAGCCATGTCAGCGCGGGCAGCACCCGTAAAATTTACTTTGCACAGGGCCAGCCGACCCTGCCCTCCGGTTATGTTGTGCCGGAAAAGACCGTGCCGGAAGAGCCTGACACCTCTGCTGCCGAGGATACTGCGGCAGACGGTGCAGAGGATGCCGCTGCGGCTCAGCCTGCGGACGATACGGCGGCAGCTGCGGAAGAAACACCGCTGACCGAGCCCGCCCGCATGACCGCAAATAACGAAGAAAACCCCATGTGACAAAATGTTTTGAGGAGCGTGTGCAGTATGAAACTGGAACAGTTACTGGAAGGCGTGCCCTTTACCCTTGCGCAGGGCAGTCTGGACACCGAGATCTCGGATATCATCTACGACAGCCGCAAGGCGGCACCGGGCCTTTTGTTCGTGTGCATCGTGGGCACCCAGCGTGACAGCCATGAGTTTGCCGCCGACTGTGCGGCAAAGGGTGTCAGCGCACTGGTCATCCAGCACGACATCGACCTTTCCGCCATGCCGGGCGTGACCGTGGTCAAGGTGGAAAGCAGCCGCTATGCCATGGCCCTGATGAGCGCGAACCTTTTCGGCAACCCATCCCGCAAGATGACCATGATCGGTGTGACCGGCACCAAGGGCAAGACCACTACCACCCACATGATCAAGAGCGTGCTGGAAGCTGCAGGCCGCAAGGTGGGCATGATCGGCACCAACGGCATTTATTATATGGGCCGCCACAAGGAAACTGCCAACACCACCCCGGAAAGCTACGAGCTGCAAAAGACCTTTCGGGAATTTCTGGATGCAGGCTGCGACACCGCGCTGATGGAAGTTTCCAGCCAGGGCCTGATGATGGACCGCGTGGCCGGTGTGCACTACAATGTGGGCGTGTTCACCAACCTTTCGCCGGATCACATCGGCCCCGGCGAGCACAAGACCTTTGAGGAGTACCGCAGCTGGAAGGGCCAGCTGTTCAAGCGCTGCGACGTGGGCGTGGTGAACATTGACGATGAGAATACCGAAGCCCTGCTGGAAGGCCACACCTGCCGCCTTGTCACCTATGGCCGCGCTGAGCAGGCGGACTACCGCGAGACCGGCTTTGAACTGCTGCGCACCCACGATTTTCTGGGCGTGAAGTTCCATGTGACCGGCAAGGACGAGATGGATGTGAAGGTGAATATGCCCGGCGAGTTCAGCGTGTACAACGCGCTGGCAGCTCTGGCGGTGGGCAAGGTGCTGGGCCTGCCGGATCAGGCGATCCACGACGGCCTTGGCAAGTGCGTGGTCAAGGGCCGCGTGGAGCTGGTGCCCATCAGCAAGAAGTTCACCATCCTGCTGGACTACGCTCACAACGAGGTGTCCACCGAAAGCCTGCTCACCACTCTGCGGGCCTACAAGCCCCACCGTCTGGTGGTGGTGTTCGGCTGCGGCGGCAACCGCTCCAAGCTGCGCCGCTACGGCATGGGCGAGATCTGCGCCAAGATGGCCGATTTCTCCATCCTTACCGAGGACAACAACCGCTTTGAAAAGGTGGAGGACATCCTTGCCGATATCCGCGTGGGCATGAACAAGGGCAACCCGGACGCAAAGTTCGTGGAGATTCCCGACCGTCTGGATGCACTGCACTACGCAGTGGATCACGCGCAGGAGGGCGACCTGATCGCCGTCATTGGCAAGGGCCACGAGACCTACCGTGACCGCGAGGGTGTCAAGACCCCGTTCCTGGAGCGGGAGCTGCTGGAAGAGTATGCACAGCAGATCGGGCTGGAATAACAGATAAAAAATAACGCCGTGTCGAATGTTCAGACACGGCGTTATTTTTTGCGGTAATTATGCTTTCAGCTGCGGAGCCTTGTTCTCCGGCAGGAGATTGGTCATGCTCTTCAGGCTGATGCCGATGGTGGAGAGATTATGCAGCATGGCAGAGGAGGCCGGCTGCAGGATGCCCAGAGCACCCAGTGCGATGAGGGCCGAGTTGAAGGTGAGCACGAAGCGGTAGTTTGCGTGCACGCGCTTTTGCAGAGAGTTGGCGATGGCCTTGAGGGCCACCAGCTCCTCCAGACTGTCGGCTTTGATGGTCACGTCTGCAATCTCGCGGGCGATGGCAGCACCGGAGTTGATGGCAATGCCAATGTCGGCAGCGGACAGGGCGGGGGAGTCGTTGATGCCGTCACCGATCATCACCACGGTGTGGCCCTCGGCCTTGGCCTGCTGGACGAAGTTTGCCTTGTCCTCGGGCAGCACCTCGGCAAAGAAGCGGTCCACGCCCACCTGCTTTGCAATGGCGGCAGCGGTGCGCTCGCTGTCGCCGGTCATCATGACGGTGTTCCGGATGCCCAGCGCACGCAGGCCGTTCAGCACAGCGGCGGCTTCCGGGCGCAGCGGGTCGGAAATGCAGATCACGCCCACCAGCTGCCCGCTGGCAGCCATGTACAGGTGCGAATACGCGGGCTTGAGGGCATCGAACTTCTGCTGCTCGGCTGTGGGGATGGTACACTTTTCATCCTCAAAGACAAAGTGGTGGCTGCCGATGACCACGCGCTCGCCGCCCACGCGGCTTGCAATGCCGTGGGCCACGATGTATTCCACCTCGGAGTGCATCTCCTCATGGGAAATGCCGCGCTCTTTGGCGGCACGCACCACGGCGTTGGCCATGGAGTGGGGGAAATGCTCCTCCAGACAGGCGGCCAGCTGCAGAACTTCGCGCTCGTTGCAGCCGGAGAAGGGCACGACCTCCACCACCTGCGGGGTAGCGCGGGTGAGGGTGCCGGTCTTGTCGAACACGATGGTGTCTGCCTTGGACAGGGCTTCCAGATACTTGCCGCCCTTGACGGTGATGTGGTAGCTGCCGCACTCGCGCATGGCGGAAAGCACGGCCAGCGGCATGGAGAGCTTGAGCGCGCAGGAGAAATCCACCATCAGGCAGGAGATGGCGCGGGTGGCGTTGCGGGTGAGCAGATAGGTGACCACCGTTGCGCCCAGACACCATGGCACCAGCTTGTCGGCCAGCACCAGCGCGCGGTTCTCGGTGCTGGACTTGAGCTTTTCGGATTCCTCGATCATGGCCACGATCTTGTCGTAGCGGTTGGAACCGCCCTCGGCCTTGGCGATAAAGACACACTCGCCCTCCTCCACAACGGTGCCGGCATAGAGGGTGGACCCCTCTGTCTTGCGCACCGGCATAGCTTCGCCGGTCAGGGCGGCCTGATTCACCATGGCTTCGCCTTCCAGAACGGTGCCGTCCAGCGGGATCATGTTGCCGCTGCGCACGACCACCTCATCGCCGGAGCGTACTTTGGTCAGAGGCACCAGCACTTCGGTGCCCTGACTGCGCACCCATACCTTGTCCACGTTCAAGGCCATGCTGCGGGCCAGATCGTCCAGACTCTTCTTGCGGGTCCACTCTTCCAGCAGAGAGCCCAGATTCAGCAGGAACATGACAGAACCGGCGGTGCCAAAGTCGCCGCGCAGCAGCGAGACGCCGATGGACAAAGCGTCCAGCACCTCCACTTCCAGCCTGCGGCTCAGCACGCAGCGCACACCCTTCCAGAGAAAGTGGATGGAGCGGAAGGCCGTGTAGGCAGCGTCAAGGGGTGCGGGCAGGAACAGCTTGCGCAGGCAGCGGCCTGCCACCAAATCGAACATTTTATCCTGATATTCCCGGTTCAGCCTGCGGCTGTCGGCGGAAGTGACCAAAGCGTCATACTCGGCCACATCGAACTTATAGCCTGCCAGAATGGCAATGGCGGCGGTGCGCTTGCCGGTATAGGTAATGACCACATCGCCGGTGCGCTCGTAAACGGCGGCATGGATGATGGCATCTTTGTGGTTCAGATATGCTTCCAGCACATCGGCACGGTGCAAAGTCATGCGGACTTTTTCCACATGCACGCGCATCCGGCCCTTGCCTTCATGCAGAATGGTACATTTCATATATCAAATATCCTTCTCTATCTTTTTGCCGCAGCGTCAGGCTGCTATATCCTGCACGCCTGCGGCCCCACTCTCACAAAAAAGAGCCGCCCGAAGGCGGCTCGAAAGCCACGTTGGGGCTTTCAGTGCTTTACGAACCGAAAATTACTCAGCGGTCTCTTCGGTGGTCTCCTCGGCGGCATCCTCGATCACAGCAGCCTCGGCTTCAACAGCACGAGCCTCGTTGATGGCCTTTGCATCGGCCAGAATGTCACCAGCCTGCTCCTGGACCTTGCTGACGGTCTCCATGGTGGAGTCCTTCATGCGCAGCACGGCAGCAGTGGTCTGGGTGTAGACCTTCTTGGCGTCCTTGCTGGACAGCAGCTTGAAACCGGCAGAACCGAACAACGTACCGGCGGCGAACAGTGCGATCTTCTTGATATCCATAGTAACTTCCCTACCTTTTCTATTTCCTGTCAGAGGCCCTGCACCGCAGGACCTGTAAGATGAATATACCGGCCCAAAAGCCGGAGAACAGGGTGGACATTTCCCTTCTGTCGAGCCTATTGTAGCACAGAATTTACCATTTTCAAGCTTTTTCTCGAATGTTAATACATGTAAACTTTTTACGATGCGTAGTTAGAAAAAGCTATCTTTAACGCGTTTTTTGAGACAAACTACAGTTTGTAAATGGAAACTAACCGGCAGATGGGACGAGAAAGAATTTCCAGTTTGTAAAAAATCCTGATTTGGAAATGCAGGTTGCCGCCACGGCCCTTCTCTGTGAAAAAGCAACCCGGAAAAATCCGCAGACTTTTCCGGGTTGCTAAAATAAAAATCGTTTTGCTTTACAGGATGCGCACCCGGATCACGGCGGGGATGGCGGCCAGCTTTTCGGCCAGCGTCTTGTCCACAGCACCGGTAGCATCCAGCATGGTGTAGGCCATGTTCTTTTTGCTCTTGTTCACCATGTTCTCGATGTTCAGGCCGGCTTCGGTGGTCAGAGCGGTGATCTGGCTGATCATGCCCGGCTCGTTTTTGTGGATGATGCAGATGCGCTTGCCGCCGGCTCTGGGCTGGTTGACCTCCGGCATGTTCACCGAGTGGATGATGTTGCCGTTCTTCAGGTAGTCGCTCAGCTCCTTTGCGGCCATGACAGCGCAGTTGTCCTCGGCTTCCGGGGTGGAAGCGCCCAGATGGGGGGTGCACACGATGCCGGGCTTGCCCAGAATGGCCTCAGACGGGAAGTCGGTCATGTAGCCGGACACCTTGCCGGTCTCCATGGCTTCCAGCAGGGCTTCGGTGTTCACCAGTTCCCCGCGGGCGTAGTTCAGGATCTTCACGCCGTCCTTGCACAGGGCAAGGGTCTGGGCGTTGATGGTGTCCTTGGTGGTGGGCAGGTAGGGCACATGGATGGTGATGTAGTCGCACAGGGGCAGCATGTCGTTCAGGTTCACGCAGTGGCGTACCTGACTGCTCAGGTTCCAGGCGGCGTCAATGGAGATGTAGGGGTCGTAGCCGTAGACCTCCATGCCCAGCTCAATGGCGCAGTTGGCCACGCGGGAGCCGATGGCACCCAGACCGATGACACCCAGCGTCTTGCCCTTGATCTCGTTGCCCACGAACTGCTTCTTGCCCTTTTCCACGGTCTTTGCCATGGCGGGGTCGCCGGTCAGGCCCTGGCACCACTGGGCGGCGTCGGCCACATTGCGGCTGCCGGCGATCAGCATGCCGATCACCAGCTCGGCTACAGCGTTGGCGTTGGCACCGGGGGTGTTGAACACTACGATGCCCTGCTCACTGCAGCGGTCCAACGGGATGTTGTTCACGCCGGCACCGGCGCGGGCGATGGCCAGAAGATTGTCGTTGAAGGCGGTATTCAGCATGTCGGCGCTGCGAACGAGGATGCCGTCCGGGGCATCGGTGTCCACAGCCACGTCAAACTGCTTGTTGTTCAGCTTTGCCAGACCCACCGGGCTGATGGCGTTCAAAGTTTTGATCGTATACATATCTGAATTCCCCTCTTATACATTTTCTTTGCGGAACTTCTCCATGAAGTCCACCAGCTTGTCCACGCCCTCGGCGGGCATTGCGTTGTAAATGGAAGCGCGCATACCGCCTACCAGACGGTGGCCCTTCAGGTTCACGAAGCCTGCTTCTGCAGCTTCGGCGCAGAACTTCTTGTCCAGATCTGCATTGGGGCTGGTGAAGGTGACGTTCGTGGTGCTGCGGTAGCGATGCTCCACAGGATTCGTGAAGAAGTCCTGACCGTCCAGATAGTCGTACAGCACCTTGGCCTTGGCTTCGTTGATCTTCTGCATGTTGGCAAGACCGCCGATGTCGTTTTCCAGATACTTGAGTACCAGACCGGTCATATAGATGCACCAGCAGGGGGGCGTGTTGTACATGCTGTCCTTGCCCAGCAGGGTGGTGTAGTTCATCATGGTGGGCACATTGTCGGCGGCATGGCCCAGCAGGTCGTCGCGGACGATGGCAATTGCCATGCCGGCGGGAGCTACATTCTTCTGCACGCCGAAGTAGATGCAGCCGTACTTGGTCACGTCCACCGGCTTGGAGAGGATCATGGAGCTCATGTCGGCTACCAGAGGCACACCCTCCACCTGCGGTACCTCGACAAACTGAGTGCCGAAGATGGTGTTGTTCTGGCAGATGTGGATGTAGCTGGCATCCTTATCATAGTTGATGGCGTTCACGTCCGGGATGTAGGTGAAGTTCTTATCCTTGCTGGAAGCAACAATGTTCACCTCGCCGAACTTGGCGGCTTCCTTGGCGGCAAGGTTCGAGAAATTGCCGGTGACAAGGTAATCTGCTTTGCCGGTGGTCATGAAATTCAGCGGGACCATGGCAAACTGCTGGGTCGCACCGCCCTGAAAGAAACCGACCTTGTAGTTGTCGGGAATGTTCATTACCCGGCGCAGGGTGGCCTCGGTGTCCTTGATGATGGCATCGAACCACTTGCTGCGGTGGCTCATCTCCATCACGCTCTGACCGCTGTCGCCATACTCGAGCAGCTCTGCCTGTGCCTGCTTGAGCACCTTCTCGGGCAGCATGCTGGGGCCTGCGCTGAAGTTGTAAACTCGTGCCATAATGAACTCTCCCTTTCCTGTATCGCACAGCACCGCGGTTTTCTGCGGTGCGTTCTGTTGATTGCTGTAGCCGTAGTATACCGGTTTTGCAGGGATGAAAACAAGAGCATCTTTGCACAAAGATACGGCGCAAAAGCCCCTGTGCGGGCACAAAGCACACAAATGTCCTTGATAGAAAAACAAAAACAAAGACAAATGTAAAATAGAGATGAAAAAGCCTGATTTCATCGGCGTTTCCGGCTCTTGCGCTTTGGCGCAGAAATTGGTATAATAATAAAACAAAGACAAACGTAAAAGCAAAAAAGATGCGGAAAGGAGGGAGAACAGCAGGATGTATGGCATCCCGGACAGTGTAAAGCCGCTTTCGGCGGCAGAGGAGCAGGTGATGCTGGCGGTGTGGGCCTGCCGTGCGCCCGTCACCCGGCGGGACATCGACGCAAAGCTGCGCGCAAAGGGCTGGGCACCGGCGACCGTGCTCAACTTTCTTTACCGGCTGGAAGAAAAGGGTTGGGTGAAAAGCGGCAAGGATGGCAACCGCAACACCTACACTCCGGCCATCACCCAGCGCGCCTATAATGTGTGGAGTATGCGGGAACGGCTGGATACCCTCTTTGGCGGCGACCTTGCGGCGGCGGTGCACGCGCTGGTCAGCGAGAGCGGCTGCGGCCAGAGCGAGCTGGAACAGGCCATGAAGGTGCTGGAGGAAAAGCATCTGGAAGCGGAAGAATATGATCTGTATGACCCTTATGGGTAAAAAGGAGAGCGGAAGATGGATTGCAAACTGCGTGCCAAAAACTGCGGCGGCTGCCCGATGCTGGGCATGGACTACGCCGCACAGCTGAAGCAGAAAGAAGAGACCGTGAAAAAGCTGCTGGGCAGATTCGGCCCGGTGGAGCACATCCGGGGCATGGAAACGCCGTACCACTATCGGAACAAGGTGATCTCCACCTTTACCACCGGCTGGGGTGGAAAACTTACCTCCGGCATCTACGCGGCAAACAGCCACAAGGTGCTGCCGGTGGAAAGCTGCCTTTTGCAGGACGAAGTGCTGGATAAGACCATGTTGGCCGTGCGTGCGGCAGCGGGCACCTGCCATTACCAGCCTTTTAATGAGGATAAGGGCACCGGCCTTCTGCGTCACTGCCTGCTGCGGCGGGGCGTTATGACCGGGCAGGTGATGGTGGTGCTGGTGACAGCTCAGCCGGTGCTGCCGGGGGCCAAGAACTTTGTCAAAGCCCTGCTGACCGAGGCAGAAAAGCAGAGTGTGACCATCACCACCATCGTCCAGAACGTGAACGACCGCAAAACCAGCGTGGTGCTGGGCGATATGGAAAAGGTGCTGTACGGCAAGGGATTCATTCTGGATACCCTCTGCGGCAAGACCTATGCCATCAGCCCACGCAGCTTTTACCAAATCAACCACGCCCAGACTGAAGTGCTGTACGGCCTTGCGGTGGACGCGGCGCATCTCACCGGCAAAGAAGTGGTGCTGGATGCCTACTGCGGCATCGGAACCATCGGCCTGACCGCCGCCGACCATGCAAAGCAGGTAGTGGGCGTGGAGGTGAACCGCGAAGCGGTGCACGATGCCATAGGCAATGCAAAGCACAATGGCGTGAAGAACGCCCGCTTCTTTGCCGCAGATGCCACCCGGTGGATCGGCGAAGCCGCTGCGGCTGGGGAACGCGCAGACGTGATCTTTATGGACCCGCCGCGGGAGGGCTCTACGCCGCAGTTTATCGAAAGCGTGGCCCGCATGGCCCCGAAGCGTGTGGTCTACGTGAGCTGCAACCCGGTCACGCTGGCCCGGGATCTGGAGCTGCTGACCCGGAAGGGATACAAAGTGGAGAGCAGCACGCCGGTGGATATGTTCCCCCACAGTGAGCATATCGAGACGGTTTGTCTCTTAGTTCTGAGAAATCCTGTGACACATATCAATATTGATGTGGATGTGGAAGAAATGGTGCAGGATAAAAGAGGAATGGCAACCTATGGGCAAATCAAGGATTATGTTCTGGAACGCAGTGGTTTGAAGGTCAGCAGTCTCTATATTGCTCAGGTAAAGCAAAAACACGGCATTATTGAGCGCGAGAACTACAATAAACCGAAATCCGAAAACGCCAAGCAGCCTCAATGCCCGCCGGAGAAGGAAGAAGCGATCACGGAGGCACTGAAGCACTTCGGGATGATTTAAACGGAATCGACTGCGCATTTGTGTCAGCTATTTGAAGCACAGTTGGCTCCCGTCGATAACTTAAACTTAGAACGGTGTGCGAAGAAAACTCACGCGGAATACCAATTGATGAATTAGCAAATAGATATGGCACAGCCTACCAGTCATTGTTGATTGGTGGGTTGTGTCTTACTATTTAGCGTTCCATTTCCAAAAACTGTGAGTAGGTATAGATATTATCCTTGCCAATAAGACTCATTAAGAAGGCTTTGAACTCATAATCAGTAGGAACGGTAACGAAAAGAAATAATCTTTTTTTTGCTCTTGAGCAACATACATAAAAAAGATTTCGATTTCGTTCAAATGATGCTTCTTTGCCTTTTGGAATAGAAGAATGTCCTGTTATCATCGGTGCATAGGTTTCAAACTGATATAAATTCCAACCTTTTCCGATAACAAAGACAACATTGTCATATGCCATATTTTTCTCTTTGCCACGTTCAAATGAAAATAAGCCACGAAGAGGAACGCTTTCCCAGTTTGTTGCATCACTCATGTTCTTCACCATCCTGCTGGAACAGATACTCTCGGTTCTGCATAATCATTGAAAACTCAAAAGTCAGAAAGTCGCCGATTGCCTTTTCAAAATCCATTTCGGCAGGAATATCATCATTGAAATAAAAGAACGAGTGCAGCCATTCATCTTCGGCCTTTACTGTAGACTCGACACAGAATTTTGATGCTGCTTTAGTGCGCCCGTTCCAAACATCAAGCAAATGTTGACGTTTGTCTTTAGCGGAATCTCCTTCAACAAGTCCAATATGAGCACGCACTTCATAACCATCGTTACGGAAGTCAATAAATTTACAGATCTTATCATCAGGATGCGGCTCATGGGCAGTAAAAACAGCAATAACAGGGTTTGTACCGACACCATAGAATGTGTCAGTATTGCAGGTGATGACACCCTCCAGAGTATGGTGCTTCAAAATGTTTTCCTTAAAGGTCTGTTCGTCTTTGGTTTTGCCAGTCATAGATGACTGCGGAACAATTACCGCAGCCTTTGCACTTTCGGTCAAAGAATCGAGCAAGTGCTCCACAAAAGACAATTCATACTGCGACGGATCAGCTTTGGTTCCCTGTGAATAGGGCGGATTCATCATGCCGACAGTAGCCCCTTTAAGCTGCACCTGAGCAGGATTTTGCCGGAGAAAATCTTCACATTTGATGTTACTGTTACCATCTTCACGGAGAATCATATTGGTAGCAGCAATAGCAAACATATTACTCTGGAGTTCAAATCCGTGCAACTGCTTCTTCTTGATATTCTTGCGTTTGTTCTGATCAGTGCCTGCCTTTTCGAGCATATGGTGCATGGCTGCAACAAGGAATCCAGCGGTGCCGCAGCAGGGGTCAAGCACAATGTCTGTAGCTTGAATATCCAGAAGGTCACAGAACAGATCACAAATGTGGCGAGGAGTTAGGACGATACCGAGTGTCTGCCCATCACCGCCGGAATAACGCATAAATTCGCCATAGAATCTTCCAATGAAATCTTCACTGGAACTGCGATACTTTATGTTGTCAAAAACATTCTTCTTCAAGAATTCAGTATAAAATTTCAACGGAGTTTTGCTAAGTTTGGTATCAACCTCGTTCAAACGAGCACTTGTACGAATGATGGAAAATTCGCTCATCAGCTTGTCACGCTTTGCATCAGGGCCGACATTAGATGCTTTCAAACGGCGTTTTATTGCATCGTAAATCAGTTGTCCGTCCGTGGTTGTTTCGTCTCCGAGCAAATCATCAGGTTTGAAGAACTTATCATCCAATGCAAGAAGAATGCCGGAGACCACCAAAGGCTTATCTTGATCCTTCAGAGAGCCGTAGGTGCGAAGATATTCGTGCAGTTCCGCTGCATCTTTCAGAATTTCCTCTGTAGTCTTTTCAACATCGGTCTTTTCTGCCAAAACATAACGAGTATAGTATTCGTCGATATTGGAAGCGGTGAAGGATGTAAAAGACTCAATATCAGGGAGCTGCTTATATCCCTCCCTGTCGTCTACATACAGCGGAGTGATTTTATGATGCTTTTCATCGCCGGAAACACCGATTGCAAAAATTTTATGGAAGCTACTATTTTGCGCAATGTGCTTTGCGTAGAAGTACGCTCCGTTTACAGCATAGTCAGCAATATCTTTCTGATCGGTAGATAAAATTCCAGTATCGGTCAGCTTCTGGTGTTTGGCCAGATCGGCTTTGTCTTCAATAACGATGACAAAATCTTTCACAACCGCAACATACTCAGGGTAGCCGGCATTACCAGTACCACGTTTCGATGCGCTCTGTAAAGCATCATTGATTTCCTTAACATCGCTGCCTTGAGCATCATACTTGATTTTGGAGTCGTCGAGCTGACGAGCAACCCACAAATCAGTTTTTGCTTCTTTCTTAGCCATATTCCAAGTTCCTTTCAGAGTCGATATTTATCAGGGCACTATTTTGTATTTGTAGATTCAGTCCTCTGCCATAGCAGAGGCTGATAATCTGAAATTGCACCATATCCAATTTCAGATTATCAGCACCAAAAGGAAGATTTGCGCTCTCACTATCATGGCGCAGATGCTTCCTTTTGTATTTTCTTCGCACCGGTGGAAAACTGTATTTTTTCAGTTTGGGTACCGCTGTGTGAAGAAAATTGCAGGTGTCCAGAGGGATGCAATCCCATTGGCGCGGGGTTTCCAATAGGGGCGCGTAGCATCCCTGTTGGCACACGATTTTGCTTGCAAAGTCTAGTGTGTTATACCTTTGCTTCCGGCTGACGCGGGAAAGGGGTTGACGGCGTACTCAGCAATGGGGCAGAGTGTGGCGGCAAACGCTTTTTCGCGGCAGTAGGACAGGCGGATTTTGTGATGTGAGCTACAGCACAAATGCAGGATTTTTGAGAAGCAAAATCCGACTGTCCGGAAAAGGAAGCAGAGGTATATAAAAGCCCCCGTCCCGCCGCAGCGCCGCCTTTGTTTCAGCGCTTCTTCCGTTTCCCCTTGCCGTGGGTCATGGACGTTTTCCCGCGCTGGCTGATGGGGCTTTTCAGGTACTTGGACAGTTTGAGTATTTCAATCAGTGAGACGAACTGCTCTTTCGAGAGTTTGTCATAATCAATGCCGAACGTAGCAAGGAATGACCGAATTTGCCTTTCCTCGGAACTGCCCTCAAAGTTCATTGCATCCCGTAATTGGTTCTGTATATTTTCTGCAAAGGAGACTTCATCCGCGGTCATGGTGTCGGGGCGGTGTTCACTCCGAATGTCATGGAGGATGCCTTTCAGGTCATCCGCAATCAGGCTTCCAAAATATTCATCTTCCCGAATCTGCGCCACTTCTAACGTCCGCAGATGCAGGTCATTTTCTTCGCCGCCATTTTTCATCAATGCCATCTGTCGGACGGCTTCCAGCACGGCGTTCATATCGTTGACCCGCATATCCGCGATCCGGTCAACGTAAATCTCAGCGTCCAGCATGAACCGCTGGAAATCCTTGTGGCAGATCAGCTCCGACAGCAGCCGGTGGTTGAACTTGCCCGTTTTCAATACATCAATCGAAGCATCACTCAAATGCAGCTCATGCAGAACTGTGTTTGGGTGATTTTTTGTTTCCGTCCGCCCCATCAGATAGTCGCAGGAAACACCGTAATAGTCAGCCAGTAACAGAATGCTGTACGGGCTGATGTCCTTGCCGTTATCCGATTCGTATTTGCCAAGTGCGGATTTCGAGATACCCACCTCGGCGGCAAGCTGCTCCAAGGTCAGCTTTTGTGCTGTTCGTAAATCCTTCAAACGTTCCCCGATTGTCAGCTTAACCTGCATACACCAGCCTCCTTTGCAGCTTTTTCTGTATTATATCATGCTTTTTCGTTTTTGTCTCAAAGCGTGGAAAAATCCTACTTTCATCCCACTTTTCCTACCTCTTGGATATACGGGAAAGGGCCTGTTTTCTTACTAAAATTTAGACATAAACCACGCAGAACCTTGAAAATTTCATGACCGTCCGATGAGGATATGCTTCCGGAGAAGTACCGCATTCCGCGTGCCAAGGAAGAGGCAACGCCGGGGTAAGGACTCGGGCAGGAACGGCATCGGGTAGAACGGCGAAGTTCAATTATTTTACAGGAGGAAACAGGTGTGGATTTATTTACACAAATCAAGATGGCAGTTTCCGTGAAAGAGGCTGCCGAATACTACGGATTGGAAGTAAACCGTGGCAACATGGTCTGCTGCCCCTTCCACAATGACCGTACACCCAGCATGAAACTGAATGAGGATTACTTCTACTGCTTCGGCTGCGGGGCAACTGGTGACGTGATCGACCTTGTGGCAAAGCTGTTCAACCTGAGCAGCTATGACGCAGCGAAAAAGCTGGCGTATGACTTTGAGATTGACCCGGACAAGCCCCCGGCTGCGGCAGCGCTGCGGAAACCGAAATATCCGCTGGCAAAGGCGTTCCAGAGAGAGGAACTGCATTGTCAGCGGGTATTGTGCGATTATCTGCATCTTCTGGAAAACTGGAAGGTGCAGTACGCACCCGAAACGCCGGACAATCTCAGGGCTCCCGCCGAAACCCGGCAAAGCGGTTTCGGTGGGAAAAGGACGAGCAGCGAAATGAGTGAACTCTCGCCGCAAGGCGGGAGTGAGGGATATGGAGCTTGTGAGGACGTGGATGACCACTTTGTGGAAGCCTGCCAGATGCTCGATTATATCGAGGATCTGACAGATATTTTAACCTTTGCGGAGTTGGAGGTTCGCGTGAAAACCGTGGATATGCTTCAAAAGGACGGCATGATTGACCGACTGGAAGAACGCCTGAAACGGACGGAAAAGGAGGTGGATGCCCGTGACGAAACGGAAATCAGCTAATTTAGACGCGCCCATCTGGTTTGACGGCACAAATATCAATGAGGCGCTGTTCTGTGATGAATTTCTGAGCAGCCGGAAAATCATCTTTGCCAACGGTGCGCTTTTCACGCCGGACGGCAGAGTGACCGACGATCTGCCGCTCCGAGGCGAAATCTATGAGGAACTGAAATGCTGCGCCGTGAACAATATTCCCCGCAAGATCACCAACATTCTGGAAGTGATGAAGCTGGCGGCTCATATAGAGGACTTTGCACCGGAAGCAGATAGAATCCATCTGGCAAACGGAACTTTGGCGCTGGACGGCAGCTTTACCGAGGGCAGACCGAACATCGTGCGGAGCAGACTGCCGGTGGCATACCGCCCTGATGTACCGACTCCCGTTCGGTGGCTTTCCTTTCTGGATGGACTTCTTTACGCGGAGGATATTCCCACCTTGCAGGAGTTCATCGGTTATTGCCTGATTCCCAGCAATAAAGGACAGCGCATGATGGTGATTAAGGGAAACGGCGGCGAAGGAAAATCGCAGATCGGAGCTGTGCTGGGTGCGCTTCTCGGCAGCAACATGAAGGACGGCAGCATCGGGAAGATTTCCGAAAACCGGTTTGCCCGTGCGGATCTGGAACACATTTTGCTGTGTGTGGATGACGATATGCGGATGGAAGCGCTGCGGCAGACCAACTACGTCAAGTCCATCGTGACCGCTCAAGGCAAAATGGATTTGGAGCGCAAGGGCAAGCAGAGCTATCAGGGTTGGATGTTTGCTCGCCTGCTGGCGTTCTCCAATGGCGATCTGCAAGCGCTATATGACCGAAGCGACGGATTTTACCGCCGCCAGCTTGTACTGACCACCAAGGAAAAGCCTGCGGGGCGGGTAGATGATCCTGACCTTGCCGAAAAATTGAAAGCGGAGGTCGAGGGTATCTTCCTGTGGGCGTTTGAGGGCTTGCAGCGGCTTGTTGCCAACAACTTCAAATTCACGGAAAGCCAGCGCACACGGGATAATCGGGAGGCAGTCAAGCGGGATAGCAACAACGTCTTTGATTTTCTGGAGTCAGAGGGCTACATCCGGCTGAAAGCAGACGGCACCATCAGCTCAAAAGATTTGTACGAAATTTACCGGATGTGGTGTGAGGAAAACAATCTGACGCCGCTAAAGCGCCGCAGCTTCAGTGAGAGTGTGATTGCCAGTCAGAGCAGGTACAATCTGGAATACTGCAACAAAATCACCAACGCTGCCGGTCGGCGGGTCTGGGGCTTTTTCGGTATTGAAGCGATTGCCAGACCTAATATAAACGGGTTTTCTGATGTTTCAGAGCATACGTACGTACCGGAGGACTGGCGATGATTTTTCTGCGACTGCGCCGTGTACGTGTATGTACGCAGCGTTTCTCCCCAAACACCGCCATATAGGAAAAGCGCTGAACAGCAGAGCCTATATTTTCGGGCATAAAATCAAGCCACATGAAAATTGCAAATTATTTGACTGACGGCAGAAATGGTTTTACGGAATCGCGCTTCTCGGAATAGCAAAGCAGATGCGCGGAAATATGAGAAATCACACGGTTTAGAGCAAAGCCACACGAAACAGAAAAGTCGATAGGTGTCACCTGTGAACAGGACATCATAACGGCGATTCTGAGCGGATTTGATGGCAACAGAATTTTTCACGAGGCAGCGAAGTGGATATGCCGGAGGGCGTACCGGCTTCGTTTTTTCATTATCTAATTATGGAGGGGATTTGAATATGGGTGTACGCAATGAGATCAAGGCGCAGATCGTCCGCGCCGGTTTTACCATGCAGGAAGTGGTTGACCTGTTACATGATGAATATGGCTGGTCAGACAGCGTTTCCAATTTGTCCGCCAAGTTGCAGCGGGAGAGCATCCGCTACAAGGAAGTCGTGGAGCTGGCCGACGTGCTGGACTGCGACATCGTGTGGGTGAAGCGAGGTCAGCGCCGATGAAAGCACAGTACGCCATTCTCCGCTTTGCTAAATTCAAGGGGCCGGAAATTGGGCATATCGAGTCTCACAACGAGCGCACCAAGGAGAAGTACGCCAGCAATCCAGACGTGGATATGTCCCGCAGTCATCTGAACTTTCATCTGGTGACGCCGCTGCGCAAATACCGCGCCGAGGCGGAAAAGCAGATTGCGGAAGCAGGCTGTCGCACGCGGTCGGACAGCGTGCGCGTGGTGGAGGCGCTGGTGACGGCCAGCCCGGAGTCCTTCAAGGGTAAGAAGAAAGCTGAAATCAAAGCCTATTTTCAGGAGGCGCTGGATTTCATCCGGGAACACCAAGACCAGAAAACAATTATATCCGCCGTGGTGCATATGGACGAGAAAACGCCCCATATGCACCTTTCTTTTGTTCCGCTGACAGAGGATGGGCGGCTCTGTGCCAAAGAAATTGTTGGAAACAAGAAGAAGCTGACACAGTGGCAGGACAGGT